>OLNN01002780.1_pt1 | contig 11885 bp, 10 predicted proteins | sample 1672141 | NCBI WGS metagenome assembly OLNN01 (sample SAMEA3136652, study PRJEB25190) | human gut metagenome | biome: human gut; feature: human-associated habitat; material: faeces | place: Austria | collected 2013 | reverse complement strand
GTACAGTTAAAGGAGATCCAGGAAGTGTGGATGAAGGCAGAGGGCGTGAACGTCCACCTGACCATCGACCGAGAGCAGCCGGATTGGGACGGGCATGTCGGCTTTGTGCCGGACTATGTCAGAGAGCTGGGCTTCACGACGGACAAAACAGTCGTGATGTGCGGACCTCCCGTCATGATCAAGTTTACCCTCGCGGCTCTGATGGAGCTGGGCTTTGCGCGCGAGCAGGTGTATACGACGATGGAGCTGAAAATGAAGTGCGCGCTCGGAAAGTGCGGCAGGTGCAACATCGGAAACAAATACGTCTGCAAGGACGGACCGGTCTTCCGGTTTGATCAGCTGGATGAACTTCCGGATGAGTACTGAACTGGCAAAAAGCAGGGGCTTTTTGCCAAAGGGGATGCGCCTCGACTGCGCGCATAATTTTGTCCTGTAGGGACAAAATTCAACACTTGCGAGGCGAGGCGTATTGTACCCGCAAGGGGCACGCGACATCCGTAAGGCAGCAGAGCTGCCAACGGCTGTCCTGTTCCGGTCGGCGGAGCCGCCGGATACAACGGATTTTCATTTTATTTCGCCCTGCGGGGCGAAACTCTACGAGGTTTTGATGCGAAAAGCAGGTTAGAGCATGCCGATGCGGGAAAGCACGCGCTTTTTGGTGCGGCTCCGGCTTTCTGTCAGGCGCAGGCGCAGAACGGCAGCGGTGCGGTCGTCCGGCATGGCATCCTCGCTGCTGCCGACGACACCCGCAGCAAGCTCCCGCACCGAAAGCTCCCCGCAGCCGAGAAGATAGCGCGAGGCAAGCTCTGCGTCGACGCCGTCGCTGGTCAGGATCAGCGCCTCGCCGCGCTGCAGGGAGACCCGGAGGCACTCCGGACCGTAGCTTCTTCCCACACCGAGACCCGGGGGAGGAAGCGCGGAGCCCAGCCGCTGGACTGTGCGCCCGAACTTCAGAAACGACGGCGCGGCGCCCCATTTATGCAGGAAGCCCTCCGCCGTGACGAGGCTTACCTGCAGCAGGTCAATTGCCGCAAAGCCGCCGCCGTCGCGCAGAATATAAAGCCCGTTGATGGTCTGCATCGCGTCGTGCGCGTCGATGCCAGACTCAATCAGCTCCTTCAAAAGCGCGCTGGCGGAGACTGCCTCGTCCCGTGCCTGCTCACCCGAGCCCATGCCGTCGCACAGCAGAAGATAGTACCACTCGCCCGCGCGGAAGCTTGCGCCATAGTCGCCGGAGATATTGGAACCGCGCAGTCCCGTCGCGCGGAAGCCGAGCTCGGGGGCGTACTGGTCCGGCTCAGCCTGTGCCTGCGAGGGCTCGGCAAGATTCTGCAGGAGCCTTGATAAAACGCGGTACTGGTCGCAGAGAATCTGGCGGCTTTCGGCAAGGCGCGACTGATACTGGACCTTTGCCAGCTGTGTGGAAAGCGCGTCGTTGACCGCACGCAGGAAGCTGTCGGTGTGGCAGCAGCGCGCCAGAAACAGCGGCGGCAGATCGTCGCGTTTTGCTTCGCCCCGGCGCAGAATCCCGCGCGAGGCGCGGCTGAGCAGACGGAAGGTCTCCTGTGCGTTCTGCTCCCAGCAGACGCTCCATTTGGCGCACGAGCGGCAGATTTCCTCGGCTGCCTTGTCGAAAACCGCCGCGCTCTGCGGCTCCAGACCGCTGGTGCAGCCGCGCTGCAGATTTGCCGCAAGCGACCACAATGCGCCGGACGCTGCCGTGAGAGATTTTTCGCGCACCGCATCCAGCGGCGCCTGCTGACCGGAGAGCACCGCCTGCGCAGGCTTCCACAAAACGAGCCCCAGCAGCGTCCCCAGAAACATGGCAGGCGGAAACATGGTTTCTCCCGCGCCGAAGACAAACGAGCCTGCCGCGAGCGTCAGGAAGAAGAGGCTTCCGCGCACGAGCGCGAAGCGCGGCTTCGTATAGTGGCACACGATGGCGCCGAGGCACAAAAGCGCCCCCGCACTGTAGCCCGGGCGAAAGCTTGCCTCCAGAATGATCGAGCAGCCGCACGCCGCCAGCAGGAAAAACCGCGAGCCGCTGCATAAAAGCACCGCGCAGCCCGATAGAATCAGACTCAGCGGCAGCCCCGGCAGCAGCGTCAGTCGGCTGGCGCTTGCCAGAAGAAACACGCCGAGCGCGCCGATTGCCTCCGGCCTTTTTTCCGACAGCCCGGAAAACAGCACGCTGCACAGAAAGATCAGCGCCGTTTTTCCGGCTAAAATGGCGGCGGCGGAAACATGTACAGGCGCGCTCAAAAGAAAAATCAGCCCCGTCATCGCGTAGATTCCGGCGGAAAGCCCCGGCAGGAAATAGCGGTTGGAAGGGGAAATCACGTCGTGGAACAGACACGATGCCGCCAGAATCAGAAATCCGGCAGCCGCCGGCTCTGCCGCGCCGCTCGCGCCCCAGAAGACAAAATAGCCCAGCGCCGCGCCCGCGTAGGAGCAGACCGCCGCGAGGGAAAACGGCAGCGCCGCCGTCAAAGCAATGGCTGCCGGAAGCGCGCTGGCGCCGATTTGCGCCGCCGCCAGCAAAAAGCCTGCGGCAGACGCGCCGAGCGCATACAGCCCCAGACGAACGAGCGGCGGCGAGAGCGCCGCAGCAATCCGGCGCGCGGCAGGAGAGCGGGTATCTGCGCGTTTTTTCATTGGTTCCATCTCCGCATTTGTGATGCCTGTCAGTCTAGCAGAGAAGCGGCAAAAAGCCTGTCGGGAAATGCGCCGGGAAATAGATGCGCAACAATCCGCTTGCGCGCGGGGCAAAAACAGCGTACAATAGCGGAAGATCAAAACAGCGCGGAGGGCAATATGGCGACCGAGTTTGAAATCAAGCTGCGCGCGGGAAACGTGCGGCAGCTGGAGAAAATCTTAAAAGACCCGCAGGTGGCGGGGCACGCGCTGGAAAAGCTGCGCGAGATTCACATGAAAACGACCTATTATGACACGGCAGACGGCGCGCTGACGGCGCGCAGATGGATGCTGCGCGTGCGGCAGGAGAATGAGAAAAGCGTCGTGACGATGAAAACGCCCGGCGTCGGCTACGCACGCGGCGAGTGGGAATGCGAGGGGGATTCTCCCGAGGCGGCAATCGAGACGCTGATCGGCAGGGGAGCGCCGGAAGAGCTGCGGAAGCTGAGCGCACCGGGGCTTCAAATGGTCTGCGGCGCATCGTTTATCCGGCTGACCCAGCCGCTGCGGCTGAGCGGGAAGACAACGTGCGAGATCTGCGCCGACGGCGGAGAGCTGCTGGGTGGGAAGCGCCGCGAGCCGTTCTGCGAGCTGGAGCTGGAGCTTTCGCGCGGGAGCGAAAACGAGCTTCTGGCGTTTTCCCGGGCGCTGGCTTCGAAATATTTCCTCGCAGAAGAGCAAAAAAGCAAATTTGTCCGCGCCAGACGGTTGGCGGATGGAAAATAATATGATATAGTAAGCTTGGATGGTAAAACCTACAGAATTCCGGATGATTGCTTCATCGGGAATTCGTATATGAAAGGAAAAAACATCATGCAGACAAATCCGAATATCAATCTGACCATGCTCTGCGACTTTTATGAGCTGACCATGGCAAACGGCTACTTCCGCAGCGGCATGCAGGACAAGATCACCTATTTCGATCTGTTCTTCCGCAAGGTGCCGGACGAGGGCGGCTTTGCCATCGCGGCGGGTCTGGAGCAGGCGATCGAGTATATCCAGAACCTGCATTTCGGCGAAGACGACATCGCGTATCTTCGCTCGCGCGGCATTTTCGGCGAGGATTTCCTGGACTATCTGAAAAGCTTCCGCTTCACGGGAGACATCTGGGCGGTGCCGGAGGGCACGCCGGTTTTCCCGAAGGAGCCGATTCTCACCGTGCGCGCACCTGCCATTGAGGCGCAGCTGGTTGAAACTTTCCTGCTGCTGACTCTCAACCATCAGAGCCTGATTGCGACGAAGGCAAACCGTGTCTGCCGCGCGGCAAAGGGCAGAGTTGTTCTGGAATTCGGCTCCCGGCGCGCACAGGGAAGCGACGCGGCGATTCTGGGTGCAAGAGCGGCGTATATCGGCGGCTGCGCCGGAACGGCGTGCACGCTCACCGATCAGATCTACGGCGTTCCTGCCGGCGGCACGATGGCGCATTCGTGGGTCCAGATGTTCCCCAGCCAGTATGAGGCGTTCAGAACCTACTGTGAAATTTATCCGGACAATCCCACGCTGCTGGTCGATACCTATAATACGCTGCAAAGCGGCATTCCCGACGCCATCCGCGCGTTCAACGAGGTATTAAAGCCCCGCGGTCTTACCAAGTGCGGCATCCGGCTGGACTCGGGCGATATGACATATCTGACAAAAAAGGCGCGGCAGATGTTGGATGACGCGGGCTGGCAGAGCTGCTCCATTTCGTGCTCGAATGCGCTCGACGAGTATCTGATTCGCGACCTTCTGTTACAGGGCGCGCAAATTGACCAGTTTGGCGTCGGCGAGCGGCTGATTACCGCAAGATCCGAGCCGGTCTTCGGCGGCGTTTATAAGCTTGCGGCGGTGGAAGACGAAAACGGCAATGTGATTCCCAAGATCAAGGTCAGCGAAAATGTCGGCAAGATCACAAACCCGCACTTCAAAAAGCTCTACCGCTTCTTCGGCGCCGACAATGGCAAGGCGATTGCAGACTATCTGTGCGTGTACGATGAAACGGTCGACGACACGAAGGATCTGGAAATCTTCGACCCCGACGCAACCTGGAAGCGCAAGAAGGTCTATAATTTCCAGGCGAAGGAGCTGATGGTGCCGATTTTCAAAAACGGCGAACTGGTCTACAAGCTGCCGAGCCTGCCGGAAATCAAGGCGTACTGCCAGCAGCAGATCGACACCCTCTGGGACGAAGTCAAGCGCTTTGACAATCCGCATACCTACTATGTCGATCTCTCGCAGAAGCTCTGGCAGATCAAATATGATCTGCTGCGCGAGAAAACGTTCTGATGAAGCAGGCAAGCCGGGACCTGGCGCTGTGCGGCGTTTTGTGCGCGCTGGCGGTGGCGATCATGGCGATGGGAACGATCCTCCCGGCCGCAACCTACTGCGCGCCGGTGCTGGCAAGCATGACGCTGCTGCCGGTGCTGGTTTTGTGCGGGGAGAAGCTGAGCTGGGCAATGTTTTTTGCAAGCGCGATGCTGAGTCTGCTGCTTGCGCCCGACAAGGAAGCGGCGGCAATCTTTCTGGCGCTGGGATACTACCCGATCGTCAAGCCCAAGCTGGACAGAAAGCCGAAAATCCGGCGCTGGGTCGGGAAATTTCTGCTCTTTAACGTCTCGATTCTCGCGGTCTATGCGGTGCTTCTGTTCGTGTTGCGGCTCGATGCGCTGCGCGAGGAATTTTCCGCGATGTCGGGCGCGCTGCTTGTCGGCTTGCTGCTCGGCGGCAACTTCCTGTTCTGGCTGGACGACCGGCTGCTCGGGCGCTTTGCGCCGAGGGCGGCTGCGCTCTGCGCGCGCTGGGAGAAAAAACACAGATAAGCAAAGCAGCGGAACGTCTGGTATGATAAGAAAAAGCAACCCGTCATGACGAAAGGAAGCAAAAGCCATGGCAAACTTTACAAAGCAGGCAATCAAGGCGGCGTTTCTGGAGCTGCTGGACGAAAAGCCGCTGAACAAGATTTCGGTGCGCGACATCGTCGAGCGCTGCGGCATCAACCGCAACTCGTTCTACTATCATTTTCAGGACATTCCGTCGCTGCTGGGCGAGATCATCGTCGAGCGGACAAACGAGCTGATGGCGCAGTATCCGACGGTCGACCGGATCGAAGAGGCGTTCCGCGCGTCGATTGACTACGCGCAGAAAAACCGCCGCGCAATCATGCACGTGTATAACTCCGTCAGCCGCGACACCTTTGAGGCAAGCGTCATGCGCCTGTGCGCGTATATGACCGAGCAGTATCTGAAATCCGCCTACCCGGACACCGGCATTTCGGACGCCGACCGCGAGCTGCTGCACCGGTTTATCAAGTGCCAGCTTTTCGGGCTGTGCATCGACTGGATGCTCGGCGGCATGAAGCCGGACACGGGCGAAAAGATGGGGCGGATTCTGGAGCTTTATCGCGGCGTTGCGGAGTTGATTCTGGAAAACTGCCGCGCGTCGAACGCTTGAAACTTTTGCACCTGCCCAATTTTCAGACAAATCGCGCCGGATGTCTGTCTTTCAGACATCCGGTTTTCTCTGCCCATGGAAGAAAAAAGAAGCCGCCGGTATAATCAAAAGCAAATAACAGGCTGTGCGCGCTCGCGCGCGAAAGGGGAGCTTCGATATGCGTTCTGTCGTTCCGATGAAAACGGCAAAAATCGGGTATCTGGTGATATCCGTTCTGTTCTGTGTGCTGGGCATTGTTCTCATTGCCGCGCCCGGTACATCGGTCGTGTGGCTGGGAAGACTGCTCGGTATCGGTATGATCGTCTTCGGCGCGATCAAACTGGTGGGCTATTTTTCAAGAGACCTGTTCCGCCTGGCATTTCAGTATGATCTGGCGTTCGGCATTCTGCTGATTGCGCTCGGCATCGTGACGCTTGCGCGTCCGGGCGGCGCCATGAGCTTTCTGTGTATCGTCTTCGGCATTCCCGTGCTTGCCGACGGGCTGTTCAAGATTCAGATTTCGCTCGACGCAAAGCGCTTCGGCATCGAAAAATGGTGGGTTGTGCTGCTGCTGGCAGCGCTGACGTGCGTGATCGGGCTGCTGCTCGTCATCCGCCCGTCGGAGGCGGCAAGGGCGCTGATGGTGCTGATGGGCATTTCGCTGCTGCTCGACGGAATTTTGAACATGTGCGTAGCATGGCTGTGTGTAAAAATCGTCCGCAACCAGCGCCCGGATGCATTGGACGAGGACTATGAAGAGCTGAAGGATGAATGAGAAGCGGAAGGACGAGTGAGGAGGAAACGTTTTGAAAACAATCGAAACATGGTTTCTCTGGCTGATGATCTACAGCATCATCGGCTGGGTATATGAAAGCACGATCTGCTCCATCGGACACCGGAAGCTCATCAACCGCGGCTTTCTGAACGGTCCGTACTGTCCGATATACGGCACGGGCGCGGTGCTGGTGCTGCTCGTGCTGGGCAGGATTCAGAATCCGGTACTGCTGTTTTTTGCCGGCGCGCTGGTGACGTGCAGTCTGGAATATCTGACGTCGTGGCTGATGGAAAAGCTGTTCCACGCCCGGTGGTGGGACTACTCGAAGCGGAAATTCAACATCGGCGGGCGCGTGTGCCTGATCGGGGCAGTCGTCTTCGGCGCGTTCTCGGTGGTGCTGGTGCTGGTCCTGCATCCGTTTGTCAAGAGCCTGACCGACCGGCTGACGGACGCGGCATTCAACTGGATCTGTGCGATTTTGTTTGTGGGCATTGTCTCAGACCTTGTCGTGACGGTGAAGGGGCTTCTCGGCACACATGCGGTCTTTGCCGAGTACGCGGTGCTGCTGCAGCAGAAGCGCAAGGAGCTGGCTGACAGACTCAGAACCGGCGCGACTGAGGGGTGCGAGCGCATCCTTGCGGCAACGCAGGAGGAGCGCGCAAAGCTCCGCGAGGCTGCCGCATACGGCGAAGAGGAGCGCGAACGCATCCGCCGCGACACCGAAGAAGAGCGCGACCGGTTCTATGCGAAGCTGCAGATGCGCCTGAACGCGCAGCAGCGCCGTACGATCTACAGCTTCCCGCATCTGACGCTCACGCGCAACAATGAAGTTCTCGACGGTCTGCGCCAGAACATGGAAAAGGTGCGCCAACGCGCAAAAAAGACCTCGTAGAGTTTCGCCCCGCAGGGCGAAATAAAATGAGAATCCATATGATCCGGCGGCTTTGCCGACCGGAAATATACGGATCGCCTCGCAAGTGTGAAATTTGTGCGCCTTTGGCGCACAAATTATGCGCGCAGCCGAGGCGCATCTTTTCCATGCAAAAAGCGTTAGCTTTTTGCATGAGAAAATATATGTGGCATTTTTTATCGTTTTGTAATATAATGTTACCATCGCAGGGAAGAAAGGAGGCTATGGCAAACGCCATCAAAAGCGCCAGTGCCTGCCGGAGCCCGGCAGGATAACGAGGGGAAACGTGATCGAAGGTTCGGCGGATGCGTTTCCGTGCCGCCCTGTGCGCGTGACGCAGTCAGAAATATGCGGGTAACCGCAAAACAGAGGGGCTGCGAACAGGAAGCAGGCAAATATCTGCGAGTTTGTCCTGAACCTATCTCAGGAGGAACTTAATTATGTGTGGAATTGTTGGTTATATCGGCAAGGAGCAGGCGGCGCCCATTTTATTGGAGGGGCTTGCGCGGCTGGAGTACCGGGGCTATGACTCCGCAGGCATCTGCGTGGCGGAAAACGGCGTGCTGGACGTTGCAAAGTGCAAGGGCAGGCTTAAAAATCTTGCCGCGATGACGGAAAACGGCGCGCTGCTGCACGGCACTGCCGGCATCGGGCACACCCGCTGGGCGACCCACGGCGAGCCGAACGATATCAACTCCCATCCCCATGTGTCCCAGAACGGCAAGGTCGCGTTGGTTCACAACGGCATCATTGAAAACTATCTGGAAATCCGCGAATTTCTCGAAGAAAAGGGCGTGCAGTTCACGTCCCAGACCGATTCGGAGGTTGTCGCGCAGCTGCTCGAGTACTGCCTCGGGCTCGACGAGGTCCACTGCATGCAGGACGCCATCTACATGGTCCTGCACCGTATCGAGGGCGCCTATGCCTTCGGCATTGTCTGCGCAGACGATCCGGAGCGGATCTATGCGGCAAGGAAAGACGCGCCGCTGCTGCTGGGCTACGGTGACGGCTGCAACTTCATCGCCTCGGACGTGACGGCGCTGGTCAAATACACCAGAGACGTTTCGTACATGGAAGACGGCGAGGTCGCGGTTCTGACGCGCGACTCCATTCAGGTCTTCAACGCCATGGAGCTGCCGATTGAAAAGGAGCATTACCACATCGACTGGGAGATTTCTGCGGCGGAGAAGGGCGGCTATCCGCACTTCATGCTCAAGGAAATCATGGAGCAGCCCGAGGCGCTGCGCCGCGCGATTACCCCGCGCGTCAAAGACGGCAGAATCGATTTCGGCGATCTGATTCTCAGCAGACAGACGATTGAGAGTTTTAACCGAATTATGATTGTTGCCTGCGGGTCTTCGTATCACGTGGGCATGCTCGGCAAATACACGATCGAAAAGCTGACGCGCATCCCGGTCGAGGCGGTCTTAGCCTCCGAGTTCCGGTACTGCGACCCGATTGTAGACGACAGAACGCTTGTCATCGTCATCAGCCAGTCGGGCGAAACGCTCGATACCATGGCTGCGCTGCGCGAGGCAAAAGCGCGTGGGGCACGGGTGCTGTCGATTGTCAACGTGGTCGGAAGCTCGATTGCGCGCGAATCGGACGACGTGCTCTACACCTGGGCAGGACCCGAGATTGCCGTTGCCACGACGAAGGCATACTCCACGCAGCTGGCAGTCATTGACATGCTTGCCATCTATATGGCGGATGCGCTCGGAAAGCTCAGCGCGCAGGAGTATGCACGTCTGGTGCAGGAGCTGCTGCGGCTGCCGGAGAAGATTGAAACGGTGCTGCAGAGCCGCGAGAAGATTCAGTTCTTCGCTTCCAAGTATTTTAACCATGACTCGGTCTTCTTTATCGGTCGTAACCTCGACTATGCGCTGGGGCTCGAGGGCTCGCTCAAGCTCAAGGAGATTTCCTATATCCACTCCGAGGCGTATGCATCGGGCGAGCTCAAGCACGGCACGATTTCCCTGATCGAGCAGGGAACCCTGGTGATCGCTCTGGCCACCTATGCTCAGCTCTTTGACAAGGCGGTGAGCAATATCGTGGAGGTCAGGAGCCGGGGTGCCACTGTCCTGGGACTGACCACCGAGTCCTACCGGGAGACCATGAGCAAGCAGGCGGACGCGCTGATTACGATTCCGGACACCCATCCGGTGCTGATGCCCTCACTTGCCGTGGTGCCCATGCAGCTGTTTGCCTATTACGTGGCGCTGATGCGGGGCTGTGATATTGACAAACCCAGAAATCTGGCCAAATCGGTGACAGTGGAATAAACGGAAACGAAAAAGACCGGCGCTGCGAAAACAGCGCCGGTCTCTTTTTCGTCAGGAAAGCCCGATGGCGTCGGTGATTTCCTCCATCACCTCGGTGACTGCCTTGAGGGTCTTGCCCACCTTGCTCTTCTGAATGCTGCGCTTATGGCTGTTGCGCATGGCCATGCCAACTGCCATGCCCACGCCCAGCCCCATGCCCATGCCGCGCATAAAGCTCATCTGTTTCATTCGATGTGCCTCCTTTCCTGTTGTTCTCTGTTAGTATTGCTCCGTTGGCGGAAAATTCAGATGAAATTTCTGGTATTTCTTGCGTTCATGCTTTTCATGGGTTATCATGTTAATTAGTATTGTTTTAACCAGAAATCGGACCGCTCATAAGGGAGGAACGGATGAAACTGCTCATTCAACAGGGGACCATTGTGGACCCGTCGAAACAAATAGAGGGAATACAGGACATTTTGGTGGAGGACGGCGTAATTACCGCCATTGCTCCAAAAATTGACGCGCCGGAGGCGGAGATCCTCGACGGCCGTGGACTGTGGATTGCGCCGGGGCTGGTGGATCCCCACGTCCACCTGCGGGACCCGGGGCTGACCTACAAAGAGGACATCGGTACCGGCACCGCCGCCGCCGCCCACGGAGGATTTACCGCCGTGGCCTGCATGCCCAATACCAAACCGGTGGCAGACCGGCCAGAAGTGATTTGCTCCATTCTGGACCGGGCGAAAGAGGGCTCCGGCACCCGGGTTTACCCCATCGGAGCCATTTCCGTCGGCGAACGGGGAGAGGTATGTACCGATTTTGCGGCACTGAAAGCGGCGGGAGCGGTGGCCCTCTCGGATGACGGCGTGCCGGTGATGCGTGCGGTTCTGATGCGGGAGGCACTGCATAAGGCCGGGGAATGCAGCCTCACCCTTCTCTGTCACGAAGAGGACAGGGAGATGGTGCAGAATTACGCCGTCAATGAGGGGAAAATCTCCCGTCAGCTGGGCATTCCCGGCCGGCCCGCCATCGCGGAGGAACTGATGGTGGCCCGGGACGGAATGCTGTCCCTGGAGACCGGTGTGCCCGTCCACTTCTGCCACATCTCCACGGCGGGCAGTGTCAACGTCATCCGCCGGCTGAAGGAGGCGGGAGCGATGGTGACCTGCGAGACCTGTCCCCAGTACTTTACCCTGACTGAGGACGCTATTTTGGAACAGGGCACCCTGGCCCGGGTGAACCCGCCCTTGCGCACGGCCGCTGACGTGGCCGCTATTATAGAGGGACTGCGGGATGGCACCATCGACTGTATCGCCACCGATCATGCGCCCCACTCGGCGGAGGAAAAGGCCCGGCCGCTCACCGAGGCACCCAGCGGGATGGTGGGATTGGAGACCTCGCTGGCCATCACCCTGACGGAGCTGTACCACAGCGGCGCCATGGATTTGACGGACATCCTTCAAAAAATGACGGCCGCACCCGCTCACGTGTTGGGCGTGCCCGGTGGCAAGCTGGCCGTTGGGGAGAGGGCGGACCTGACCCTCTTTGATTTGAACGAAACATGGACCATTGACCCGGTGAACTTCCGGTCGAAGGGCAGAAACACGCCCTTTGCTGGGAAAGTTGTGCGGGGAAAAGTGAAATATACGCTGGTCGGCGGCAATGTGATTTACCGTGACGAGAGATGAGGAAAGGAAGGCGTCTTATGTCTTTTGATGTGTTGCAGGAAAAAATTCGCGAGATGAAAAATCCCACTGTGGCGGGGCTGGACGCCCGGCTGGAATATGTGCCGCCTCATATCCGGGCGGAGATGATTGCGGCCTATGGAGAGACC
>OLNN01002774.1_pt1 | contig 11902 bp, 12 predicted proteins | sample 1672141 | NCBI WGS metagenome assembly OLNN01 (sample SAMEA3136652, study PRJEB25190) | human gut metagenome | biome: human gut; feature: human-associated habitat; material: faeces | place: Austria | collected 2013 | reverse complement strand
AACGTCGTGAGACAGTTCGGTCCCTATCTGTTGCGGGCGTAAGAGATTTGAAGGGAGCTGTCCTTAGTACGAGAGGACCGGGATGGACGTACCTCTGGTGCACCAGTTGTCCTGCCAAGGGCACAGCTGGGTAGCTATGTATGGACTGGATAAACGCTGAAAGCATCTAAGCGTGAAGCCACCCCTAAGATAAGATCTCTCATCCTTCGGGAGTAAGACACCATGAAGACGACATGGTTGATAGGCCAGAGGTGGAAGCGCCGCGAGGCGTGTAGCTGACTGGTACTAATCAGTCGAGGGCTTGACCTACAGAAGGAAGCAGGCTCGAAGTTGCGAAGTAGAGGTACGAGATAGCGGAAAATCGTATTGTTCAGTTTTGAGGGTACAGCCCTTAAGAAACGCGCCATTAGCTCAGTTGGTAGAGCAACTGACTCTTAATCAGTGGGCCCTGGGTTCGAGTCCCCGATGGCGCACCATGGCCCGTTGGTCAAGTGGTTAAGACAGCGGCCTCTCACGCCGTTAACATCGGTTCGAATCCGGTACGGGTCACCATTGACAAAGTAAGAGAAATGTGGTATAGTGACAAAGTCGAGTACGGAAGTACTTGATGAAATAGAGTTGGTGCTGATTGCGGTGAGGGTCCACCTGTTCCCATTCCGAACACAGAAGTTAAGCTCATCTGCGCCTACGATACTTGGCTGGCGACGGCCCGGGAAAATTGGTAGTGCCAACACAGGAACCCCAACTGGTTCATTCCAGTTGGGGTTTTCCATATTCCTGAAGGTGATATTATGCGGTATCCCAATATCCGGAGCGGAAAATTTCAGAAACGGCCCAATCGCTTTATTGCGGAGGTTGCTTTGAATGGCGAAGTAGAAGTGTGCCACGTCAAAAACACCGGACGGTGCAGAGAATTGTTGGTTCCAGGCGCGACTGTCTACTTAAATGAGGCGGCATCGACAACGCGCAAAACGCGTTTTGATTTGATTGCTGTTGAAAAACAGGGGCTGTTGATCAATATGGATGCACAGGCGCCGAATCATGTTTTTCGCGAGTATGTGGAGCAGGGAAGATTTCTCCCGGATGTCACCCGGGTTCGACCGGAATACCGGTGGGGAGATTCCCGATTTGACTTTTACATAGAACAAGGCGATAACAGGCATTTGGTTGAGGTAAAGGGCGTCACTTTAGAGGAAGAGGGGATTGTGCGATTTCCGGATGCGCCGACGGAACGGGGGGTGAAGCACATCAAAGGCCTGACCAGGGCATTAAACGAAGGATTCACCTGTTGGATTTGTTTTGTGGTACAAATGAGTGGGGTCCAATATCTGATGCCGAATGATAAAACACATCCGGAGTTTGGACAGGCACTGCGTGCAGCCAAAGCCACTGGCGTACATGTTCAAGCACTGGAATGCAATGTAACGCCGGATTCTTTGACCATTACGCATGAGATCCCGGTGCATTTGTAAAAGGAAGACTGTGAGGGGGCATTGGAATGGCTGATCGAAAAAGAGTATGGTTTTCCTTTTTGCCATTGGACTATCTGGGAGTCGAGGCATATCTAAACAAATATGCTGCCCAGGGCTGGGCGCTTTCAGAGAGTTCAGATTGCCGAGTTCAGATTGCCGCACGTTTACAGTGATATTGGAACGGTCTCAGCGGACGGATTTGCGATATCTGGTTTCCTGCTCCTCACTTACGCAGGATCAGACGGCCCTGCGTGAAAAAGTAGCCCAGATGCAGGCTTTGGGCTGGCAGCCGGTTGCAACGATCAACCATTTTGATATTTATGAGTCAATGCCATGTCGCCACGCCATTGTATCCCGGGAAAAGCCATCCCTCAAACTATTTTTCTGGTCTATTAGCGGGCTGGTGCTTTTCTCAGTGCTTTCACTGTTTCTGCTTCTAGTGGCCTATTTTCGGGGCGTTGCCATTTTGAATGTCTGGTATCTCTCGAATACCGGCTTTTTCCTCTATACGCTCGGGCCTATTTGCGCAGCCATATGTATCTATTGCGTTCTCTGGATCGGATGGAAACTGATTTTCCGGGGAAAGACAGGTCCACCACCAAAAGCGATAATGATGCTGCGAGGACTGTTTCCGGTTTTGGAAATGGTGTGGATCTTGGGCATCACTGCTGTAGTAATTACCGATTTGGTACACAGCTTAGTCTATTGTTTGCTGTTGTTCCTAGTGCTGATGGTTGCAGTTGCGTTCTGCTATGTGCGGTTTCGTGCGGAACGCCCTGAAAAACTGTTCTCCGGCATATCTCTGACGCTTGCCCTGGTGATCGCGCTGTCTCTGGTGCTCAATCAGGTGTTTCCGGGCGAAAACAGAGCGCAGTTGGGGGAGTGCAGCTGGCGCACGTCCCTTTCCGCAGTTGTACGCGGAGAAGAACTTGGTTTCGACAAGACACCTGTGGAAGCGGCTTCCTATGAGAGCGTGGCATCCCTGTTTGTGACAAAGACGGAGTACTGGGAGCAGCGGGCGGACGTCAGCCTGTCCAGTGAGGTGTACCAGTGCAGAGGAGCTCTGTTCTGCCGCATTGTAGAAACAGATCTGCTGCAATCCCGGGATTGGCAGCCGGTCAGCAGTACCTATGACGATTGCTGGAGCGAAGAACGGAACGGGAAGTATGCGCTTCTGCTCCGCACAGACAATACGCTGGTTTTGCTCTCCAGCGATCAGGAGTTACTATCTCATCTCAGTGCGTTTGCGCTGCGGTTGGAGTAAAGCAGAGAACGACGGACTGCAAGTGGGCAGTCCGTCGTTCTTTGTACGCAAGCAAACCTATAAGCCGGGTTCTGTTTTGACAGCCATCTATCTCGACTTACCGTTGCCGGTAAGCTCTAGCCACCTCCTGGGAACGGCCGGGCAAGCCACATGTTCCCCCACGGTGTTGCTCCGGATAGAGTTTACAGCAACGGACGCTTCCACGCCGATGCGTGCGCTCTTACCGCACGTTTCCACCCTTACCTCGTCGGCGCAAACTTCATATCCTTCGCTTCGCCGCAAGCGGCAAAGCTCATACATTCCGTTGCGCCTCCTCTGCCGTCAAAGCGGGGCTTTGTCGGTTGGGGGGACGGGAGAACGGTTTTCGTTCTTTCTCCTCTGCCGTCAAAGCGGAGCTTTATTGGCTTTTTTGGCGCAGACGGGAGACATTGCTTGCAGTCTCCTGACTGGTATAAAAGGACGAGGCGGTATATTTCTGTTGCACTTTTCCTCAGATCGCTCTGGGCGGGCGTTACCCGTTATCCTTGCCCTGTGGAGCCCGGACTTTCCTCATGATGCAGCCGTTGGGCTGCACCCCGCGACTGTCCGTCCCGGTCGCGCTTGTATTGTACCTGATTCGCGCCCGAATGTCAAACAAGTTGCAATTTTTTTCTAGGGCGGATATAATGGAGCTAACAACCGGAAAAGAGGCTTCAACCATGAACGAGAAGGTTTCTGCATATTTTGAGGCGCTGCGGGGAAAGCGCATTGCCGTGCTCGGCATCGGCGTGTCGAACCGCCCGCTGATCCGCATGCTGCTTCGCAGGGGGCTGACGGTGCTTGCCTGCGACAAGACGCCCAGGCAGCAGCTCGACGAAGAGGTTCTGGACTTAGAGCGCATGGGCGCGACGCTCCATGTGGGAGACGGATACCTGGACAGCGTGCAGGCGGACGTTGTGTTCCGTACGCCCGGCATGCATCCGGACATTCCGGCGCTGCGGCAGCTGCGCGAGAGCGGCGCGGTGGTGACGAGCGAAATGGAGGCGTTTTTCTCCGTTTGCCCGTGCAGAATCATCGCCGTGACCGGCTCGGACGGCAAGACGACGACGACAACGCTGATCTCGGAAATTTTAAAGCACGCGGGCTACACAGTCTGGCTCGGCGGCAACATCGGAACGCCGCTTCTGCCGCTGGCAGAGCAGATGAAGCCGGACGATCTTGCCGTTGTCGAGCTTTCCTCGTTCCAGCTCATGGGCATGACGCAGTCGGCAGACATTGCGGTGGTGACGAATCTTGCGCCGAACCATCTCGACGTGCACAAGGACATGGCGGAGTATATTGCCGCAAAAGAAAACGTCTATCTGCATCAGGGAAAGACCGGCAAGCTCGTTGTGAACATGGACAACGAAATTACCAATTCCTTTGCCGAAAAAGCGCCGGGTATGGTGGAAAAATTCTCGCGGCTGGGAAAACCTTCGAACGGCGTCTGGCTGGAAAACGGCATCATTTACCGCAATGGGCGAAGAATCATGCCGGCGGACGATATTAAAATCCCGGGCGTACACAACATTGAAAATTACATGGCTGCCGCCTGCGCGACGGAAGGTCTTGCAACGGATGCGGATGTGGACGCGGTGGCGCGGAGCTTCGGCGGCGTGGAGCATCGCATTGAGCTGGTGCGTGAGCTGCACGGGGTGAAGTATTACAACGACTCGATTGCGTCGAGCCCGTCGCGGACGATTGCGGGGCTGCACTCGTTCAAGCAGAAGGTGATTCTGATTGCGGGCGGGTATGACAAGCACATTCCGTTCGACGTGCTGGGACCGGAGATCTGCGTGCATGTCAAGACGCTGGTATTGTGCGGCGCGACGGCGGACAAAATCCGCGCGGCAGTGGAAAACGCGCCGGAGTACAGGAAGGGCGCGCCGGAAATTCTGGAGGCAAACGATCTGTGCGAGGCGGTTGCGCTTTGCCGGAAGGCGGCGCAGCCGGGCGACATTGTGACGTTGAGCCCTGCCTGTGCAGCGTTTGACCAGTTCAAGAATTTCGCCGTGCGCGGCAGAGCCTACAAGGAGCTTGTGGGCAGCCTCACATAAGGAGGGATTTCATGCAGCTTGCAGATAGCATCCGCAAGGCGCGGCAGGTGAAAAACAAGCTCTCGCATCCGAGCTGTGCGGCGGTGATTGTCGCCGCCGGGTCTTCTGCCCGGATGGGCGGGACGGACAAGCTTCTGGCGGAGCTGGGCGGGATTCCGGTTCTGAGCCGGACGCTGCGCGTGTTCGACGATCATGAGATGATCGACACCATCATCGTCGTCGCGCGCGAGGACCGGATGCCCAAAATCAGCCGGGTCTGTTCGCCGTATCGGAAGGTGCGCATCGTCGTTCCCGGCGGAGAGAGTCGACAAGAGTCGGTGATGCACGGGCTCAAGGCTGTGCCGGAAGGGACGGAGCTTGTTGCGGTGCATGACGGCGCGCGTCCGCTGGTGCCGCCGGAGGTCATCACAAAAGCGATTTTAAAGGCGGCGAAGTTTGGCGCGGCAGCGCCCGCGATTCCGGTCAAAGATACGATCAAGGTATCCAAAACCGGCGCGGTGGATGAAACGCCGGACCGGTCCACGCTCTTTGCCGTGCAGACGCCGCAGGTGTTTGACTATGCGCTGCTGCTGGGCGCGCTGCAGAACGCAAAGCAGAAGGGGCTTTCACTGACCGACGACTGCTCGGCAGTGGAGGCGCTCGGCATGACGGTGCTGCTGACGGACGGCTCAGAGGAGAACATCAAGATTACGACGCCGCTGGATCTGGATATTGCCGAGCTGATTCTGAAACGGAGGCAGACACCATGAGAATCGGACATGGATACGATGTACACCGTCTGGTCGAGGGGCGAAAGCTGATTCTGGGCGGTGTGGAGATTCCGTTTGAAAAGGGGCTCGACGGACACTCGGATGCAGACGTGCTGGTGCATGCCGTCATGGACGCGCTGCTGGGTGCGGCTGCGCTGGGCGACATCGGAAAGCTGTTTCCGGACAACGATGATGCGTATCTGGGCGCGGACAGTGTGGAGCTTCTCAAAAAAGTGCGCAATGTCTTGCAGGAGCACGGATGGAAGCCCGGAAATCTGGACGCGACGGTGATCGCCCAGAGACCGAAGCTTGCGCCGTATATCGATACCATGCGAAAACGAATCGCAGACGCGCTGGAAACGGACGCGGAAAACGTCAGCGTCAAGGCGACGACCGAAGAGCGCCTCGGCTTTACCGGCAGCGGCGAGGGAATTGCCGCGCACGCGGTGTGCCTGATCGAGCGCGTATGAAAGACGAAAGAAGCTGCCCGGACTGGTACTGGGTGCGTGGGCTGCATGACGCACAGATACTGGAAGTGTCGATGCAGGACGACACGCTGACGCTTTGCATCGACAGCGGCAACGCCATGTTCGATAACACGCTCGAACGCATCACATTTTTGGGTGCGAGACCCAAAACTTCGCTGCCCGAGCCGACGAAGAAGCAGCCGGTTTACTGGCTGTCGGACGAACTGATTGCGCTTCCCTTTGACCAGTGGAAGATCAGCATTTGTACCGAGCGCTATGACGGCAGAAAAACGCTCCGCGAGCCGCTGGTTATCATTTTCCAGAGCGCAAGAACAAATCGCCGGGGAAAACCGGACGAGGATGAGGAGGTCATCGTTGAACTATAAAAGAAGCAAAAAGCTGTTTTCCGTGATGTGCTATCTCTGCCTCGCGCTGGTCCTGGTGTCGACCATTCTGGAAATCCGGTGGCTCAGCGCGGCAGGGCTCGGCGTGCTGGCGCTGGGGCTTTTGCAGATGGTGCTGTTTTATAAATGCCCGCATTGTGGGGCGCAGCTGGAGCCCAGAGGACCGGTACCAAAGTTTTGCCCGAATTGTGGAAAAGAGCTGGACTGATTTTTGAAAAGAGGAGAGTGGAAGATGGATTACAGGTTAAGCGAACGGATGATGGTCAGTGCCTGCGCGGCAGGCATTCTGATTGTCATGCTCGGAAACCGGCGGCAGTCGCTGACGATGAGTGCAGTCGGTGCGGGGCTGATGGTGCTGGGGCTTTTGCAGGCGCTGATTTTTTATAAGTGCCCGCACTGCAAAAAGCGCTTCAAGCTCGGCTCCCGGAGACCGAGCGTCTGCCCGTACTGCGGCGCGAAGCTGGAAGATACCGAACCGGAGAAGCCGGCGGAGACAAAGCAGGTGGAAGCTCCTGCCGAAGCGGCAGAGGAAAAAGACGAATAACGAATGAGAAACCCTCCGTATGGCTCGCCATACGGAGGGTTTCTGTGTGCAACTTACTGTTTCTTTGCCTAATTTGCCATGCGATCTTTTCTCGCTTCCATGCTGCGAAGTGCGAAGAGAACGGCAAGTATCAAGACTGTGGAGACCGCAAGGGTCACATAGACGTTCTGCACGAAGCCCGCGACGATGAAGCCGACGAAGGAAACGGCAGCGACGGTTACGGCATAGGGGAGCTGGGTCGAGACGTGCGTCAGGTGGTTGCACTGCGCGCCGGCGGACGCCATGATCGTGGTATCCGAGATGGGCGAGCAGTGGTCGCCGCAGACCGCGCCCGCGCAGCAGGCGGAGATGCCGATGATGAGAAGAGGGCTGTCCGTCGGGAAGACGGCGGTGACGACCGGAATGAGAATGCCGAACGTACCCCACGAGGTGCCGGAGGCGAAGGCGAGCACGCAGGCGACAAGGAAGATAACTGCCGGCAGCATACCGTACAGGAAATCGGAAGCGTAGACCATCAGATCGTGCACATACTCGGCTGCACCGAGGGAGTTGATCATTGCCTTGAGGCTGACGGCGAGCGTCAGAATCAGAATCGGGGAAATCATGGCGATGAAGCCCTTGGGGACGCACTCCATTGCCTGCTGGAAGGTGATGACCTTGCGGGCAACGAGATAGATCACGGTCAGAACCAGTGCGATGATGCCGCCCCAGGGAAGACCGACGAAGGCGTTGGTATTGCCGAAGGCACCGACAAAGTCGCCGGCAAAATCAGCGCTGCCGGACGTGTCCACACCAAAGAAGCCGCCAACGTAGAGCATGCCGATGGTGCAGGTGATGATCAGAACGACGACCGGGAGAATGAGGTCAAGCAGATGCCCCTCGGGGTTGATGGTCTCGCCCGCCTCGCTTTCCAGCGCGGAAAGGTCGCCGGAGGATGCTTTCTTTTCATACTGCTTCATGGGACCATAGTCGAACTTCATCAGGATGATGGCAATGATGAAGACGAAGGTCATGAGAGAATACAGGTTATAGGGAATGGCGCGGATGAAAAGCTCAATGCCGCTCATGCCGGTGTTGAGTCCTTCTGCGGTCGAGGAGACAGCGGCTGCCCAGGAGGAGATCGGCGCAATCATGCACACGGGAGCCGCAGTGGCGTCAATCAGATAGGCAAGCTTCGGGCGGGAAATCTTATGACCGTCCGTGACCGGGCGCATGACGGAGCCGACGGTCAGGCAGTTAAAATAGTCGTCGATGAAAATGAGAACGCCGAGGACGAACGTTGCAAACTGCGCGCCTGCGTGCGTTTTGATGTGGGTTTCCGCCCAGCGGCCGAAAGCAGCCGAGCCGCCCGCAGCGTTGACCAGCGCGACGATGATGCCGAGCAGGACGAGAAACAGGAAAATGCCGGCGTTATCTGCGATGGCAGCAATCAGACCGTCGTTGACGACGGCATCGAGCGCGGCGACGGGCGCAAAGTTCGTGGTGAACAGCGCGCCGACGACGACGCCGATGAACAGCGAGCTGTATGCTTCCTTGCTGACCAGCGCCAGAACGATGGCAATGACGGGCGGCAGCAGCGACCATGCCGTCTCGGCAAGGGATTTGCCGTTGGCGCACTGGATTGCCGCAGCGACGACCAGTACGAGCATCGCCGCAATGACGATGATGCGCACAAGCGCATGCGAGGTGTTCTTCTTCATGGTTTTGTCTCCTTCACAAAACAAAAATTGCGTCATGACAGCATCATGACGCAACAGAACAATCCCTGTAAAGACGACATGACAGCGCTCCGCTTTCGCGACAGTCCGCAGGATATTCTCCTGCGCCCCAGACCGGCGCCCGCGGGAACGGCGTCGCCCATCTTCGGCGCGCAGCCCTTTTACGTCCCCGGTTCCCGCCGGATTTGCGGACGCGACTCATGCTGTGCGCAACCTCTATCACAACTGCCTCCTATTATACAGAGCCGGAGAATCTTGTCAAGTCTTAACAGAAACTTTCTGCAAAAATATGCACAATATGCAGAAACTGCGCGAGCGGGCGCGGTCCGTGTCAAACGGGCGTGCGGACGCATACGATGGGCTGAGGAGGAGGTCGCAATGTTTGTGTATGATTTCTCGTTCCGCTCTCTGACAGCTGCGCAGGACGGGCGGAGCGTTTTGCAGAACGCAGGTGTTTTTTCGCAGCTTGCGCGCGCGCCGAAACAGATTGCCGAGCAGGGCTGCGGGTATGTACTGGAGGTAGACGGTCCGGACGGCGCAGATGCGCTGACGCTGTTTTTATCGAGCGGCGTGCGCTTCCGCCGGGTGTTCCGGCAGTTTGATAACGGCTTTGTGGAGGAGGCGGGTCATGATCTATTTTGACGCGGCAGCAACGACGCTGCAAAAGCCGCCGCAGGTGAAAAAGGCGCTGTTATACGCGATGGACCATTATGCAAGCCCCGGACGCGGCGGACATAGACCGGCAATGCTCGCTTCCGACGCGGTCTATGCCTGCCGGCAGGAGCTGGCAGCGCTTTTTGAGGCAAAGCCGGAGGACATCGTCTTCACCATGAACGCCACGCATGCGCTGAACCTTGCCATCCGGTCTCTGGTGTCAGCGGGCGATGAGGTCGTGATTTCGGGCTTTGAGCATAACGCGGTGTGGAGACCGCTCAATCAGATCGGCGTGGATGTCCGCATTGCCGGACGGCGGCTGTTTGACCGGGACGATACGATCGAGGGCTTCCGCGCGGCAATCACAGAGAACACGAAGGCGGTTGTCTGCACGCACGTGTCGAACGTGTTCGGCTATGTTCTGCCGGTGGAGGAAATTGCGGCGCTGTGCCGCGAGCGGGAGGTGCCGCTGATTCTCGATTGCTCGCAGTCGGCAGGGATTCTGCCGGTGTCTCTGAGAAAGCTTCCTGCGGCGTTTTTGTGCATGCCGGGGCACAAGTCGCTCTACGGTCCGCAGGGGACGGGCGTGCTGGTCTGCGGGCATGCACTCAGACCCCTGCTTGCCGGCGGGACGGGGAGCCTGTCCGAGCGCGCGCAGATGCCGGAGTTTACCCCCGACGCGGGCGAGGCAGGCACGCACAATGTGCCGGGCATCTGCGCGCTGCACGAGGGCGTACGGTTTGTCAGAAGCGTGGGGCTTTCACAGATTGCCGCGCACGAAAAGATGCTCGCGCAGCTTTTGATTGCCGAGCTGGAAGCGATGCCGGGCGTGCGGGTCTTTCATGGAGCGGCGCAGACCGGCGTGGTGTCGTTTCTGCTCGAACGGGAGGATGTGGAGAAAACCGCTGCCAGACTTTCCCGGCAGGGCTTTGCGCTTCGCGCGGGGCTTCACTGCGCGCCGCTGGCGCACGAGTCGGCAGGGACGCTGCAATCCGGCACCGTTCGAGCCGGTTTCTCCGTTTTCAACACCGCGCGTGAGGTGCGCGAGCTGGTCCGCGTCCTGTCTTGCTGAGAGAACTTCATTTTTTCCGCTTCGCCACTTGCACTGCGCGCCGATTTGGAGTATAATCACAATAATTATAAGTATCAGCAGGAGTGGCATCTATGACCGCGATACGCACATTTTTTCAGGAATTCTGGAACCGTATCCCCCAGATCGGGGTTAACGATATTATTGATATTTTAATTGTTGCATTTCTGTTCTACACCGTCATGCGCCTGATTCGCTCGACAAGCGCGGCGCGCATAGCAAGAAGCATTCTGCTTCTGCTGGTGGTGACGGGTCTGACGGAAATCTTCAAGCTCTATACGCTCAACTGGATTCTCAGCAAGATTCTGGAGATTGGCGTCATTGCGCTCGTCATCATGTTCCAGCCGGAGCTGCGGCGGATGCTCGAGCGCTTTGGCGGCAGATTCTTCTCGAACCTGATCAGCAGCAGCGGCTCTGCTTCTCCCGAACAGCAGGCAATCGAGGCGACCGTCGCTGCGTGCGAGGTCATGTCGAAGGAAAAGGTCGGCGCGCTTCTGATCTTCGAGCGTAGCATGCCGCTTGACGAATATTTCAAGACCGGCACGATCATCGACGCCAAGGTCACGGATCAGCTGCTGCGGAACCTGTTTTTCAAGAACTCTCCGCTGCACGACGGCGCCGTGATTGTCCGCGGAAGCCGCGTGGCAGCGGCAGGCTGCGTGATGCCGCTGTCTGAAAACACGCATCTTCCCGGCGGCATCGGCACGCGCCACCGCGCCGGCATCGGCACGAGCGAGGTCTCCGACGCCGTGGTCGTGATCGTCTCGGAGGAGACGGGCACCATCTCGGTTGCCATCGGCGGTATGCTCAAGCGCCACCTTGCACCGCAGACGCTCGGAAAGCTCTTGACGAACGAGCTGATTTCGGAGCCGGAGACCAAGAGCAGTCCGGTGAAGAGCTGGTTTATGAGCCATTTCAAAACGAGGCAGGAACAAAATGAAAAGAAGTAAACTCATTACCATGGCGATTTCCCTGCTGGCGGCAATCTGTCTGTGGGCATATGTGGTGACGGTGGTGAATCCCGACGGCGACACCATCATCTCCGGTATTCCCGTGACGTTTTCCGGGCAGGAGGTTCTGCGTGAGGACCAGCAGCTCGTCATCAAGGGCGACTATACCGACATGGTGAGCGTGCATTTCTACGGAAAAAATACCGATCTCAAGAAGCTCGAACAGTATAAGGATGAAATCTCCGCCGTGGTGGATGTGTCCAAGGTCCGCAGCGCGAAGGAATACCAGCTGACCTATCAGCTGACGCTTCCGAACGCCGTGCAGGCGTCTGCGGTGCAGGATACGGACCGCAATCCGTCCGTCATCACCATTCAGGTGGAAAAGCTCGCGCGGCGCGAGATTGAGGTGCAAGGCGATTTTACGGGCGTCGAGGTGGCAGATGGGTATCTTCTGGAATCGACGAGCTTTGACTACGACACCGTGACGGTGGAAGGACCTGAGTCAGATCGGAAGA
>OLNN01002768.1_pt1 | contig 11919 bp, 11 predicted proteins | sample 1672141 | NCBI WGS metagenome assembly OLNN01 (sample SAMEA3136652, study PRJEB25190) | human gut metagenome | biome: human gut; feature: human-associated habitat; material: faeces | place: Austria | collected 2013 | reverse complement strand
AGCGGCTGGGGGATGGGTTGGTTGGGGACGTGTTCCGTTCAACCCATTCGGATAAGCATTCGCGTTTCGTTTGGAAGGCGAATGGGTTGAACGGAACACGTCCCCAACCAACCCACCGTCCATTCCCGGGAGGCGCAGCGCCTCCAAGACGTGTACCAACGAAGAGAAGGAGATGGATCTCATGAAGATCGCCCTCATCCAGGAATTCTCGCAGGCGTCGAAGAACGACATCATCTTGGGCCAGCTCAAGAAGGTCGTCGAGCCCATGGGCCACACCGTCTACAACACCGGCATGCAGCAGGTCGACAACCCCAACGACCTCCCCACCGACTACACCGAGGAGAACCCGCGCCTCACCTACCTGCACATCGGCATCCAGGCCGCGCTGCTCCTCAACTCCAAGGCCGTCGACTTCGTGGTCACCGGCTGCGGCACCGGCCAGGGCGCGCTCATGAGCTGCAACATGTACCCCGGCGTCGTGTGCGGCTACTGCATCGAGCCCACGGACGCCTACCTCTTCCTGCAGATCAACGACGGCAACGCCCTCTCCATCCCCTACGCCAAGGGCTTCGGCTGGGGCGCTGAGCTCAACCTCGAGAACATCTTCACCCGCGCGTTCGGCTCGCCGAAGGGCATGGGCTACCCGGCGGACCGCAAGGAGTCCCAGAACAAGAACGTGCGCCTGCTCGACGACGTGAAGAAGCGCGTCGCCAAGCCGCTGCCCGAGATCATCCGCGCCCTCGACCCCGAGATGGTCAAGACCGCCCTCACCCCGGCCTTCCTGGATTGCTTCTACGCCAACTGCCAGGACGCCGAGCTCGAGGCGCTCGTGCGCGAGTTCGCCGCGTAGCGCGCTCGCTCGTTCGCGAGAAGGTTGCAAGGTTTCGGAGGGCGCTTCCACTAGGCGGCGCCCTCCGTTTTGAACGTGAGACATGAGCGTGAGCTACGGGGACGTGCGCGTCGCCCCAGGGTCTCGCCCCGGCGGCGGATGCGGGGGCGCGCCCGTCCCGGTGGCTCATGAAGGAGGTTCGCGATGGCCGGATTCACAACGCAATGCTTGCCGAGCTACACGGTGGGGACGGAGGCGTACGCAGCGGTTCCCCAGGTGATCGGCGCCGCGAACGCGGTGGTCGTGGGCGGCGAGCGCGCCATGGCCGCCGGCCTCGAGCGGCTCGAGCGCGCGGTCGAGGGCACGGACGTGCACGTCGCGGGCTCGTTCTGGTTCGGCGGCGAGGCGACGTACGCGCAGGTCGACCGCCTGGCGGCCGAGCCCGCGGTGCAGGCGGCGGACGCCATCTTCGCCATGGGCGGCGGCAAGGCCGTCGACACGTGCAAGATCCTCGCGCACCGCCTGGACAAGCCGCTCTACACGTTCCCGACCATCGCCTCGAACTGCTCGCCCGTGAGCTGCATCTCCATCATGTACAACGACGATGGCAGCTTCCTCGAGATCGTGCAGCTCCACGTGCCGCCGGCGCACTGCTTCATCGATACGCAGATCATCGCCGAGGCGCCCGAGGTGTACCTCTGGGCGGGCATCGGCGACACCATCGCCAAGTACCACGAGGTCACGTTCTCCATGCGCGGCGACAGCCCCGCGTACGCGCCGGTGCTCGGCCAGGCCATTTCGTGCATGTGCGCAGGCCCGCTCCTCGCCCATGCTGCCGCGGCGCTCGCCGATTGCGCCGCGAACCGCGTGAGCGCCGACCTGGAGCACGCGGCGCTCAACATCATCGTGAGCACCGGGCTCGTGTCCGGCCTCGTGGGCGTCGACTACAACAGCGCGCTCGCCCACGCGCTCTTCTACGGCCTCACGACGATCCCCTCCGTGGAGCGCGACCACCTGCATGGCGAGGTCGTCTCCTATGGCGTGCTCGTGCAGCTCGCCATGGACGGGCAGGACGAGGCCTTGCAGGAGCTGCTGCGCACGTACCGCGCGCTCGGCCTGCCCACGCGCCTGGCGGACCTCGGCCTTACGCTCGAGGACGACTTCACTGGGGTGCTCGCCGCCACGGAGGTCAACCAGGAGCTCGAGCACGTTCCGTACCCGGTCACGCGCGAGCGCATCTGGGACGCCATCGTGAAGCTCGAGGCGGTCTCCGAGGCGTGCGACGCGCCTGCCGCGCCCGCGCCGCAGGTGCCGCAGGACTAGGTGGGCGAGGGGGCAGATGCCGGGTGAGCGCGCCCGGCCTGCCCCGATGTGGAAGGGAGCGCGCCCGTGCAGATTTCCGAGTACATCCAGATCGTGTGCGTCATCATCGGCCTCGCCCTCATCACCTGGGTGAAGATGTCGTACACCCGCCGCGTGGGCGCGCCGCGCTCGACGGAGCCCTACAGCAAGCAGGAGAACCTCGCGCGCACCCTCGGCATCGCCTTCGTGGCGGTGGCGCTCGTCCTCGTGTTCATCCCCTTCGGCTGAGGGGGGGTTGGTTGGGGACGTGTTCCTTCCAACCCATTCGCGCATGCATGGAACACGACAACGAGCCGAATGGGTTGAAAGGAACACGTCCCCAACGAACCCCTTCTGGGTTGAAATGGGTTGAAAGGAACACGTCCCCAACCAACCCATCGTGAGAAAGGAACTGGCTATGGCCTACATCGACTTCGATCCGTCCCGGCCGCTCGACATCGTGCTGCTCGGCCGCGTGGCCATCGACTTCAACCCGGCGTACTCCGACGTCGTGAAGGAGGAGTTCAAGCCGCTCAAGGACGTCCACTACTTCGAGAAGTACGTGGGCGGCTCCCCGGCGAACATCGCGGTGGGCGTGACGCACCACGGCCTCAAGGCGGGCTTCATCGCCAAGGTCTCCGACGACCAGTTCGGCGATTTCGTGACCGAGTACTTCGAGCGCGAGGGCATCGACACGAGCCACATCACCCGCTGCACGGGCGGCGAGAAGCTCGGCCTCACGTTCACCGAGATGCTGAGCCCCAGCGAGTCGAGCATCCTCATGTACCGCAACGCCATCGCGGACCTGCAGCTTTCGGTGGACGACGTGGACGCGGACTACATCGCCTCGGCCAAGTGCATCCTCATCTCCGGCACGGCGCTCGCCGAGAGCCCGAGCCGCGAGGCCGCCCTCAAGGCCGCGATGCTCGCGCGCCAGGTGGGTACGCCGCTCATCTTCGACATCGACTACCGCGCCTACAACTGGAAGAACGCGGACGAGATCTCCATCTACTACTCCGCCCTCGCCGGTCAGGCCGACATCATCATGGGATCGCGCGAGGAGTTCGACCTCACCGAGCGGCTCGTGAAGCCCGGCATGTCCGACGAGGAGAGCGCCGCCTACTGGCAGGGGAAGCACGCCAAGATCGTGGTCATCAAGCACGGCATGCAGGGCTCGACCGCCTATTGCGACGACGGCGAGAAGTTCTCCATCAAGCCGTTCCCCGTCACGGCGCGCAAGGGCTTCGGCGGCGGCGACGGCTACGGCTCGGGCTTTATCTACGGCCTCTTCCAGGGCTGGGACATCCTGCGCTGCCTGGAGTTCGGCTCGGCCGAGGCGTCCATGATGGTGCGCGCGAACAACTGCTCCGACGCGCTGCCCGGCCCCGCCGAGGTCGAGGCGTTCATCGCCGAGGAGAAGGCGCAGTTCGGCGAGATGGTGGCGCGTGCATGAGGCCCCTGCTCGTGATGGCGCCCGACGGCGCCGCGGTTGACTGGCGCCGCACGGCGCTGCGCCTGGTGATGTACCTCGCCGGCGTGGTGGTGCTCGCCCTCGGCATGGTCGTGCAGACCGAGTCCGGCCTGGGCGTGGCCTCGCTCACCTGCTTCGCGCAGGTCATAGCCGATATCACGGGCATGACGCTCGGAACCATGATCACGGCGACCTACTGCGCCTACATCGTGGCGCAGGCGCTCATCCTGCGCCGCCAGTTCCAGCCGCGCATCCTGCTCGAGGTCTTCTTCTCGGCGGTCATCGGCATCTTCACGGACTTCTTCATGGCAGTCATGCCCTTCCATCCGGTGGGGCTGGCCGCACAGGTGGCCACGATGGTGGCGTCGCTCGCGCTCGTGGCGTTCGGCGTGAGCCTCGTGGTGAACATGGGCGTCGTACCCAACGCGCCGGACGGCCTCGTGCAGGTGGTCTCGGAGCGGCTGCGCCGGCGCTTCGGCGACGTGAAGGTGGTCTTCGACACGAGCCACGTGGTGGTGGCGCTCGTCCTCTCGTGGACGGTGCTCCACACCATCGACGCGTTCGGCATCACGACCATCATCGCGGCGCTGTTCCTCGGGAAGTTCATCAACGTCATGAACCGCCTCTTCGCGGAGCGGTTCCAGCGCGCGGCGTTCGGCTCCGCCCGGGGCGCCGTGGCGGCGGAATAGACGGGAGGCAGGCATGGATATCCTCATCGGCGCGATCGTTGTCGTGTTCGTGCTCATCATGGGGTTTCGGGCGTTCACGGGCTACAGCTCGTACAAGGGCACGCTCTACCAGCAGCTCTTCAGCAGCTACCTCGAGTACTTCTGGCGCATGAGCATGCAGCGCGACCTGTCGAGGTCGAGCTACCTGCAGGAGCGCATCGGGCCGCACCGCATCGTGTACAACGCCTACCGCGACGGCCAGGGGCGCATCGCCGCGACGTTCGCGACGGTGTTCTCCACGCGTGGGCACGCGGCCATCTGCGCGGTCGCGACGTCGGGCGCGGTGGCCGGCAAGGACACCGGCAGCTGGACGGTCGAGCGCGACGGCAAGCGCTACGCCCTGCCCTCGCCCGTGACCTACGTGCGCCGCCAGAAGAAGCTGCTCGACAGCTTCCTGAAGGGCGCGCCCGTGGAGTACATCATCGCGTTCAACGCGGGCACGGACACGAGCGGTGTCGTGTGCTCCTACACCGTGCTCACGGTCGATGCGCTCGTGGACCATCTGGCCGAGAAGCCCGAGGGCGCGGTGTCCGAGGCGGATATGGTGAAGGCGTTCGAGACGTTCAAGGAGATGGCTGCCCATGCCCAGTAAGTCGATCTATCCCGTTACCACGCCCGAGAGCCGCGCGCTGCCGCAGGTGGAGCTCGCGGGGAAGTGCGACCGCTACGTGCTGCGCAACGGCGTCGAGGTGCCGTGCCTGGGGTTCGGCACGTACATGATCCCCAACGACGAGGAGGGCGCCGCCGCGGTGCGCACGGCGCTCGAGTTGGGCTTCCGCCACATCGACGGCGCGGCGAACTACAACAACGAGGACATGGTGGGCCGCGTGCTCGCCGAGAGCGGCATCCCGCGCAACGAGGTGTTCATCACGAGCAAGCTCAAGAACACCGAGCAGGGTTATGAGAAGACGCTCGCCGCCTTCGACCGCACCCTCGCCGACCTGGGCACCGACTACCTCGACCTCTACCTCATCCACTGGCCGAAGGTCGCCGGCACCGAGGACCGCTGGGAGGAGATCATCGCCGAGACCTGGCGCGCCTTCGAGGAGCTTTACGAGGCGGGCCGCGTGCGCGCGATCGGCGTGTCGAACTTCCTCGTGCACCATCTGGAGACGCTCGAGCGTCACGCGCGCATCATGCCCATGGTGGACCAGATCGAGCTCAACCCCACCTACCAGCAGCGCGAGACGGTCGCCTGGTGCGAGGAGCGCGGCATCCAGCTCGAGGCGTGGGCGCCGCTGGGCCGCGGCCGCCTCATGCGCGACGAGCACGTGGTGGCGCTCGCGGAGCGCCTGGGCAAGGACGCGGGCCAGGTGTGCGTGCGCTGGGCGCTGCAGAAGGGCTTCATCACCATGCCGAAGTCCACGAAGCCCGCGCGCATCAAGTCGAACAGCGAGGTCTTCGACTTCGAGCTCTCGGCCGAGGACATGGCGCTGCTCGATAGCTATGACACGGACGACAACTACACGTTCCACCCCGACCGCCTGGCCGAGTGGGCCGAGCGCGTCGCCGCCGCCCACCGCGAGAGCGGCGTCTGAGTCATTGGGGACGGGTTCAATTGACTCACCGAGTCAATGGGGACGGGTTAGATTGACTCATCCGGCCGCCCCGGGGCAGGCGGATCGCCCCGACCGAAGCTGCGCCCGCGCCCTGTGCGGGAAGAGGATAGAAAGGAAGACATCGTGGATACGCTGAGCTACGCGACGTTGGAGAAGATCGGGTACGAGGGGTACGTGCTGCCGAAGGACGCGCCCGAGAAGGTGCTGCAGTTCGGCGAGGGCAACTTCCTGCGCGCGTTCGTCGACCGCTACTTCGACCTCGCGAACGAGGCGACGGGCTGGAACGGCAAGATCGTCATGGTGCAGCCCATCGACGGCGCCTACGGCTTCGCCGACGGCATCAACGCCCAGGATTGCCTCTACACCGTGCTCATGCGGGGCAAGCAGGACGGCGCCGAGATGGATGAGGCGCGCCTCGTGTCGAGCTGCAGCCGCTGCATCAACCCCTACCGCCCGGACGACTACCGCGCCATGATGGAGGTCGCCGTCTCGGACGACCTCGAGATCATCGTCTCGAACACCACCGAGGCCGGCATCGCCTACGACCCCTCCTGCCAGCCCACGGACGAGCCGCCGGCGAGCTTCCCGGCGAAGCTCGCGCAGGTGCTGCACGCGCGCTGGGCGGCGGGCAAGCCGGGCGTGATCGTGCTGTCCTGCGAGCTCATCGACAACAACGGCGCCGAGCTGCTGCGCATCGTGCGCCAGCACGTGACCGACTGGGGCTGGGAGGACGCCTTCGACGCCTGGCTCACCCAGGACTGCACGTTCTGCACGACGCTCGTCGACACCATCGTCCCCGGGCGCATCCGCGACGCGGCGGAGGCCGCGCAGGTGGCCGAGCGCCTGGGCTACGACGACCCGTTCCTCGCCGTGCGCGAGCCCTTCCAGATGTGGGGCATCCAGGGCGACGACGCCCTCGCCCAGAAGCTGCCGTTCATCCAGGCCGAGCTGCCCGGCGCGTTCGTGACGCCGGACGTGACGCCCTACAAGAAGCGCAAGGTCCGCATCCTGAACGGCGCGCACACCGGCTTCGTGCCGGGCGCGTGGCTCGCGGGCTTCGACATCGTGCGCGACTGCATGCATGACGACGTGGTGCGCGGCTTCATGAACCGGCTGCTCGAGCAGGAGGTCATCCCCACGCTCTCGGCCGAGCTCGACGAGGCGGACCTGCGCGCCTTCGCCGCGGCCGTCCAGGACCGCTTCGACAACCCGTTCATCGACCACCAGTTGCTCTCCATCTGCCTGAACTCGACCGCGAAGTGGCGCGCCCGCGACCTGCCCACGCTGCTCGACTACGTGGAGAAGACCGGCGAGCTGCCGCGCTGCCTCACCGTGAGCCTCGCCGCGCTCATCGCGTTCTACACCACCGGCTTCGAGGGCCGCGACGACGACGGCCTGCAGCTGCGCCGCGCGGACGGTACCGCCTACACCGCGCAGGACGATGCCTGGGTGCTCGATTTCTACGCCGAGCGCGCGGGCATGGCGGACGGTGAGCTCGTGGGCGAGGTGCTCGGCTGCGAGCAGATGTGGGGCCAGGACCTGCGCGCGGTCGCCGGTCTCGAGGAGGCGGTCGCCGCCGCGCTCGCGACCATCCGCTCCGACGGCGCGAAGGCCGCGTTCGCATCCGCCCAGTAGCCCGCGCAAAATAACCCCAGGGGTTTTGTTACATCGAGAGAGAGGTCACCATGCAGGCGATCGTTCGCATCAACCCGGCGGACAACGTGGTCGTGGCGCTGCGCCCGCTCGCGGCGGGCGAGGTGCTCGACGTCGAGGGCGCGGGCGCGGTGACGGCCGCCGAGGACATCCCGCAGGGCCACAAGATGGCCGTGCGCGCGCTCGCCGCCGGCGATGACGTGGTGAAGTACGGTCTGCCCATCGGCCACGCGACCTGCGACATCGCGCCGGGCGAGCACGTGCACACGGAGCGCATGGCGACGAACCTCTCCGGCGAGGTCGCCTACGCCTACGAGCCCGCCGTGCGCGACCTCGAGCCGGTCGAGCCCGAGACCATGCGGGCCTTCCGCCGTCCGGACGGCCGCGTGGGCATCCGCAACGAGATCTGGATCCTGCCCACGGTGGGCTGCGTGAACGAGGTGGCCGCCGTGCTCGCCGCCGATGCGGCCGACCTCGTGCACGGCTCCGTGGACGGCGTCGTGGCCTTCGCGCACCCCTTCGGCTGCAGCCAGACGGGCGCGGACCACGCCCAGACGCGCAAGCTCCTGGCCGCGCTCGCGCATCATCCCAACGCGGGCGGCGTGCTCGTGCTCGGGCTCGGCTGCGAGAACCTCACGCACGAGCAGTTCGTGGCGGAGCTGGGCGACTACGACCCGGCGCGCGTGCGCTTCCTCACCTGCCAGGACGTGGAGGACGAGATGGCCGCCGGCCGCGCGATCCTGGGCGAGCTCATCGACTACGCCGCGGGCTTCACGCGCGAGCCCGTGCCTGTGAGCGAGCTCGTCATCGGCATGAAGTGCGGCGGCTCGGACGGCCTTTCCGGCATCACGGCGAACCCGGTGATCGGCCGCGTGTCCGACATGCTCGTCGCGCGCGGCGGCACCTCCATCCTCACCGAGGTGCCCGAGATGTTCGGCGCGGAGGACATCCTGCTTTCGCGCTGCCGCACGCGCGCGGTGTTCGACGAGGCGGCGGCGATGCTCAACGGCTTCAAGGATTACTTCATCCGCCACGGCGAGGTGGTGTACGAGAACCCGAGTCCCGGCAACAAGGCGGGCGGCATCACCACGCTCGAGGACAAGAGCTGCGGCTGCGTGCAGAAAGGCGGCGCCGCGCCCATCGACGGCGTGCTCGGCTACGGCGACCGCGTGCGCACGCGCGGGCTGAACCTTTTGTGCGGCCCGGGCAACGACCTCGTCTCCGCGACGGCGCTCGCCGCGGCGGGCGCGAACATCGTGCTCTTCTCCACGGGGCGCGGCACGCCGTTCGGCAGCGCCGTCCCCACGTGCAAGGTGTTCACGAACACGGCGCTCGCGCAGCGCAAGCCCGGCTGGATGGACTTCAACGCCGGCGTGGTGGCCGATGGCGAGCGCACGATCGACGAGGCGGCCACCGACCTGTTCCGCCGCGTGATCGCCTTCGCCGAGGGCGAGCGGACCGTGAGCGAGCGGCGCGGCTACCGCGGGATCGCCATCTGGAAGGACGGCGTCACGCTCTAGCAGGGCGCGGCCGGCGCGCGGGTGCTGCGGCTGTCCGACGCATCCGGCGCCCGGCTTGGCCAGAGCCTGTCCCCAAATGTAGCAAAATGTAACGTTATGAACCCGTCCCTTTATGACGCACGAGGAAGGAAGATCGCATGGCAAAGACATTCGACGCAAGCGTTCAGACCATCACGCTGAACGATGGCAGCCAGATCCCGCAGGCGGGGTTCGGCACGTTCAAGATCGACCCGGTCGACACGCAGCGCGCGGTGGAGGAGGCGCTCGAGATCGGGTACCGCCACATCGACACGGCTTCCGCCTATGCCAACGAGGCCGGCGTGGGCGCGGCGCTCCGCGCGACGGGCATGGTCGACAGCGTCTACACCGTGACGAAGCTCCGCAACGCCGACCAGGGCTACGACAACGCCCTGCGCGCCTGCGAGACGTCGCTCAAGGACCTCGGCCTCGACCGCATCGACCTCTACCTCATCCACTGGCCGGTTCCCGCGCAGGACCGCTACGTGGAGACGTGGCGCGCCATGCGAAAGCTCGTCGAGGAGGGGCTCGTGGGATCGATCGGCGTGTGCAACTTCCTGCCCGACCACCTGCGCCGCCTCGTCGACGAGACGGGCGTGGTGCCCGTGGTGGACCAGGTGGAGTCGCATCCGGCGTTCTGGCGCCCCGAGCTCGACGCGCTCTGCCGCGAGCTCGGCGTGGTGGTTGAGGCGTACTCGCCGCTCGGGCGCGGGAGCGACATCGAGAGCGAGCCCGCGCGCGTCGCGGCCGCCGCGCACGGCGTGACCTGCGCGCAGGCGGTGCTGCGCTGGCACATCCAGAAGGGCCACGTCATCATCCCCAAGTCGACGCACGCCGAGCGCATGCGCGAGAACCTCGACGTGTTCGGCTTCGCGCTCACCGATACCGAGATGGCGGCCTTCGATGCGCTCGACTGCCCGGAGGGCCAGATTAGCGGCGATCCCAACACATTCGACCGCCCGCAGACGCTCGAGGACATGATGGCGCGCGGGAACGTGAAGTAAGCGCGGGTTGTAAGCTGGTGCGGGCTGCGCGATGCGGCGGTTTGTCGTGCGCGCAACCCGGCTCGGGGCATCTGAGAACGTTCGAGCGTCGAATCCGAACGGAATCGCCGACCCTCTGAGTAGACGCGCGTTTCGGCGACGAAAAGTCCAGGATTCGGAAGGTCGATTGGACGCTCTACTCGGCGTGCGGTGAAAACCGTTCGGATTCGGCGCTCGAATACGCGGAACCTCTCCCGGCGCGCCGCGTTGGAGCCGCCAAAGGGTGGGATCCGGCACGCGGCGGCGCGAAACGGCATGAAACAGGGCGACGAGGGATGGTTCCCCGTCGCCCTTGTCGTCTACGTGCTGTGTGAAGTGCCGTACTGAGGGCCGCGCGGTGCGCTCCGCCGCGCCCCCGTGTGCCCGCTACGCGTAGACCTTGCGGTACAGCGCCTGCATGTCCTCGACGGTGACGGGCTTGATGGTGTTCGCGGGGCTGCCGCTCGCCTGCGCGTCGGAGGCCATCTTCTCGATCGCCGCGTGGAAGGCAGCGCGCTCGACGCCGAACTCCTCGAGCGTGGGCACCTTGAGCTCGGCGAGCAGCGCGCGGATCGCGGCCATGAGGTCCTCGGCGGCGATGCGGTCGTCCTCGGCGGTGCTCAGGCCGCAGTAGCGCGCGACCTCGGCGAAGCGGTCGTAGGCGCCGTCGAGCGCGAAGTCGAAGCAGGCCTCCATGAGCATGGCGTTCGAAAGGCCGTGCGGCACGTGGAACAGCGCGCCGATGGGCCGCGACATGCCGTGGATGATGGTCACGGACGCATTGTTGAACGCGATGCCCGCCTCGGTGGCGGCGATGGACATCTGCGTGCGCGCCTCGACGTTGCCGGGGTCGCTCACGCACGTGGCGAGGTTCTCGAAGATGCGCTTCGCCGCGGAGAGCGAGAACGTCTGCGAGAGCGGCTGCGCCTTGCGCGACGTGTAGGACTCGATGGCGTGGCAGAGCGCGTCGAGGCCCGTGGCGCTCGTGACGCTCGCGGGCGCGGTGAGGGTGAACGCGGGGTCGACGATGGCGACCTCGGGGATGAGCGGCGCGCCGGCGATGAGCATCTTCACGTCGGCCTGCGTGTTCGTGATGATGGCGAACTGCGTGGCCTCGGAGCCCGTGCCCGCCGTGGTGGGGATGGCGACCATGGGGCAGACGGGGCCGGAGAAGCCCTCGCCCAGGAACGAGTCGATGTCGCGGCCGCTCGAGACGCACATTGCGATGGCCTTCATGGTGTCGATGGGCGAGCCGCCGCCGAGCGCGATCATGAAGTCGCAGCCCTCCTGCTGGTAGCGCTCGACGCCCGCGGCGACCATCGTGTCGACGGGTTCGGAGTTCACCTCGTCGTAGACGTGGTACGCCACGCCGATGCCGTCGAGCATGTCGGTGACGCGCGCGAGGTTGCCGAGCTTGCCCATCATGGCGTCGGTGACGATGAGCGCGCGCGAGCCGAGGGTCGCGATGAGCGCGGACGCCTCGGCGAGGGCGTCGGGGCCGTAGATGATGTGATGGGGCGTGATGAAGGTGCGCGCGGTGGCTTGTGCCATGGATCCTCCTCGATGATGCGGCGGCCGGTGTGGCCGCTCCTGCGTAACCCGCCGCAACGGGTTTTGATTTCGGACGCTCGTCTCCGGGCTTTCGGAAATCTTCGTTTTCCCGTGCTCAAAAACGTGCATCTACCTGCGATTTCAGTATACCGCAGAGCGACGCCTTTCGAATGAGTCAATGGGGACGGGTTCAATTGACTCAGTGAGTCATTGGGGACGTGCTCGTT
>OLNN01002764.1_pt1 | contig 11929 bp, 5 predicted proteins | sample 1672141 | NCBI WGS metagenome assembly OLNN01 (sample SAMEA3136652, study PRJEB25190) | human gut metagenome | biome: human gut; feature: human-associated habitat; material: faeces | place: Austria | collected 2013 | reverse complement strand
GGCGATACGCAGGTGTTCGCCTACCTGCGCCGCGGCGGCGGGCAGACGATGCTGGTGGCCGCCAACCTGAGCGGGCAGGACGCCGCCTTTGCCCCGCCGGCGGACTTTGCCGCCGTGCCGCCCGCGCTGGCCACGCAGGGCGCGCCCACACCCGGCACGCTGCGCCCGTGGGAGGCGGCGGTGTATATTTTGTAAGCGCGGCGGTTTAAGCGTTCTAAGGCCCGCCGAAACAAACCGATTTTTCACCCCTTGAAGGAGGTCTGCAACAATGAGAGCAAGCGGTATCCTGCTGCCGGTCAGCAGCCTGCCGGGGCCCTACGGCATCGGCTGCTTTTCCGCCGCGGCGCGCGCGTTTGTGGACTGGCTCGCCGCGGCCGGGCAGACGATGTGGCAGATCCTGCCGCTGGGCCCCACCAGCTACGGCGACAGCCCCTATCAGTCCTTTTCCACCTTTGCGGGCAACCCCTATTTCATCGACCCCGATACCCTCGCCGCCGCCGGGCTGCTGACGGCGGCTGAGTGCGCCGCGGCCGACTGTGCCGCCGCGCCCGACGATATCGACTACGGCCTGCTGTACCAAAAGCGGCGCGGCCTTTTGCGCCGGGCGTTTGCGCGCTGGCGCGCGGGCGGCGGCGAGCAGACGCCCGCCTACGGCGCTTTCCTGCGGGCGAACGCCGCCTGGCTCGACGATTACGCGCTCTTCACCGCCATCAAGGCCGCGCAGGGCGGCGCGCCGTGGGACGCCTGGCCCGACCCGCTGCGCCTGCGCGCGCCCGCCGCCCTGGCCGAAGCGCGCCGCACGCTGGCCGAGGACTGCGCCTTTGAGCGCTTTATTCAATTCGAGTTCGACGTCCAGTGGCGCGCGCTCAAAGCCTATGCCAACGGCAAAGGGGTGCGCATTGTCGGCGATATCCCGATCTATGTCGCCTTTGATTCGGCCGATACCTGGGCCAACCCGGCGCTGTTCCAGCTGGACGCCGACCGCCGCCCCACCGGCGTGGCCGGGGTGCCGCCGGACGGCTTTTCCGCCACCGGCCAGCTGTGGGGCAACCCGCTGTATGACTGGCCTGCCCACGAAAAAACCGGCTACCGCTGGTGGATCGCGCGCATGGCGGCCTGCTTTGACCGCTACGACATCGTGCGCATCGACCATTTCCGCGGCTTTGACGAATATTTCTGCGTGCCCGCCGGGGCCCCCGACGCCCGCAGCGGCGTGTGGCGGCCCGGCCCGGGCATGGCGCTGTTCCGCGCGCTGCGCGAAGCCCTGGGCGACCGGCCGGTCATTGCCGAGGACCTCGGCTATCTCACCGACAGCGTGCGCAAACTCGTCGCGGATTGCGGCTTCCCCGGCATGAAGGTGCTGGAGTTCGCCTTTGATTCGCGCGACAGCTCCGGTGCAAACGACTACCTGCCGCACAACTACCCGGTCAACTGCGTTGTCTACACCGGCACCCACGACAACGAGACGGCCGCCGGGTGGTATGAGAGCATCCTGCCGCAGGAGCGCGCGGCCGTGTGCCGCTACCTGCACCGCGCGCCCGGCGCCATCGAGCCGCTGGCCCGCGACCTTGTCTGCACGGCGATGGCCTCGGTGGGCCGGTGGTGCATCATTCCGCTGCAGGACTGGCTCGGGCTGGACAACCGCGCGCGCATCAACCACCCGTCCACGCTGGGCGGCAACTGGCGCTGGCGCGTGACGGCTAACGCCCTGACCCCCGCCCTGGCCGCCGAGATCCGCGCCGTTACCGCGGCCTACGGCCGCCTGCCCGAAGCCGCTGTATCCGGGACATCCGGGGCATAAAATTACCGGCGGGCAGGCGGCAGACCGCCTGCCCACAAAATACAGAGCCAACGCCACCCATCACCGGGAGGGAACGAACATGGAACATTTCGATACGCCGAACGAACTCAAACAGCGGCTGTCCGCCGTGACCGCCGCCCGCTTTTCCAAAACGCCCGAAGCCTGCACCGACGCCGAACTCTGCCAGGCGCTGCTGGCGCTGACGCAGCAGCTTGCCGCCGCGCGCCCCGCCCCGGCCGAAACCCCAAACGGGCGCAAGCTCTACTATTTTTCGGCCGAGTTCCTCATGGGCAAGCTGCTCAGCAACAATCTGCTGGCGCTGGGCCTGTTTGAACCGGTGCGGGACCTGCTCAAAGCGATGGGCCGCTCGCTGGCCGACCTCGAGGAATATGAGCCGGAACCCTCCTTGGGCAACGGCGGGCTGGGGCGGCTGGCCGCCTGCTTCCTCGATTCCATCGCCGCGCTGGGCCTGCCCGGCGACGGCGTGGGGCTCAACTACCATTACGGGCTGTTCCGCCAGAAATTCTGCGAAAACAAACAGTGCGAGCAGCCCGACCCCTGGCTGATGCCCGAAAGCTGGCTGCTGCCCACCGGCAAGCGCTACACCGTGGCGTTCGGCGGGTTCGACCTGGACGCCGTGCTCTACGACATCGCCATCCCCGGCGCGCAGCAGTGTACGGCCGGGCGGCTGCACCTGTTCGACGTTGCCGACCCGGCCCCCGCCCCGGCGCAGGGCATCGACTTTGACAAACGCGACGTCGCGCGCTGCCTGACGAGCTTCCTCTACCCCGACGACTCGACGCGCGACGGCCAGCTGCTGCGCGTCTACCAGCAGTATTTTATGGTGTCTGCCGGGGCGCAGCTGATTTTGGACGAGCTGGCGCAGCGCGGCTTTGCGCCCGAAATGCTGGGGCAGCACGTCGCCATCCAGATCAACGACACCCACCCCTCAATGGTCATCCCCGAACTGATCCGCCTGCTGACGGCGCGCGGCCTGCCGTTTGCAGACGCCGTCGCCCAGGTCGAGGCCGCCTGCGCCTACACCAACCACACGATTTTGGCCGAAGCGCTGGAAACCTGGCCGCTCGAGTTTATCGGGACGGTCGCCCCGCAGCTCGTGCCCATTCTCCGCCAGCTGGACGCGCTCGCCCGCACCCGCAGCGGCGACGCGCGCGTTGCCATCCTCGACGCCGGCGACCGCGTGCACATGGCGCACATGGACATCCACTTCACCCACTCGACCAACGGCGTCGCCGCGCTGCATACCGAGATCCTCAAAACCAGCGAGCTCAAACCGTTTTACGACCTCTACCCCGAAAAATTCAACAACAAAACCAACGGCGTGACCTTCCGCCGCTGGCTGCAGGTCTGCGACCCGGCGCTGGCCGGCTGGATCACGGCGCGCATCGGCGACGGGTGGACGCGCGACGCGGCCGAACTCGAAAAACTGCTGCCCTTTGCCGACGACGGCGCCAGCCTGCAAAGCCTGCTGGAGGTCAAGGCCCACAACAAGCGCCGCCTGGCCCGGCTGCTGCAAAGCCGCCAGGGCGTTAAGATCGACCCGGGCTCGGTGTTTGACATCCAGGTCAAGCGCCTGCACGAGTACAAACGCCAGCAGATGAACGCGCTGTGGGTCATTTGGCAATACCACGAGATCAAGGCCGGCCGCCGCCCGGCGCGGCCCGTCACGGTGCTGTTTGGCGCCAAGGCCGCCCCGGCCTACACGATGGCCAAAAACATCATCCACCTGATCCTCTGCCTGCAAAAGCTGTGCGAAACCGACCCCGACGTGCGCCCCTGGCTGCGCGTCGTCATGGTGGAAAACTACAACGTCACCTGGGCCGAGGCGCTGATCCCCGCCTGCGATATTTCGGAGCAGATCTCGCTGGCCTCTAAAGAAGCCAGCGGCACCTCCAACATGAAGTTCATGGCCAACGGCGCGGTGACGCTGGGCACGATGGACGGCGCCAACGTCGAGATCGCGCAGCTCGTCGGGCCGGACAATATTTACACGTTCGGCGCGTCCAGCGATACGGTCATCGACCTCTACGCCCGCGGGGGCTACTGCGCGCTGGACCACTACCACCGCCCCGGCGTCGAGTATCTGGTGGATTTCCTGCTCTCGCCCGCGCTGCTCGCCATCGGGGATGCGGCGACGCTGCACGCGCTGTGGCAGGACATGAAGTACAAGGACTGGTTCATGGCGCTGCTTGATGTCGAGGACTACATCGCCGCCAAAACCCGCGCCCTGGCCGGCTACGAGGACCGCGCCGCCTGGGCCAAAAAGATGCTCACCAACATCGCCCGGGCGGGCTATTTCAGCGCCGACCGCACCATAGCGCAGTACAACGCCGAGATCTGGCATTTGTAAAACGGGGCAAAACCTTTTTGATGCGATGCGACCCGCACGCTTCTGCATAGTGCAGAAGCGTGCGGGTTTTGTGCAGCCAGAGGGGATATTGGGCGCGCCGCGCCCTAAAAAAGCCCCGCAGGGGCTTTTTTGCCCGCCGGGACGCAGACGGCGGGCGCCTTTGCAGCTGTTCGAATCCCCTCTCTGCCTCCCGTAAAATCTCATACAAAATAAAAAAGGCAGCGCCCAAACGGGTGCTGCCTTTGGTGCGGCCGGGGGATTCGAACCTCTGGCCTTTGGAGTCGGAGAACTGTGACGCACAGGCAAATAGCATGAACCAGCGCCGGAAATTGTGTAGTGTGCACAACTTCCGGCGCTGTTTGTGGTGGTTATAAAAGGATGTTGGAACGTAAAAAACAATACACGGAACCGGCTGGGAAGAAGGAGTGGTCAGATGGTGGTCAAGAGGCATAACACACATAGAACACGCCAAAAAACGCACGCGCGTGTTTGCGATCGTGCGCGTGCGTTTTTGTGATGCTTTATACGCTGTCCTTTGGAATATACTTTGCCCCTGCACCTTTTCCAGTTAAGGCAAGACGCTCCGCTTTCACCAACTTTTGTAACAGTCGAAACGCCTGTGAGGGTGTGACGTGAAGCAATTCAACCACGTCCGCCCGTGAAACGTGACCTTGGTGCCCTGACAATTCCATAATCAATTCTTCATAGCGAAGCGTTTTGATATCATGGCTTCTTACATAGGCATAGGGCTTTTTTGTCAGTCTATAGTATCTTTCGCTTAACAGGTAAGTCCTCCCCCGGCCTGTCCCGCTTGCGTCTACCAGACCACTTTCCGCCAGGGATTCCAGCACAGACCGAATTCTAGCTTCATCTTTATGCAAAAAGGAGGCAATTTCATTGACGGATGCACGGTGCAAAACTTTCAAAGCGTTCAGTGTCATGAGGGAGTGTATTGGCAAACTATGCTCAATTCGTTGCTGCTCCTCTGAAACCATCTGAATAAAAGCTTTATCGACCGGACCTTTCGGAATTAACAAACGGACGCTGGTTGCATTGGATTGAGAGTAATCCGGGAGTTGCCGGCCATAAAGCAGCGAACCCTCATAAATACGGTCGATACCTCGTCCTGTACGCTCCGCGAGGCCAATTCTCTTCATCGCATCTGCCAAGACCGGGTTACGTCCATGTGGTTCCGCATCCAGAAGGTTATCCGCATTAATTCCCTCAATAAAACCTCCCGGATTGGAAATTGTCAGGCCATCATCCTCAATCGCCATGCGGACACGCCCCAGCATGGAATAGTCCCGATGGCAAAAGGCATTGACCAATGCTTCACGAAAAGCACGCGGATCATAGGCAGGGATGGAAATACGGAACATTCCCATTTCCATCTCTTCGCTTGTATTCCAAGCATTGAAGGTGGCGTGAAATTTTTCAAACGCGGCAAGCAGCGGCAGATGAAAGGACTCATTTACTTTGATATCCGTACCAGACAAAACCTGAATGGAGGCTTCCGCCGTCGGCACATGTGCCTTGATGGCTGACGCCTTACCAATCATCAGCAAGCCGCACAAAGTGGGGATTGCCTTTCCGTTTTGCAATACCACAAATTGTAACGCTTTGTCCAATTCTTCATCAGAAAGTTCCAGCAGCTGCGGTTCGCCACGGTAGGTGCGTATTATATTGCGCAGCCGTTCGCGCTCGACCGGATCCAAATCATCGTATCCGACATCTGCCACTGGCTGTGCAGAGAAATCTAAAAGACTTAAAGATGAAAGGCGTGCCGTAATTTCATAGGGATACATAGGCACGTTTTCCGGAGTACCATCTGCTTTGATTCTTCTTCTCTGTATCTTTCCCGCGGAAGATGCCACGACCGCAGTTTTTCTGGGGACAGAGACCTTGAGTACTGGCACAGAAAAGCTCAAAATTTCAACTCTCACCGAAACGGGAGGAACGGTCTTATTGGCAATCAGGGCCGCCAACTGTGTGCTGTCTTTATGGTATGGATGCAAGCCGGTTATTTCTCCGTCATCTTCCACACCAAGATAAAGATCTCCACCATCGGTATTGGCGAATGCAACCACAGCATCTATGATATCTCCATCAGACAGACAGGTCCGATCACTTTTGAACTCATGCGTCAGGTCTTCTTTGAAGCCAATGTTTTGCATAGGATCACCTCCCAAAACGCATTATAACACACGCGTGCGTTATCAATCAAGAAAAAACGCGTTTTTCGTGTCTTTTGCGCGGTGCCGATTCCTCTTTGTTGCACATTCTTTCATTTGTAATGGTACAGAAGTATAGGTTTTTGTAGGATACATGGTTCTGAAATAAACTCCTGTGTCAATCGGTGATGATCTATCGCCGCATAAGCACGCCCAAAAGATTTCATTCTTCTGGATTTTGCAAATCGTCCAGATATTGTTCCGCCAGCGCCTCCTGATATCCGGCGCGCTGTTCTTGCAGGATGGCCTGCGCGGTGGGGCGCAGGGCTGGGCAGGCGATTTGTTCCAGCTGGCGCAGGCGGCTAGCGCGCTCGATCCGCTTTTCGGAGAGCGCCCGCCGGTAATCCTGCGGGTCCATGTGCCAGAAATGCACCCGTTCCCCGTATTCAGCCCACAGCCGGTCGGCGATGGCAAGGCCTTCCGGGTCGAAGTCCCCGGCGTAATAGAACTGGCAATTCGTTTGCGCCAGCAGGTCCAGCAACTGCCAGGATGCGTCTTTCGGTTGCCCGGAGGTACAGACAAGCGGGTGATACAGACGGCTCCGCCGACACATGGAGGAGAAAAGCATCTGGTTTTCCAGCAGGTACACCCGCCCGGTTGGGCTGGCCGCGCCGTTTACCTCCGCCAGCTGGGAGGCGGCCAGCAGGCAGAATTTTCCTTCCTGCCGGAGGGCGGCCCAGGCTGGGTGCTCCCGGCCGTCAGCCAGGGTCAGGATCAGGCCGCGCTGCACGGTAAAATCCGAGATGTCGTCCTGCATCAACCCGCAACGGCGCAGCAGCGCCAGGCGTTGGCGGGCACTGCCTGGCAGCGGCATTTGTTGCCAGAACGCCAGCGCATGGAGCAGCAGACTGCCAGCCGGTTCTTTCCCGTCCAGCGCGTGGGGATCGGTGGAGACGGCATAGCTGCACAGCGCCAACTCTTCCGGCTCGGGGCATTGCTGCCGCCGGTCTACGGCACAGCAAACCCAGTGCAGCCACCGGGCGGCCTCCGCCTGCCCGATGCGATCCTGCAAAATCTGAAAGCCATAGCTTTTTTGCTGCTCCATCGCCTGTAACCAGCGGTGTGCCGCCTCCCCGTGGGGCAAAGCCGCTTCCGCGGCAAAAAAGCGGTGGATCTCCGCCTGGCGGTCTGCTTTTTGCTGCGCGTGAGAGCGCAGCGGCGTTCCGTCCAGCCGCTGCCAAAACTCCGCCAGGTTGGCCACCGCGAAGCGGCTGCCACGCAGCGCGTTTTCAAAATCTGACACTCGATAGCGCAGCAGCGGCGGCACAAAATGGCGCCCCAGAAGTCCTTCGGCCGCACGGCATTCATCCGGGGTGGCGTCGTCGAGCCGGATCACACCGTTGCCATGCCCGGCCAGGCACTTCTTCCGCAGCTGGACCAACTGGCGCGGCCAGCCGGGCGTCTCGGAAAAATAGCGGCACAAAGACAGATCTTTCATGATTCCTCCATGTTCAGGGCGTGGCCGTCCCAATGGTACCACTGCACTGTAACGAGCTGGCTGTTCTGCGGGCGGTACAGCTCGGCGATATTCAGCGCGGGCACCGACGAGTAGCACCCCCACAACGCCTGGGAATTCATAATATAGTTGAATTCCAGCTGCTGTACCAAGGTAAACATACTCTCGATGTTGGTCTCGTCCACCCCGGCGAAGGCCTCGTCCAGCGCCATCAGGCGGGGCGCATCGTCGTCTGCCGCCGTATACTGGGCCGCCAGCGCCGCAAACAGGGGTACATACATAGCCATCGCTTTCTCGCCGCCGCTGAAACTGTTGAAAGCGGAATCGGTCAGTTCCTTTTTGGGCTGCTTTTCCGCCCCGCCTTTTTGGTAGAACAGGCGGAAGGTAAACCAATTTCGGAAATCCAGAGCTTCCCGCATCAGTTCCGAGTATGTGGCTGGCGCGGCGTCCATCTGGGAGAGCTCCCGCGCCCGGTTGATCTTGGCGCGGAAATGGGCTGTGATCTTTTCCCTGTCCGCATCGCCCATCAGGGTCGGGTCCTTGCGCAGCAGGGCGATCAGCTCCCCTGTATCCAGTTCCTCCTGCTGGTCTGCCGGTTTTCCCTTCCAGACAAGGCTGAACCGCAGTCCCATCGAGGTGTTCAGCTGCTCCATGATGCGGCTCATCGTTTGGGTCCAGTCCTGGCTGTTGTTGATGCGGTGGCGCAGCTTGGTGATGACCGTCTGGTTGAGGATTGTCTCGAACAGGCGTCGATCTTCCTGGGAAAGTAGCCGCTCTTCCACGTCCCGCTGACTTTCCAGACGCCGAATGAAGTCCAGCAGGTCCAATCGCTGCCCGTCTAAGTAGAGTTCGATGCAGACGCGGCTGCGCAGCCTGCCTTCCTCGCTGGCAAACAGCGGCTGGATTCCCATGCGGTAGGTGTTCAGCGTGCTGGCCATGCGCACATTCTTTTCCAGTGTGGTCCGCAGGTCCTCCGAGCCCAGGTTGCGGTCCTTCTGACGGATGTGATCCCGGGCGGCTTCCGCCTGCTGCCACAGCGGGACCTTCTGGCGGCCCGGCTGACCGGGACCGTGGCAGAGTTCTTCCTCGAAGATCTGGCGCAGAACTTCCTCCTCCTCAATGGCTTTTTGCAGGTCTTGCTTTTTCCCGGCCAACTCCGGGCGATCCCGGTCCAGGTTGTTTTGCTGCACTTGAATTTGCGTGTCGGCCTCATGGCTTTTCTTTTTCGCCGACTCGAGAGCGCGCTTCAGCTCGTCCAACTTCTGGATCAAGGCCTGCATTTCCGGTTGGGCTAGATGCGTCTCCAACGCTTCGAGCGCAGCCCGAGCCTTGCGCTGCTCAGCCTGATGGCGGCGGACGCGGTCGGTGCAGGCCAGCAAATCATTGTTCAGCGAAGTCATCTGCTGGTCCAGGTACAGCACTTGGCCCTGCAAGAGTTCCCATTGTTCCTTCTCGGCGGAGAGCGTCCGATACTGCTGCTGGTATTCCTCGCACAGACCGGCCATCTGCGCATAGGTTTCGGCGTCCTGTTCGTAGGGCAGTCCGCTCGTCAGGGGCAAAATCCCGGCGAGCAGGGTGGCGAGCTGTTCCTGCTGGCGACGGACTTTCCGGGCACATTCGTCGCAGATCCGTTCCCGGCGCTCCACCTCGTCCCGCTGTTTGGCCGCCAGGTCCAGGGCTGTGGCGAGGTCGGCGGTGGTGGGGCGGGCGTCATACGCCTGCTGAAGCTGGCGCTGTTCCATCTCGACCCGCTGCAGGCAGGCTTGGACCGAGTCCAGCTCCCGCTGCTTTTCTTCTATCTGCTGCGCAAGGGCCGCGATCTGCCGTTCCCGGTTGGCTCGCCGGGCGGACGCACCGATATAGCCTGCGGGCTGCTGCGCCACGCTGTACCCCTGCAGCGCACCCTGGCGATACCGTCCGTCGGCGGCAAACCAGGCGCGACCCTCCGGCTGTTCCGAAAAACAGCGCAGGACCTTGTCCATATCGGCCCAAGCCGGTACGTTTTTCTCCGGCTGCAGGGGCAGTGGCGCTTCCACCGGGGACAAATCCTCCCGGCAAAGGAAGTGATCGGGGTGCTCGGCCAGCAGCTCCGGTATCTGCGCCAGCGTCTCTGGCGGCAAAACAAGGGCATCCAGAATGCCAGCATCCGCCAGCTGCGCCTCCAACAGGTCGCGGCGCTGCGGCGGCAGGTCCGGCTCAAAATCGACGAGTTCGTAAAACGACGCGTGAGAGATGCCGCGCTCCTGCAGATAGGCGCGGGTGGCCTGTACGGCCTGGCTGCGCTCCGGCGGAAATTCCGTTTGGCGTTCCAGTTCCCGGCGGCGGGCCACCAGTTCGTTCAACTGCTGTTGCTGTGCTTCCCGCTGCTGTTTGTACCGGGCGCGTTCCTGTTCCAGCGGGGCGGAAAGGCGGTGCAGAGCCCCGTTCAAAATCTGCTGCATCGCCTGGTCCTGGGCCAGGCCCTCATAGGCGGCGATCTGGGCGAACAGCGCCTTGACCTCCTCGCGCAGCAGGCAAAACGCCTGGGCCGGGTCCTCCAAGGCCGCAAAAGCCTCACTCAGTGCATCCCGCATCGCGCCCACGGTCCGCTCGGCGTCCTTCAGTTCACTTTGGGCATGATGCAGGGCTTGGGCGGCTGCATCGCGATCCTGCTGGTCCTGATCCAGCTGTTCTAGCTTTTCCTGATAGAGGCGCAGCTGATCCGCCGCCTTGTGCAGCTGTGCGGCAAAACGTTTGAGAGCTGCCTGTTCCTGCCGGAAATCCAATGCCTGTAAGGAGGCGGGATGGCCGGAATACCGCAGTTCCTCGTTCTGTTCGTCGAGCTCTAGAAGCATCTGTTCCAGCAGTTCCTCCTTATCGAGGCGGCGGCGCTCGGCCTGGCGGTACTCGGCCTCGCTCCGACTGAGGTCCTCCTGTTTCCTGCGCTCTTCCTGCTGTTCCCGGTCGATGTCCTCCTGTTGTTGTTCCACCTGACGGCGGTATTCATCCCTGAGCTGCATCGCATGGTTCCAATCGCCGTTTGCATCAAGCGCACCCAGCTGACGGGAAAGTTCCCCCGCCTGCTGTTCCGCCTCCTGATAGCTGGCGCGGGCTTCCTCCAACGCCTTTTGGGCTAGCGCGATACGATCCGCCAAACCTTGAAACTCTGCCTGCCGCTGCTCGGCGGCCTGGCGGGCTGCAAGATAATACTGACCCTTTTTGCCCAGTATGTACTGGTTGTAGCGAGTATACTCGTTGCGCAGCTGTCGGGCCTCCTGCAAACTTTGCCTCATCGTCTCCAGACGCTGCTGGATTGTGTCCATCTTTTCCATGGAATTGACCATCGGGGCGATGTCGTCCTCGCTCAGCGGCTGCAGCGAGGCGTTCAGAATTTCCTGCACCAGGCGTGGGGAAAAATCTTTGCTCAATTTGGGCTTGCGCAGTTGGATCAGCAGGCGGAGAAGCCGGTCGTACTGTTCCAGCTCGCCATAGCCGAAGATCATCCGATTGACCATCTGCTTGTAATCGCTGCCCCGCTCCACCCAGTTTTCTCCGCCGCCAAAGCGGTTGTGGACCTCCTGCCGGGTGAGGGAGATGTGCTGGGAGCCTTTGGTTTCAAACAGGGCGAAATCCTCCGGCCCGGTGCCGACGCGGCGGCTGTCGCTCAGGCAGAAGCCCCAGAATTCTACGGCGCTGTTGCTGCGCCTGGCCCGCAGCCCCACCACCAGCGTGCGGTAGATGCCCCGCGCTGGCTTGATAAATTCCAGATAGAGATACCCGGTGCTCTCCTCCTTCTCTTCCCCCAAAAGGTAATAGGACATCTTGCGGTCCTTGCTGCCGAAGGAATCCAGGCGATAAGGGCGCAGATCCCCGTCCAGCATGAACGGGATAAAACTCTGGGTCGTGACGGATTTTCCCGCGCCATTTTCACCGCGCAGCAAGAGGCGGCCTTCGCTGCAAGGAAACTCTTCCCAGTCATAGAGCCAGAAATTGACAAAGCCCAGCTTGTTCATCTGCCAGCGTTCTTGCACGGTTGACCTCCTCGTATAATAAGTTTGAAAGTTAATAATTCAGATATCAGCAGGCTTAGA
>OLNN01002763.1_pt1 | contig 11934 bp, 8 predicted proteins | sample 1672141 | NCBI WGS metagenome assembly OLNN01 (sample SAMEA3136652, study PRJEB25190) | human gut metagenome | biome: human gut; feature: human-associated habitat; material: faeces | place: Austria | collected 2013 | reverse complement strand
TATCACAGAACATGCACCTTTTCTATACACCCGATATAAACAGCCAGACGGCTTTGCCCGATGAAGAGGCAGGACACGCCGTCAGAGTGCTGCGACTACAAAGTGGCGATGAAGTGGAACTGACCGACGGACAGGGCAACTTCTATCGCGCCGAAATCACAACCGCCACCCCCAAGCATTGTCTGGTACGCATCATTGAAACCATGCCTCAAGCCCCCCTGTGGAGCGGGCATCTGCACATAGCCATGGCACCTACCAAAAATATGGACCGTACCGAGTGGTTTGCGGAGAAAGCCACGGAAATAGGTTTCGACGAGCTGACTTTCCTTAACTGCCGTTTTTCGGAGCGAAAGGTCATCAAGACCGAACGAATCGAGAAAATTCTGGTTTCGGCCATGAAGCAATCGCTCAAAGCACGTCTGCCCCAACTGAACGAAATGACAGACTTTGCCCGCTTCGTGACACAGCCTTTTGAAGGACAAAAGTTCATTGCCCACTGCTACAAGGGTACCAAACCGCTGCTCAAGGAAGTTGTGAAGTCCGGACAGGATGCACTGGTTCTCATTGGCCCCGAAGGAGACTTTAGCGAGGAGGAAGTGGCACTGGCCGAAGCTAACGGATTCATTCCCATCAGCCTAGGGCGCTCCCGATTACGTACTGAAACGGCTGCACTGGTAGCCTGCCATATTCTGCAAATGGCCAATGAATTGTCCTAAGACAGAACGATGGCTAACTTTTTCACCCCGATAACATGAAGAAACACAACCTTTAACTAAATACACACAGTTATGAACAAAAAATCAATTCTCTTTGTAGCAGTAGTATGTCTGCTCGCTATGATTACATCCTGCTCCAAGCAGAGTGGTTACGAGAAGGCTATCCCGGCCAACGCCACCGTAGTGACATCCATCAATGCCAAAAGCCTGGCCGAAAAAGCTGACTTGGGCAACAAGAGCAACAAGGAAGCGCTGAACAAGCTAAGCGACGCTATGAAGAAAGGCATGAGTGCCTCAACGTACCAACTGGTGGAAGAAATCATCAAAGATGCCAACAAATCGGGTATTGACTTCAAGATGCCTATCTACATCTTTGCAAGTCCCGACTTCAAGAGCACACCTGTCATTGCCAAAGTAAGTGATGCCGCCAACCTGATTGCCACTGTTGAAGCAATGGAAAACGAGAAGGTAGCTTCAACCCTTGCCGAAGGCGACGGCTATCAGTACAGCCTCATCAACAGCAGGGTATTCATGGGCTTCAACACCACAACTCTCCTTATCACTGAATACTGGAGCAACTCGCAACTGGAGCAAATCAAGACCCAGACTGCTGCCCTGTTCAAACAAGATGACAATGCCGCCATCAGCAGTAAAGCGACCTTCAAGCAAATGAACGAACTGGATGGAGACATCAAATTCATGGTAGCCAACCTGACTGAAATGTACAACACATACGCCAACCAGACTACAGGACTCACTCCCGAAGACATTGATATAAGCAAAATCAGCATTATCGGCGACCTCTGCTTCGAAAAAGGCAAAATCGTATGTAACTTCAATCCTTACTCGGAAGATGAAAAACTGATGAAACTGCTGAAGGAGAAAAGCGAAAACATGTACAACATAGAAAACAGCTTCTTGAAGTACTTCCCCAAGTCAACTCTCTCTTTGCTGAGCATGGGCGTCAACGGCAAGGAAGTGTACAACCAGCTGACCAGCATACCCGAAGTAAAGAAAAACCTTTCACTCGAGAACTGCAAATTGCTGGAAGCCGTTTGCAACGCTGTAGACGGTGACGTGACTTTCGGCCTCACCAACGTGTCTATGAGCAACCAGCCTGCCTTCCTGATGCACGCCGAACTGAAAGATGCAAGCGTCATTGACCAGATATGCGAGCAGATGGGCAATGAAATCGCCAAACTCGACGAACATGAATACGTCTACAAAGACCGCAAGTTCAATGTATTCTTCGGCGTTCGCGACAAACTGTTCTACCTGACCAACGACGAAACGACTTACAAGAACATTGGCAAGGCTGCCGACCCGTCTGTAAAAGAAAAGAAGTACACCTCCGACTTTAGCGGCCACAAGGCAGCTTTCGTTATCGACATCAAGGCCATCATGCAGCTACCGGCCGTCAAGATGCTACTGAGCTACGCAGCTACGGGCAAAAATAGCTACATCCAGCCGCTGTGCGAAAAGTTCGATTACTTTATCTGCTTCAGCAACGAACAAAACGGAGCTACCCTCACTCTGCAACTGACTGACAAAGACACCAATGCGCTGAAGCAAGCCATTGACGCAGCTATAACCTACGCCGGCATGTAAGAGAAACGTAACGAACACACCTACCTACATGAAACAGATAAAACTCATACAAGCACTGCCCGCCGTATTTGCCGGACGCGATAAGCAACCGTCTGATATCTGGCTGAAAGATTTCAGTTTTGAACGAGGACAGTACTATTTAGTAGAAGCCGAATCGGGTACAGGAAAGTCCTCGCTTTGCAGCTATCTTTACGGCTACCGGCACGACTATGAAGGAAGCATCTGTTTCGACGACGCAGACATACGCACATTGTCTGCCCGGCAATGGGTGAACATACGCCGGGAAAGCCTGAGCCTCCTATTTCAGGAGCTCAGGCTCTTTCCTGAGCTGACCGCACTTGAAAACATTCAGCTGAAAAACAGCATAACCCACAGCAAAAGCCCGAAAGACATTGAATTGCTGCTAAAGCAACTACAGATAGCCGACAAGACTCACGTGCCTGTAGGCAAACTTTCCTACGGCCAACAACAGCGCGTAGCCTTCATACGCTGCCTGTGTCAACCTTTCGACTTTCTGCTGCTCGACGAGCCTATCAGCCATTTGGACGAAACCAATGCACGCATCATGGCCGACATACTGGCCAGCGAAGCTCGACAACGCAATGCTGGCGTCATTGTTACCTCTGTCGGCAAACCTTTGCCCTTGGAGTATAAGCAAATCCTGAAGCTCTAGAACCTACATAGCAACGCCAATGAACAAACTCATCTGGAAATTACTCCGAAACCACATCAGTCCCGCACAACTTGCCGGCTTCTTCCTGGCCAATCTTTTCGGTATGCTCATCGTATTACTGAGCCTGCAATTCTATTACGACGTCATTCCCCTCTTCACACGTGGCGATAGCTTCATGAAGCAGGAATACCTCATCGTAACCAAGCAAATAAACACACTGGGAAGCCTGACAGGAAAAAACAATACTTTCAGTGAGGAAGAAATAGCAGAACTGAAGCAACAGGATTTCACCAAGAGCATTGGCGCTTTCACCCCTTCGCTGTTCAACGTATCGGCCGGCCTCAACATGCAACAGACCAATATCCGGCTCTCCACAGAAATGTTCTTCGAAGCCGTACCCGACGAATACGTGGACGTAGACCTGAAAGACTGGAACTTTACCGAAGGCGACCGACTTATTCCCATCATCATCCCACGCAATTACCTTAATCTCTATAACTTCGGCTTTGCCCAAAGCCGCAATCTACCCAAACTGTCGGAAGGTCTGATGGGACTGATAAACATGAACATACGGCTCTACGGCAACGGACAAGCCGAAACCTTTAAAGGTGAAATAGCCGGTTTCTCCAACCGCTTGAACACCATCCTGGTGCCTCAAAGCTTCATGGACTGGGCCAACAAACATTTTGCACCCGGCCAGCAGGCACATCCCTCGCGCCTTATTGTCGAGGTCAAGAATCCTACCGACCCTGCCATAGCCGAATACTTCAACCAGCACCGCTACGAAACCGAAGGCGAAGGACTCAATGCCGGCAAAACTACCAGCTTCCTGCGCATGACCACGGCCATCATCATGGGTGTGGGACTTGTCATCAGCACCCTGTCCTTCTATATTCTTATGCTCAGCATCTTCCTGCTGTTGCAAAAGAACAGCCTGAAGCTACAAAACCTGCTACTGATAGGCTACAGTCCGGCCAATGTTACAGCTCCTTATTGCCTGCTGACCATTGTGCTGAACCTGCTTGTCCTGATACTTGCCCTTTGCGGAGTAGCTTGGTTGCGAGCCTACTACATGGACTTCCTGCAAGCCCTCTTCCCACAAATGGAAGCAGCTACTTGCTGGCCCTCGCTACTGATTGGCATGCTGATATTCGCACTGGTATCCCTGCTCAATGTATTTGCCATCCGTCGCAAGATTGACCAGATATGGAAAGGGCAAACCGGCATGTAAAACTGCACACCCAGACTTATTAAAAACGGAAGCTGATACTGGCGTAAGGCAGACAGTTGCTGTGCCAATAGACTGAATAGAAGTTCAGGACTTCTTCCTCCGAAGGATTACCAAGCACATTGTACAAGCCACAACGCAGCAAAAGCAGGTTGCCGCCAAAGTCTCGCTTATAAGAATAACCCACATCGACCCGATAGCCCAACGGCCGACGCACACTTCTGAATTGCTCGGCCGACAATGGGTCCAGCCATTCGTCTACATCCATTATCCGCCCCGAATGCAGCTGGGCACCGCAGGAAAGTGCGGAATGCGTATCCCACTTATAGGAAACGGCACCACCCAACTGGTGGGGGACGTCATAAAGAGAAGGCAATTTGCGTTTCCCATCTATCTCGTCAAACCACTCCCGGCTACGCGAGTAAGTATAAGACAACTGTAGATTCCATTTGCTCCAGTTGTTTATAAAGTAGGCTTTCACGCCATAGCTATCGCCATTGCCTGCCATCAGATAGTTTTTCCAGTCCGTATCCTCTATATAAACATCGGGACGCAATGCCAACACATGACGCCGCGTCTTGTAGTAAGCCGACAGTTCCAACTGACCGTTTTTCAGGAAATGCTTCCAACCAGCCTCATAGTGTTCGGACGAACGGGGCTTGTAGCCTTCAATGCTTGGCATCCTGAAATCAGTAGGCAAGGACAAACTTTCCAACCGCAAGTAATGATAGAATTGTTCCATCTTCGAAAAGTTTAAATACAGCAAATTGCCCTCACCTGGCGAATAGTGCAAAGAAAAACGGGGCTGGATGCTGTAATAGGACTTATGATTGCGGGGCTGGTAGCCTACAAAGTGCACGCCCACCTGTACCTGCAAACGGCTGTTGATTTTCACCTGATTGTCAAAAAACAAAGAATACTGGCTTATTGGCTCACGACGGGTATCCAACTTTTCCTTATAAGTAAGCAAGTCGTAAACCTCATACATATACTTGGCTCCCCAACGTGCACTATACATGTACTCAGGACTATAGGTGAACTCGGTAGACAAGTTTACCGACTTGATGCCACTGTGCATATAGCCCTCTTTGTCAAAACCCAGCTCATAGGCATTGGCACGATTCTGGTATGAAGTATAATACATGGACGTGGTATTCCCTACTTTTCCCAGCCGACCATTATAGCGCAACTGATAGATTTCATTGCTCCAGCGCAACAAAGGCACGTTATTGCCCTGTTCGCCCGGCCAATGATATTCATCCCAGGCACCATAGGCAAGAGCCTCCAGCGAACTGGTTGGCGACAGCGTGTAGGTCAACTTGGCATTATAATCGCAGGTAGAATGATTGAGCCGGTTTTCTTCAGACAGCAGATTGTCGAAGAAATCCAGCCAGCTGCGTCGTGCACTCACCATGTACGACAGTTTATCCTTCAAAATAGGCCCCTCAAAAGTAGCTGACGCGGCCGGCATGTCCAGACTTAGTGTACGCACATGCTCCTGCTTGTTGCCTTCCTTCAGCTTTACTTCTGTTACTGACGAAAGACGTCCCTCAAAGCGGGTAGGGAAATAGCCTTTATAGAAGACCATGCTTTTCACCGCATCGCCGTTGAACACCGGCAATAACGAATTGATATGTCCCGGATGATAGACCGGCACTCCATCGAGCAACAGCTGATTCTCATCGCCACCGCCACCGTCCACCTGAAAGTTATATCCTGTCGGCATGCCGCTTACTCCCGGCAATATCCACAATTGTGAGAACAAATCGCTACCGCTGAACGACAACAGGCTGGCCGACGAAAACCCACCCAGTTCTTCTCCTTGTTTATACGATTTTACCGTCACTTCGTCTATCTCAAAAGGCAGAGGCGTAAGCTGCAAACGCAACGTCCTGTCGCGGCTGACCTGCAACCGCTGCCTGTAAGGCGAATATCCCATATAAGAAATTACCAGCGTATAAATCCCCTCCAAGGCATGAATCCGAAAGCCTCCATGCTCGTCGGTCACAGCATACAGCTTGCCCCCCTTGCCATCTACAAGCGTCAGCACCGCCCCATAGAGCCGCTCACCACTGCCCTCCTCTACCACTGTGCCGTCAATGTCGCATTCCGCCCGCTTCCTCACCTGCAAGGCCAGTCGGCCGGGAGCCGTACGGACGGTTTGAAAATGATAGTCCTTCAACACCCGCTTCAGCAAGTCGTCAACCGTCATTTCACCCGACACATCCACCCGGCACTTCCGATCGAGGTCAACAGACGTAGGGTCGTAGGACAGCACCAGCCGTGCATCCCGCTCTATCAATCTAAACCACTGTAGCACGGTGGCCGAAGAAGCACGCACCTGTATGCGTTCTTCGCTCACCGTGCTACGGTCTGTTTCCTGCCCTCTCAAGGTCACAGCCAACAAGCAGACAACCAGGGCAGTCACAATCCGCTGGCAATAGCTATTCATAATACAATCGATAATGTTTCTCCACTTCCAGCGTGTCACACTTACTTCCGCAAACAAAGGCAAGCTCTGCCGCTATGCTGCCGCCATTGTTCAAGTCAAGCCGCGTAGTAATGCGCTTGGCTTCAAAGCCGGCATCCAGCTCTATCACAATACCTGTCTGCCTCTGTACCTCATCTACTACCTCGCACACCGGCGCATGGTCGAAAACTAGCTGCTGTTTCTTACCAAACAGCTTGCGCGGGTTTTCTATCTCATCTACCTGCAACTTGTCTCCATCGCTTTCCAATACAGCCTGCTGACCTGCCGTCAGTATTGCTTCATCCTCTCGGGCGGTCACCCTGACACGTCCTGTCTCAACAAAAACACCAGGCTGCACCTGTCGGCCGGCATCGACCAAAAACGATGTGCCCAACACTTCCACGTCCAGCTGCCCGGCATCAACCTTGAAACGCTTGCCATTCTTCTTCACCCGAAAAAATGCTTTCCCTTCCAACTCTGCAAGGCGACTGCCACTATCGGTATAGGCTAACCTGGCCGAGGGATAAAGCACAACTACCGTACTGTCGGGCAGCACTATCTGCTTGGCCGACTTGCCCAGATTGGCATAGCGCACGACCTCCTCACCAGATGAACGCACCAGATACACACTGCCCACAACCAGCAACAACGCCAGTGAGGCTGCCGCCCACCAATAAGTAGCCAACCGCTTGCCCACGAATAGGGAGTGACTCGGTCTCGACTTCAGACGAGGTTCTACCTTCTGCCAAGCTCTACGGGCATCAAACACAGGCGCATCTGCCTGTGCCGTCATGCCATTCACCAGTGACTCCAGGCGACGATATTCTTCCACATGACCTGCTATCCACTCCTGCAACTGCTTCTGTTGTTCATCCGACAATGATTCGCCAGCCCAATGCCGCGCCAGCAATTCGTCAATATCTTCCTTACTTTTCATTTCCTTACCCACAGTTTGCTATGATTGATAATACAATGGTGATAACTACTATCAGCAACGGACTGCCCGACGCCACATAAGCCCGAAGCAGCTTGACGGCCTTTGTCATCTGGTTTTCAACTGTCTTTTCCGAAATATCCAGTGCAACGGCTATGTCGCGATACTTCATGCCTTTGAGCTTTGACATCAGGAAGATGTCGCGGCAACGCGGAGGCAAAACACTAAGTGCAGCCTGCAATCGCTCTTCGAGCGTAGGCTCATCGCCATCAGCCAAATCATCGGACAGGCAGCTGGCTGCCGCCGGATGGCCATCAATGGAAACCGTACCCTCCTGCTTCTTACGCAAAAACGAAATACAGCTGTTGCGCACGGCAACCGTCATGTAAGCGGCAAACTCCTTGTCGGACAAGGAATCCTTCCCTTTGTCCCACACATTGATGAAAAGTTCCTGCACAATGTCCTCGGCGTCTTCACCATCGGCCACAAAGCCATAGGTCACACCACACAACCTGGAATAATGTGCCAAGAAAAGCCTTTTGAATCTCTCTCTTCTGTTTGTATCCATTATCAAAACTTACCGCCTACTATTTCTGATAGATTTCTTCACTCACGCCACAACATCCGCTCCATGCGTTATCTTATTGTTTCCCTCCGCCCAGCCTTTTTGGCCAGCCGGAGGGTTATCTTGTCTCAAAACTTCAGGCTGACACCTGCTGTCAGGAAGCCTTTATGGCCTAAGCCTGCCTCAAGGAATCCACCAATGCGCTCATTGCCCACTCTCAATGCTATGGGATTTACCTGATAAGCAAAGTTGGCAGACAGACTGGCCTTCTGTACTTGGCTCTTGCCTGCTTCGGTCAGTGCGCTCTCCTTATGCCTTATCATATTGACGCCAGCCGATGCACCTCCATAAAGCTCCACCAATCCACGCTTATAGTAAACAAATTCTGCCGTAGGCAACACCAGGAAGTTCAGTTCACGCTCCTTCACCGAAGGCGTCTTCTCACCGGCAAACGCCAGCTTGCTGCTGCTCTGTGCAAATCCCAAGTCGGCACCCACGCGAAAACGATTGATGGCATAGCGGTAGCCCAATCCATAGACCATGCTCGACTTCTCGTCCGAACGCTTGCTGCCCATCACGGCATCTGCCAGTCCCATGCCGAATACATCTACGGTGGTCAGCGTCAATCCATCGCTCACAGCCAGACGAATCTCATGCTTGTTCGTTTCAGACGATGTTCCCTTGTTCAAACCTTGAGCACTTGCTACTGTGGCAGTTACTGCCATGCACAAAGATAATGTGATAAATCTAAAGTTCATAATGTTTCTTTTTATTAGTTTATTAATTGGTTTAGGTTTTCCTCTTAGCTAAGGTGATTACAACTATATAACGCAGCCACCTGCAAAAACCCCTATGTCCGCCTAACAAAAAACAGAGAATGGCTACCGGACACTGCCTGAAAAATATTCCGCCAAATCGCGGAACAAAGGCCGGCACACATACGTTTATTACCTAAACAATGGTTTAACAATCAAAACAAAAGAGACTATGGAATCAATAAAAGAAACCTACGAAGCTCCCTGCTGCACTGTCATCGAGGTAGATGCACAAGAAGTAATCTGCACCAGCGGCACACACCAAGGCTTTGGTGAAGACAACTATCCTTATGGATGGTAATAGACAACAAGAAATGAGCAAAACAACCTATCGGTCATGAAACAAATCACATCTATACTCTACTTGGCGGCTCTGGTCGCCATGACATCCGCCTGCTCCGAAGACGAACTGACGGACTACACGCCAACGGACGGCAAAGTGGCTATGGAGTTCTACGCCAACAACAATGCCTCCACACGCACCATACTCACTACCGACAATGCCGTGCTTTGGGAAGCTAACGATGCCATCTCGCTGTTTGACCCCAAAGGCGACAACAATCGCTTCTATACTACCGAAAGCGGTCCACGCGTTACCTTCACCGGCGAGGCAACTCCTGCCGAGGGTACCTATTATGCCCTCTACCCGTATGATGCGAATGCCCAAATAGAAGGCACCACCATCACTACCACTCTGCCAGCCGAACAGGATGCACGAGAAGGAAGTTTCGCACAAGGCCTGAATCCGTCCGTAGCCACGGCCGACACCACGAACAACCTCTATTTCAAAAATATATGTGCTTTGGTGAAATTTACGCTTGCCGAAAGTACCACTGCTACCATAACCAAAGCAACGCTTTGCGGAAATAACGGTGAGGCGTTGGCAGGGACACTGACCATCGATGCAACAGCCTCAACGCCAATAGCAATGGCAGACACAAACTTTGGGCAGACAGTGATTGAACTGAACGGGCCTCTTACCCCGGGTACTACCTACTATTTCGTGACCGTCCCGGCCACACTAAGCAATGGGCTGACCCTCAGTCTCTATGACGATAAAGGAGGCGTATGGAAAAAGCAGGGAAACGCAACCGCCACCCTGGAGGCCGGACGTATACTGAGCCTGAGAACCATAACCCCCGGCACCTTTGAACCGGCACAGGGATATGAGGTGACGGACGGCACATATCACGTCTACAACGCCGATGGCTTGAAGGCCTGGGCCACAAGCGGAAATGTGCTGGGCACAAGCCTCGTACTGGAAAAGGACATAGACCTGACAGGCGTGGACTGGACACCCGTAGGTAGCGACATGAACACTGGCTCGGGCTACGCCGGAGACTTCGACGGCAATGGAAAATTTATCTATAACCTTGTGGTAGAAAGTGACGCAAGCAATGTGGGCTTCTTCGGCGGACTGGCTGCGGGAAGCACAGTGCACGACGTGAAGTTTGCCAACGCGCGCGTGACCGCCACCGACGGGGCTGCCTGCGCCGGCGTGATAGCCGGAGCCAGCCTGGGCAGGATAGAAAACTGCAACGTGCGCGACGCCGAGGTGGCGGGATACTATGCCGGCGCCATCGTGGGAAACAACAGCGTGCAGGTGAACGGCTGCAACGCGCTCGACGCCACCGTGAACGCCACCTACGCCGCCGGAGGCATTGCCGGGGCCAGCTACGGGAAGGTGGAGCATTGCACCCTGTCGGGCAACAGCCACGTGACGGCAACGGGACCAAGCTCGCGCGCCGGGGGCATCGTGGGAATCACCTCCGAGGAGAGCAGCGTAGGCACCAGCGGCCGCCTGCTGAAGTGCGCCGCAGACGGAGCCGCCATCTCGGCCGCCTGGGCCGGGGGAATAGCCGGCGAGAACAGCTTCGGCATCGTGGCCCAATGTATAGCCAGCAGGGTGGCCGTGACCCCTGCGACGGCCGGCGCCAGTAGCCGGCTGGGCGGCGTGGTGGGCTATAACACGCGCGGCAACGTGGTGGCCAGCTATGCGGCCTACGCTGCCCTTGGCGGACAAGGACTGACATCAGAGGCGATGGGAGGCATCGTAGGATACAACAACAACGCGAACGCCTATGTCTATGGCTGCTACTCCACCCACGTGTCAATACAAGGTTCGGTGAGCGGCGACGAAGGGGGCCGGGGAAGCATAGCAGGTTACACCAGCGGAAATATCATTTCCTGCTACGCCATCTTGCCCGACGGAGTTACTGACATCAGCCTAGTGGGCAAAGGGGCATACTACATGAGCCACTGCGTAGAGGCAGGACAGAGCGATTACGGGACTTTGATTGAGGATGTCACCAATCTCAACGACGACGATGGCTCGGTGTGGAAGGCCGCAGAAATCTGGCAATTCAACGCCGGAGAGACCGCTCCCGCCATCAATGCCAAATATATAGGAGAGAACACCGCCAACTGACGCCCTTGCTGGGTGCACAGACACGTACAAAGAAAGGACTCCCCTGAGCCGCACCAAGCGAGCCGGGGGAGTCCTTTCATAACTTTATAGGGGACAAGCCAAAACTACTCCAACTTGTTTACTCCAAGCACTCATCCAAGTCATGCGCCAACTGTTCCTTGTCAAGGTGCTGGCCAATGAAGACAATCTTCTGCATGCGGTCGCCATACTTCTCGTCCCAGTCGCGAAGCAAGCCAGGCTCCTGCTTCATCAGCTCAATGAGGTCTTCCTCGGGCGCGGTGGCATACCATTGTCCGGCCTCGGTAAGCTGCTTCTGCACGCCTGCCTGCTCAAAGAGGTAAGACATGTCGCGGTTGTGGCTGAAGTAGCACACACCCTTGGCGCGGATAATGTTCTTGGGCCAGCGGGTGGCTATGAAGCGGTCGAGCTTATGAATGTCGAAGGCAGGCCGACGATAGTACACGTAAGTGCCTATGCCATATTCTTCCACCTCGCCG
>OLNN01002738.1_pt1 | contig 11991 bp, 9 predicted proteins | sample 1672141 | NCBI WGS metagenome assembly OLNN01 (sample SAMEA3136652, study PRJEB25190) | human gut metagenome | biome: human gut; feature: human-associated habitat; material: faeces | place: Austria | collected 2013 | reverse complement strand
CCGCAATATTGTTCACCCGATTGTAGACATAGTAGACCTGTCCGCCCCGGGCCATTTCCCGGACAATGGCCTCTCTCACCAGTTCGTCATTGTATTCGCAGACAAAAGTCTGGATCGGCAGTCGGTCATTGGGGGCCTCCTCCAGCACGCTCATATCCCGGATACCAATCAGGCTCATATGCAGTGTCCGGGGAATGGGGGTTGCCGTCAGGGTCAGCACGTCCACGTTTTCTTTTAATTTCTTGATCTTCTCCTTATGGGCCACACCGAAACGCTGTTCCTCGTCAATGATCAGCAGACCCAGATCCTTGAACTTCACATCCGCAGATAATACTCTGTGGGTACCGATCACGATATCCACCATGCCCTTTTCCAGATCCTTCACCGTCTTTTTGATCTCCGATGGCGTACGGAAGCGGCTCATCAATGCGATGTTGATGGGAAAATCCTTCATTCTCTGCACAAAGGTGTTGTAATGCTGCTGTGCCAGAATGGTGGTGGGCACCAGATAGACCACCTGTTTTCCCTCCTGCACAGCCTTGAAAGCGGCCCGGATGGCGATCTCGGTCTTGCCGTAGCCCACATCTCCGCAGATCAGGCGGTCCATGATCCGATGGCTTTCCATATCCGCCTTGGTGTCCGCGATGGCATTCAGTTGATCCTCTGTCTCTTCAAATGGGAACATTTCCTCGAACTCCCGCTGCCACACCGTATCTTTTCCAAAAGCATAGCCCTCGCTCTGCTGTCGGACAGCGTATAATTCCACCAGATCCTTCGCCACGGCGCTGACGGCACTGCGTACCTTCGTCTTGGTGTGTTCCCATTCCTTGCCGCCCAGTTTGTTCAGCTTCGGCTTCTTCGCTGCATCGGCGGAGGCATACTTCTGGATCACATCCAGCCCGGTGGCCAGAATGTACAGGTTGCCGCCGTCCCGGTATTCGATCTTGAGGTAATCCTTGACGACCTTGTCTACCTCTACCTTCTCGATGCCCTTATAGATGCCCAGTCCGTGGGTCTCATGTACCACATAATCCCCGATCTTCAGGTCGTTGAAATCATTGATCTTCTGCCCCTGATAGAGCTTTTTCTTCTTTTTCTTACGCTTCTCCGCTCCGAAAATATCACTCTCGGACAGCACCACGAATTTCAGCCAGGGGTATTCAAAGCCCTTATTGACATGACCGTAATAGGTCAGGATCTCCCCAGGCTGTACCTCCCGCATGGGGTCTTCCGTGTATACTGCCGTCAGTCCGGCATCCTCGGTGTTGCGCAGATCCTCCGCCAGACGTCTGGCTCTGGTACGGGAACCGGACAACAGCAGCACCCGGTAGCCGTTCTTTTTATATTTTTTCAGATCCTTGACCAGTGCTTCAAAGCTGTTGTTATAAGGGGCGATGTTGCGGGCAGCAATATCCACATGCATTTCCGTCCTAAAATATCCGTACTTGGTCTCCATGGTAGCCAGGGTCACCACGGCATTTTTCTCTAAAGTAGCCGCTACCTGTTCCCCACTGTAGAGAATGTTCATCTGTCCCGGCAGCACATAACCTTTTCTGGCACGTTGTTCCATGCTCTCCCGAAATTCCAGTTCGATGGCATCCGCCTGTTCCTTCACTCTCGCCGGTTCATCGATGTAGAAGACAAGAGAACGCCCCGCCATATCTGACAGCAGTTCCGGCATGGTTACCGTATTTTCATAAAAATAACGGATGTAGCCTTCCAGATTGATCTTACTCTGGAACTCCAGCAGCTGCTCTTTCAATTCGCTGACCTGTGTAGCGATCCTGTGGGCTTCCTCCGGCTGGTGGGCATCCCGGAAGATTTTTTCCTGTTTGTCTGCTTCTTTTTCAAGCTTACTGATGCCCTTGCGGATCTGCTCTTCCGACAGTACAAACTCTGTGGCCGGGTAGACAGTGATGCTTTCCAGCTTCTCAATGGAACGCTGGCTTAAGATATCGAAGCTGCGGATGGATTCCACTTCATCCCCCCACAGTTCGATACGGTAGGGATTCTCCTCCGTCAGGTCAAAAATATCCACAATACCGCCACGCACGGAGAATTGCCCTGGGCTTTCCACCTGATAGGCTTTCTCGTATCCCATAGCTACCAGCCGGGATGCCAGTTTGCTCTCATCCAGGCTTCCGCCCCGCTCGGTGTGGATGATGTCTTTCTCCTCCCACAATACCTGCGGTGTCATCAGTGCCGCATAGGTGGTAACAATGGTGACCGGCTTACCCTCCACGACTCTGCGCAGGGTCCTGATCCGCTCCTGTACCAGCTGATTGCCGTGGATATCCGCCTGGAAAAAGATCAAGTCCTTCGCCGGATACAGCATGACATTTCTGTCATAAAAGCGGTATTCCTCGTAGATCTCCTTGGCTTTTAAGTCATTATAAGTAACGATGACCTTGTATTTCAGGCCATCGCTGAGTCCGTAGATCATATGAAGTTTCTGTGAGTCCACGCATCCGGACAGGGCAACCGTTCCCTTTCCCTGTCTGACGATCTTACGGACCTCATCATATTCCGCCAGTTCTTTCAATGGTGCAAGTAGTGCCTGCATTTTTTCACGCTTTCTTACTGTTAAAATGGTTCATGGCAGCATCCGCGCTCTCGGTGATGATCATACGGATCGCTTCTGCGGCGGTCTTCGTAGCATCATCCATAACCTTACGTTCTTCCACCGGGAAATGTCCCAATACATAATCTGCCAGATCATAATTCTTCGGTTTCTCACCTACGCCCATGCGGACACGGGTAAAAGTATCATGCCCTAACATCTTGATGATATTCTTGAGTCCATTATGTCCGCCGGCGCTGCCCTTTTTGCGGATGCGGATCTGTCCCACATCCAGGCTGATATCATCGGAGATCACGATCAGCTCCGAGGTATCGTCCACCTTATAATAATCCACGATCTCACGGATGCTCTCTCCGCTTAAGTTCATGAAGGTCTGGGGCTTCGCCAGGATCACCTTCTGCCCTGCCACGTAGCCTTTGCCGATCAACGCCTTGTGTTTGCTCTCCATGACAGCAATATTTTCTTCCTCTGCTAATCTGTCTATGACATCAAAACCGATATTATGTCTCGTATTTTCATATTCTTTGCCGGGATTCCCCAGCCCTGCGATAATATACATATATTTCTCCTTACCTTCTTGCAATCAATGCGTTATCTTATATTTTCGCATTTTTACGCAGAAAATGCAACTATTGGTTATTTTGCACAAATTTTATTTTCGGGAAAACAGCCAATTTCCGCATGGCATATTTCGTTACTTATTTTCCGAATCTAAAGTATCTATTCCCGGCATTGTATTTTATAATAAAAATGGAGTGTTACCAAAACGGTAAGCGGTTCACCTTTCGCCAAAATGATGACATTTTGAGAGCTTCCAGTATTATTGGAGGTGATACAGATGGGAAATCTATTGAAAGGTACATAAGATGCTGGAAACAATGGTAGGCATTGTCGGTATTGTTGTTACGATCATCAGTATCATCGTAACGCTTATCAGTATCGTACAGACTGCACGGAAACATAAACATCAAAAAAGCAACCGCCCTCGCCAGGAATAGGTTGCTTTCTTGATCTGTAACTAAAAACCAGGTGAACCGTTGCTGTACGGTAACACTCTTTTCTTTTATTATTATCTTAACACTCTCTTTTGATTTCGTCAATAAAATTCACCATTTACAAAAATCCTTGTACCCGGGCTTGACTTTTTCCGGAATACTGATATACTGATAAGGCTGAAACGCCCTGAAATCAAGGCTTTTCGGAAATCCATTCGTGTGTTCGGGACCTTCCACACGTAAATAAAAACTAAAGGAGAAAACAAATGAACAAGAAAGTACTGTACCTCGTACACGGAGCGGTGATCGCTGCTCTCTATGTTGTGCTGACCATGTTAGCCAACGCTCTGGGACTGGCAAATTATGCCATTCAGGTCCGCTTCTCGGAAGCCCTGACCATTCTTCCCGTATTTACCCCTGCTGCCATACCGGGACTTTTCCTGGGATGTATCATCAGCAATACCATGACCGGCTGTATGCTGCTCGACATTATCTTCGGCAGCCTGGCAACGCTGATCGGTGCCTTCGGCACATATCTGCTACGGAATCAGAACAAATGGCTGGCTCCCCTGCCTCCCATCATTGCCAACACCATTATCGTTCCTTTTGTGCTGGCTTATGTCTACCACTTAGAGGGTGGCATTCCTTACTTCATGCTGACTGTGGGTATCGGTGAGATCATTTCCTGCGGAGTGCTCGGCATGCTGTTACGCACCGTGTTACAGAAATACCGCAAATACATTTTTGACGTACAGAAATAAGCGGTCATCCCGTCAAAAAGGCGTCCGGATCCTTTCACAGGTTCCGGGCGCCTTTTGCTGTCCACTTGTATTTAATTATCTATTTTCATATAGGAAATAAAATGATTGCCGTTCTCCGCGAACCATGTTGTAGCATCGTTCATTCCCTTTTTGTACAACTTTCCGGTGGACGGCTCCATGATCACAACGTTGAATTCATTAAATCCGGTCACCAGCACCGCCTCGCCATCCTCCAGGATCGCCAGTACCGGAATATCCTGATTCACATAATACAGTACCGCATCCAGACTACAGCCGCTCAGATCCAGTACCTGTACGCCTGTCATATTTTCTTCCAGAATCTGTATTGCCGTCTTGCCCTGCGCCAGGTCATATTCGGTGTTGCGGGTGATTCCGGCATGCCGCAGGATATTGTCCAGACATACCGTCAGGCTGTTCTTCTGGTCCGTGACACTTTCTTCCTTGATTGCCATGATCTGGTTTCTGCTGACACGATTGCCCTTCAGCCATACCGTAATGCCTCGGTCGTTCGCAACAACCCCGGCGGAATCGTAGGCTTCCTTCACCGCTTTCCCGGGAGCACTGTAAATGCCCTGTACCCCATAAGCATTGTATACATAATATCTGGAAACTTCGCTGACCGCATCCAGTGTCAGTTCTCTTCCGCCCTCAAATACGACCTCCTTCGGATTCAGCACCTTGATAGTCCTGGTATCAATGGTTGTCTTGGTCTGTATCTGCACATATCTCTCATAAATATCAATATCCGCTGTGACTACTTTATTCTGTCCCGGCTCTTCTTCCACATTGTTCATGATCTGGTCATCCAGGATCTCCTGATAGCTGCCGTTCTCAGAACGCTGTATTCTCGACAGGGTGATCTGATTGCCCTCGATGGCGCAATCCACGATGTAGATGCCATCCTGTCCGTATTCCTTCAGATTATCTCCGGAAGAATTGCTGATGCAGACCTTATACATGGGGTAAAAGATCTGTCCGGAATTCTCTGTCCGGATGTCGCTCTCCCTGGCCACGCCGTAGATAATATCTTCTCCCATGAAGCCAAGCGGCCGGATAGCCTCACCGTCCTCCGCCCGGATCACTGTCTGTTCTCCGGTATTCAGATTCCGGACATTCAGCTGGTTGCTGTGGTTGATGTCATCCCCTTCCTGCCATACGATGATCTCATGGTTCTCCGATACCTGAAGGCTGTCATCCTGTCTTATACTTACCAGCTGTTCAGCGCTGCGATTCTCCAGATCCACATCATAGACACCGTTTTCCAGGAAAAAATATACATGTTGCTGTCTGTTCCGGTACAGCAGCTGTTCCATCTCATCCTTCAGCACCGCATAGCTCTTGGAATATGGGATATAGACTTCTTCCTCGATCGTATTCAGCGAATTGTCATAGCTGATGATCTGAATGCCGGTCTCTCCCTCATGTCTTCCGCGATTCATGTAACCATACACGGCAAATTTCACATTACCGCCCTCGTCTACATCCAGAATCTTGATGCCATGATTGTCATACAGAGTCCGCCGGTCGGCATTATCTTTATCATAGAAGGAGAAGATCACTGTCAGTCCGTTGGTAGCCGCATTATAGCTGAGTAACTGCCCCATATCGGAGAACACCACGGTATTGCCATCCGCGCTCTCCATCATATCCACATTTTCATCCGTGATTCCCAGAAGGATCTTGTCATTGGCATACATCCGGGTAGTATCCGGGATCTGTGTCATGGTACGCTCATAATCCAGCAGATACATTCTCTCCGAAGTATATCTGACTCTGTAATACTCTTCGACATTGTAGTAGATCTTATTTTTGCCCTCTCCGGTGGATACCACAAAATCCATCAGCAGAGAGGCCACATTCCCACTGATCTGTGTCAGCCGGATGGAAGCCGCGTCCTCCTGGACCGGTTCCAGACTGCCCCAGGTGATCTGCTGAAAGCTGCTGTGAATATTCACTTTATGGAAAGTGCCGTTATCTGTCAGCTTGGAATTCGGTTCCAGATATTTCGTCAGTTCCTTGGCCATTTCCTTGTCGTATAATTTTCCGTGGAAATCTGTCGCAAATTCCAGAATTTCCGAAATATGCACATCATCATTCCATAAAATAGTCGTATAATAATATACCTTCTGTTCCCCTTCCAGTTCCAGGATCAGGGTCAGACTGTATTGTGTATTCGTGTCGATCAGGTCTTTTAACGTAAGGGAAACGGAAAAGCTTTTCCCATTTGCCTTCCATCCGGTGACTTCACTGTTCTCGATCAGCCGGCTGCCGTCGATGCTGCGAACCTCTGTCGAGATCCCCGTAATTTCTCTTCCGAACGTATCCACGGTGAAATTCGCCTGTCTGCCCTCCCCCAGCAGAGTAATGCAGTCCTTCTGGTAAGCCACATCCAGCTCCACGGTATTTCCGTGCAGTTCATTGCATGCCACACCGCCGCTTTCCATGGTGATCATAGGCAGAGTGGCCGGAGCCATCTCCATGGTCATATTGTTATGTCCCTGATTCATAATGCTGCCGATGATCAGTGCTGATGCCAGAAATACTACAACACACACGGCAATTCTAATGATCGTTTTCTTCATTCTTGATTCTTCACTCATTCATTATTCAGTAATTTTTCCAATGTCGGTGCCACATGGAGCAGTTCCTCCACAGTACCGATATCTGCGCTTTTCTTCGGGCGCATACCGTTCTTTTTCACTGCCCGGATCAACAGATTCTTCGGGGTATGTTCCATATCGATGAATTCCAGGATCTGGGTCTCATAGCCCTGTTGTTCCAGCAGATTTGCTCTCAGAGCATCGGTGAGCAGTGCTGCCACGCGCTCCTTGATGATGCCGTATTTTAACACTGGTTTTAAAGGATCACATTTTATCTGCCGGTTCAATTCATGCTGACAACAGGGAACCGCCAGAATGACTCTGGCCCCCCATTTTACCGCCTTGTCTAACGCATAATCTGTGGCAAGGTCGCAGGCATGCAGGGTCACCACCATGTCCGCCACATCTGTGCCCTCGTAGGTACTGATGTCTCCCCTCTCGAACTTTAATCTGTCATACCCCAGCTTTTCCGCCAGTTCATTGCAGTGTTTTATCACATCGGTCTTCAGATCCAGTCCGGTCACCTGGATATCTCTATGCTGTAATTCATGCAGATAATAGTACATTGCAAAGGTAAGATAGGATTTGCCGCAGCCAAAATCAATAATACGGATGGTACGGTCTTTCGGCAGTTCATCGATCACGTCCTCGATAAATTCCAGATACCGGTTGATCTGACGGAATTTATCAAATCTCGCCCTGGTCACCCGGCCGTCCGGGGTCTGCACGCCCAGTCCTACCAGGAAATCCACCGGTTTTCCTTCCTCTAAAATATAATGCTTGGTACGGTTGTGAGCCAGTGCCTGCAGTTCCTCCTCTTCAGAAGCAGCCGCCCCCTCCGTCCGCGATGCCTTGCCACTGTTTTTCACCTTCAGTGTCAGCTTGCCCTTTTTGCTGACCAGAGCGGTGGCCTGCAGGGTCTTCGCTGAGAATTCTCCCTGCCGGAACTGCTCCTGTAAGGCGGTGCAGATCCGGTCCGTCAGCTGTTCTGCTGTAAAATTCTCGTGAAACACCTGAGTTCCTCTGTAAGCAGTCTCCTGGAACAACAGTTCCTCCCGGATCAGCACCGGGCGGATCTTTACCTTCTGGGTCTGTTCCGGATGACGGCTGTTGCTCAGGATGATCTGCTGCAGATCTTTATTCAAAATTTTCTGTAAAAGTATTTTCAGTTCTTCCATGGTTTATCCTGTTTTTCAAATGTTTTGCGCATATTATAGCACGCTTTCCTATAAGAACGCAATCATTCCCCGTCGTCCACCGTGTCTCCTTTTGTAGATCTCATTGCACACCAACACATGGATCAGATCCTTTGATACTTTTTCCGCTTCCTGTTCCAGGATCGTGCTGATCGTATCCGCTATCCGGAACAGACTCAGGCGGTCCGGATATTCATCATAGATCATGCTTCCTTCATAGTCGTATTTGTCCAATATTTCCGCAATCCTGCGCTGACAGCGTCTGACTTCTCCGGGATAGGTCTGCTGCAGATATTCCAAGTCATTTAATATTTCTTTTTCATCCATTCTTCCGGGATATCCGGGCAATGTCATAAAAAACGGTCTTGCTACCATTTTAAAATGCCTCATGCTTTTTTATAGCATATGCATTTTCTCTCTATAAAGTGAAAAACAGGTGCTGCGAAAATTATCGCAACACCTGAATTCTCGCCATTGCTCTCTGCAATGCCGTCTCTGCTCTGGCAATATCCGTCTCCGGCGTCTTGCTGCGCAGTCTCTCTTCCGCACGGTGCAGTGCTGCCTCCGCACGGTTCTCATCGATCTCATTGGGCCATTCGATGATCTCTGCCAGAATGGTAACTCCCTCGGGAAGGATCTCGGCGAATCCGGAATGCAGTGCTGCCTCCTTCTCTCCGTCCTTCTCCGTAATATGCAGGATACCCGGCTTCACGATCACCGTCAGGGGAATGTGTCCCGGAAGGACACCGATCTGTCCTTCCGTGGTATTGAATTCTACCATATCCACAGTTCCCTCATAGAACACTCTTTCCGGGGTTATGATACGAAGTTGAAAATCTTTATCTGCCATATCTGGACTCCCCTCTCATGCTATACATGAACCTTTGCCAGTACATCATCGATGCTTCCGGCATTCAGGAAGTAGCTCTCCGGAATATCATCATGCTTGCCATCCAGGATCTCACGGAATCCACGGATGGTCTCGCTGATCGGTACATATTTTCCTTCCAGGCCGGTGAACTGTCCTGCCACGAAGAAAGGCTGGGACAGGAATCTCTGGATCTTACGGGCACGGGATACGACCAGCTTGTCTTCCTCGGACAATTCGTCCATACCGAGGATGGCGATAATATCCTGTAATTCCTTATATCTCTGCAGGATCTCCTGTACACCGCGGGCGGTCTCATAATGCTCCTTACCTACGATTCTGGGATCCAGAATGCGGGATGTGGACTCCAGAGGATCCACTGCGGGATAAATTCCCAATTCTACAATAGAACGGGACAGAACAGTGGTGGCATCCAGATGTGCGAATGTGGTCGCAGGTGCCGGGTCTGTCAGGTCATCCGCAGGCACATAGACTGCCTGTACGGAAGTAATGGATCCGTTCTTGGTGGATGTGATACGCTCCTGCAGCGCACCCATCTCTGTCTGTAATGTAGGCTGGTATCCTACTGCGGAAGGCATACGGCCTAACAGTGCGGATACCTCACTTCCTGCCTGGGTGAAACGGAAAATGTTGTCGATGAACAGCAGCACATCCTTACCACCCTTGTCACGGAAGTACTCTGCCATGGTCAGTCCGGTCAGACCGACTCTCATTCTTGCTCCGGGGGGCTCGTTCATCTGTCCGAATACCATGGTGGTCTTGTCCAATACGCCGGACTCCTGCATCTCGTGATACAGGTCGTTACCCTCACGGGTACGCTCTCCAACGCCGGTAAATACGGAATATCCGCCGTGCTCAGTCGCGATATTACGAATCAGCTCCTGAATCAGAACGGTTTTACCTACACCTGCTCCACCGAACAGACCGATCTTTCCACCCTTCTGATACGGGCAGAGCAGATCAACGACCTTAATTCCGGTCTCCAGTACCTCTGCCGAGGTGGACTGCTCCTCAAATGACGGTGCTTCCCGATGAATCGGCATCTTCTTTGCGCCCGCCGGTGCCGGCTTGTTGTCGATCGGATCACCGGTCACATTGAAAATGCGACCCAGCGTCTCCTCGCCTACCGGAACCGAGATCGGCGCACCGGTCGCCACGGCCTCCATGCCGCGTACCAGTCCGTCGGTCGGACCCATTGCGATGCATCGAACCGTCTCATCGCCAAGGTGCTGTGCGACCTCTACAACGAGAAGTTCCCCGTTCTTGCGGGTGATATGGATAGCTTCATAAATTGACGGAAGATGTCCCTCTGTAAATTTTATATCCAGTACCGCACCGATAATCTGAGTGATTTTACCTGTATTTGGCATGATAATTCACTCTCCTCTTCTATATTACTTTACTGTATTGCATTTGCTCCGGCTATGATCTCGGTCAGCTCCTGTGTAATGGAGCCCTGACGCGCACGGTTGTACTGCAAGGTCAGATGATCGATCATGTCCTGCGCATTGCTCGTTGCGGAATCCATCGCCTGCATACGGGCGCCGTTCTCACTCGCAATGGCCTCTACCAGAGCGCCGTATAAAATGCTCGTCACATATTTCGGAATGATGATCTCTAGGGCCTCGGTCTCCTCCGGCTCATAGTTCATCAGTGAATCCGCCTTTGCCGCCTCAATGTCCGCTTCCTCGATCTCTACCGGAAGCAGCTTTAAGAGCTTCGGCTCATGTACGACGGTATTTTTAAAATACGTGTAGGCAAGATAGATTTCTGAAATCTCACCCGCTGCATATCCCCCGAGCACTTCCTCACAGATTTCCTTTGCATCAGAGAACATCGGGTTCTCAATGACCTCGCTGTAATCCTTTGCAATCGTATACTCTCTGTGCTGGAAATATTCTTTTCCTTTATTTCCCACCGTGTAAAGCAACAGATCATCCGGTTTTAAATCCGAGCCGGTAATCAGCTTGATCACACTGGCATTGTACCCGCCTGCAAGTCCACGGTTTGAAGTAACGACAATGACTGCCTTTTTCCCGGATGCCTGCGGCTTTAAATACGGATGTTCAATCGTTCCGGATTTGGCAAGCATGGACGTAACCGTCGCATACATCTTGTCAAAATACGGCTTGGACCGCTCCGCACGTGCCTTTGTCTTCTGCAGCTTAACCGTGGATACCAGCTTCATGGCATTGGTAATCTGCTGTGTACTGGCAATACTGCTCCGGCGGCGTTTTATGTCTCTCATCGAAGCCATAAGTATCACCCTTTCCTAAATGCGGCCTTGAACTCCTTCAATGCAGACTGCAGTGCTGCATCCGTCTTCTCGGAAATCTGCTTCTCCGTTGCGATTGCATTCGGAACCTCCGGATACTTCGTATCGAGGAACTCAAACAGTTCCTTCTCAAAACGCATGATATCCTTTACCGGAATATCGATCAGATATTTCTTTGTCGCTGCGTAAATGATGATGACCTGATACTGTACGGCCATCGGCTGATACTGCGGCTGCTTCAGGATCTCTTTGATACGTTCACCCTGTGCCAGACGTTCCTTCGTATCATCGTCCAGATCAGAACCGAACTGGGAAAAGGCTGCCAGCTCACGATACTGTGCCAGCTCGACACGGATCGGGGCTGCGATCTTCTTCATCGCCTTGATCTGTGCTGCGCCTCCTACACGGGATACGGAAAGTCCTGCGTTGACCGCCGGACGGAAGCCCGCATTAAACATCTCTGTCTCCAGATAGATCTGACCGTCTGTGATGGAAATAACGTTTGTCGGAATATAGGCAGAAACATCTCCTGCCTGCGTCTCAATAATCGGAAGTGCCGTCAGGGAACCTCCGCCCAATTCATCCGAGAGACGTGCCGCACGCTCCAGCAGTCTGGAATGCAGATAGAATACATCACCCGGATATGCCTCACGTCCTGGCGGACGCTTCAAAA
>OLNN01002736.1_pt1 | contig 12002 bp, 7 predicted proteins | sample 1672141 | NCBI WGS metagenome assembly OLNN01 (sample SAMEA3136652, study PRJEB25190) | human gut metagenome | biome: human gut; feature: human-associated habitat; material: faeces | place: Austria | collected 2013 | reverse complement strand
AGCTCCCCAAGCGCGTGCAGCGGGAGCTGACGGCGGCGAATGTAAAATAACCCCTGGGGTATTTTTACGTCGTCCCCCTGCCGTTTACCAATCTTAATTAACCATTTACCGATTTGGGAGTTGCATTGTGGATACAATAATACCAACTTCCCAACGAGCGCCAGCGGCTCTGCCGCCGACGAGAAGGGAGCGGCCCTATGTGTACGGGTATCCGCTTTACCGACAAGACCGGCGCAATGTTTTTTGGGCGTAACCTTGATTGGACGCAGGGTTACGGAGAGAAGGTGGTTGTGACGCCCTCGGGGGCCAAGGTCCCGACGGCTTTCGAGCGTCCGGACGATCCCGAGCAAGGTCATACCGTAATGGGCATGGGCATCGTCGTCATGGGCATCCCGCTCTATTTCGACTGCGGCAACGATGCCGGTGTAGCCGTTGCGGGCCTTAACTTCCCGCAGAGCGCGCACTATGCGCCGGGTCCCGTGGACGGCACCTCAAACGTCGCCGCCTACGAGTTCCCCTATTGGATCGCGCGCAACTTCGCCTCGCTCGATGAGGTCCGTGCCGCGCTGAAGAACACGACCATCGTGGCCAAGCCCGTGAACGAGCAGCTGCCGGTCGCCAACCTGCACTGGCTCGTGGGCGACGCTACGGGCAGCGTGGTTGTCGAGTGCATGGCCGACGGCCTGCATGTTTGGGAGGACGATGTCGACGCGCTCACCAACGAGCCCGATTTCGGCTGGCATCGTCAGAACCTGCGCAACTACATCATGATGGACGAGGATCTGCCCACGCCCGCTACGTGGGATCGCGTCGAGCTCAAGCCCTTCGGCTCGGGCGGCGGCGTCCAGGGCATGCCCGGCGATTACGGCGGACCGGCGCGTTTCGTGCGCGCGGCGTATGTGAACGCGCATTATCCCGTCCAGGAGGGCGAGCAGGCCAACGTGACCCGTCTCTTCCGTACGCTCGGCGCTTCCGCGGTGCCCGAGGGCGTGGCGAAGATGGGCAACGGCGACTATGAGAAGACGCTGTATACGAGCGGTTTCTCTGCCGGCACGATGACCTACTACCACGCGACCTACGAGGATCCCACCATCCACGCGTATCCGCTCTCGGCGTGCGACCTCAGTGGCACGGAGCCGTTCATCGCCACCGCTGCCTAGTCGATCGCACGATCGCGCAACCTATTAGTCAAGAAGACCCGGGTTGTATGCCCGGGCGAAGGGAGTGCTCATGAGTCGCACGACCCCTGCCTCATCATCTCCGCACGCGGCGGCCGCTACCGCCGCCAAGCCCGCACCTGGTGCAGGTAAAGAGAAATTTCTCGTGCTACCTATCATCATCCTGATCCTTGCCCAGATGGGCACCACCGGCGACAACGGCGCGCTTTCGCTCGCCGCCGACGCGCTGACGAAGGACCTCGGGGCGACGACCTCTGATATTCAGCTTGCCAACATGATCTATCCGCTGGTGGGCGGTTCGTTCATGATCGCCGGCGGCCTTGCCGGCACGATGATCGGCTGGCGCAAGACCTTCCGCATCGGCGGTCTGCTCGCCGCCATCGGTGAGGTCGCCCTTGCGCTTTCCCCCAACATGTTCTTCTTCATCTGGGTCGGCCGTGTGCTCGTTGGATTGGGCGCGAGCTTCCTCGTCCCATCCCTCCTCGGTATCATTCCGTTCATCTATCACGGCACCAACCGTACCGTCGCTTTCGGGTGCATCGGCGCCGCCTCCGGCCTCGCGGCCGTGCTGCCGCTCATCCTGGGCGTCGTCATGCAGCTGTCGGGCATGCGCGTGACCTTCCTCGTGCTCGCCCTCTACTTCGTCGGCGTCGTGGTGCTCTCGATGGGCTTGCCCAAGTTCGACCAGCCGTCTGAGAAGTCCCACTTCGACGCCATCGGCGTGGCGCTCGCCGCGCTCGGGTTCTTCTGCGTGCTCATCGGCCTCTCGAGCATCTCGAGCTGGGGTCTCATCAAGCCGATGCACACCGCCCCGTTCACCCTCTTCGGCATCTCGCCGGCGATCCCGCTCATCATCTTGGGCATCATCATCCTCATCGTGCTCGTGAAGGTGGAGGCGCGCGAGGAGAAGCGCTACGGCCTCGTGGTGCTTCCGCGCTCGTTCCTTACCACGAAGCAGGTGCTCGCCGGTCTAGTCGCCAACGCGCTGATGTTCTTCTTCATGGGCGCGCAGTCGATCCTCATGTCCCCGTACCTGCAGCTCGTCGCTGACTGGACGCCGATCGACGTCGGCACCATCTCCATCGTGACCGGCCTGCCCACCTTCGGGCTCGCCCTCGGCATCCCGAAGCTCTTCCCCAAGGCCAACCCGCGCCACGTGATCCAGATCGGCTATGTGGCCATGGCGATCGCGCTGGGCATCATGGCCTCCTCCGTGACCATCGATGGCGCGAACCGCATCGGTGTCTATCTGGGCGCGTTCATGGCCGGCGTCGGCGCGGGCACCGTGTCGGCCCATGCGAGCAACGTCGTCGCCCTCGCGGTGAACGATCGCGATGCGTCGCAGTCCGGCGGCATCCAGAGCACGATGCGCAACGTGGGCCAGGCCCTGGGCGTGGCGCTCCTGGGCGCCGTCCTGATCTTCGGCATCAGCTCCACCTTGGGCAATGAGATGGCCTCCAACTCGGAGATCCCGTCGTCGGTTGCCGAGCAGGTTTCCGGGCTCACCATCAACCTGGGCAGCAACAAGGAGTTCGAGGAGGACATCTCCCATATCCAGATGTCCGACGCCGAGCGCACCAAGCTCGTTGAGCTTGAGGCCAAGGCGCGCTTCGACTCGACGCGCATCGCCTATGGCGTGGGTGCCGTCATCGTGCTACTGGGCCTGCTCACCACTCCGTGGATCAAGACACTTTCCAAGGAGAGCGGCTCGGGCGCGACGTCCGGTGCCGCCTCCGGCAAGGGCGCGCCGGGCAAGGCCGCGCCTCAGAAGGCGGCTGCCCAGGCCGCTCCGGCTCAGAAGGCCACGGCTCAGGTGTCTGCCGCCCAGGCGACCGCAACCCCGAAGGCCGCGCCTCCCAAGGGTGGCAACTAAGTTCCGCGGGGCCGCTCGTTTGGGAAGGCGACCCCGCTCCCATGCCGTGCGCTCGGCAGTAGCGGATCCGAGCGCATGAAAGATGCCCGCCACCTGCCCTTGTTGTGGATTTGCAGGTGGCGGGCATCGTGCTGTCGGTACGGGGTAGATGGTGCCGCATAGCTTAATCGCGCCGCCTGTGCTGCGGGCGCGCTCGGGGTCGCTTCCGGGCTGCTACACTGGGAGGCGGCGAGCGAAGGGAAGCGATGATCGAGATGGGCTTCATTGACGCGGACGGGTGCGCGCCTCTGCGCGGTGCGGGCGGGGACGGCGCGCCCGTCATCTACGTGATCGACATGCCCGAGCATCCCTTCGATGTCGCGGCTGCGGCCGATGGCGTGCGCGCCATGGTGGTGCGCGTGCCCGTGCGCGACTGGAACGATAGTCTGACGCCCTGGCCGGCGGTGGGCGTGCGCCCGGGTGCGGAGGATTTCGGCGGCAAGGCGACAGAGACGCTCGCGGAGCTGACGGGTACGGTTATCCCCGCGGTGGAGGTGGCACACGGGCTCTCCCCGGCGCGCCGCGCGATCTGCGGGTACTCGCTCGGCGGGCTCTTCGCGCTGTATGCGTTCACCCGTGAGCCCTCGACGTTCTCGTCGTGCGCCTGCCTCTCGGGTTCGGTTTGGTACGAGGGCTGGGTCGATTACCTGCGACAGCACGCTCCAAACGGCGCGGGGCGCTACGCGTACCTCTCGATCGGGAGGAAGGAGCGCCGCGCCGGGCCTCCCATCATGCGATCCGTTCAGGACGATCTGGAGGCATGCGCGGACATGCTTCGCGGCAGTGGATGCGCGGTGGACCTCGTCGTGGGGCCGGGCAATCATATGCAGCACCATACCGAGCGCCTCGCCGCAGGGCTCAAGGCGCTCGACGCGCAGCTCGCCATCACGGGTTGATGGCACATCGAGCCGGTGCGCGGTTTCGAGCACAGCGCGTCGTCATCCCTGGAAGCGCGCAAGGCCCGTCGCCCCAGATGCGGGGGTGACGGGCCTTGGCCGTTGCGCGCGCCGCCCCGGTCGTCGGGGTCAGCTACGGGATGGCATGCCTACGATTTCCGGAAACGCCGGGCGATGGCGGCGCCGATGAAGGCGAGGGCGGAACCCGCCGCGGCTATGCCGATGGGCAGGGCCGATGCGTCGCCCGTCTGCGTAAGCCGGCCGGAGGCGTCGGCTGCGAGCGCGTCGGCGTTCTGCGTCTGCCCGGTGGCGTCCCCATCCGCATCCGTATCGCTGGCGGAGCCGTTCGGGTTGCTGTTGCCGGAGGTGTCTCCATCCGTCAGGGAGTCCCCGCCGGGCTGGTTCGAGCCGCCGCCGGTCGTATCGTCGCTGCCGCCCGTGCCGTTGTCACCGTCGGTCGAGCCGCCGCCAGTGGTGTCATCCTCGCCAGCATCGTTGTCGCCGTTGCCGGCATCGCCGCCGCCCACGCCGTTGTCGCCATCGGTCGAGCCGTCGCCGTTACCGTTGTCACCATCGGTCGAACCGTCGCCGTTACCGGTGTCGCCATCGACGTCACCGTCCCCGCCGGGGAGCCCGCCGTCCTCGCCGGGCTCGTCCGTATCGGGCAGCTCGGCGTCGAGGATGGGACCGTCCACGTTGGCGGCACGGCTGGGGTTCACGCGCACGTCGTAGGCGACCACGGAATAGGCCGCCGAGTCGAAGGCACCGTCTGCCGTGCCGTCAGCGCTCGCGGTGTTCGCCTCCGCGTCAACGGCGACCTCGAACGAGCCGTCGCGCGAGAAGCCGATGAGCGTGCCGTCGCGGTACAGCTCGTAGGCGGTCGTCGCCTGCTCGAGCTCGGGCGTCGCCATGGTCGCCTCGACCTGCACCGTCCCCGCATCGCCGAGCTCCACGGATACGGTGGGCGACACCGCGTCGGCGCTGCCCTCCAGCTGGGCATACGTCTTCGCCCCGTTGATGATCGCCGCGTCGGTGTCGAGCGAGAAGTAGCGCACCGCGCGCGGTACCGAGGGGTACTGGGCGCACCACTCCAGCACCTCGGGCGTGAGGTCTCGCTCGCCCAGGTCGTAGAGGTACTCGGCGAAGTTGTAGCCCGTGCCCATGGTGAACGCCACGGCGATGCGGTTGTACTTCACGCTCGTCGACGAGGAGGCTCCCGCGGCCAGCTCCTGGATGGTCTTCACCGCCTCGGCGTCGCTGCGCAGGATGCGCACCGTCGCGCCGTATGCGCCATAGCGTTCCACGTCTGCCGCGATCTCCTGCGTGTAGGGGCTCGCGGCGTAGTCGTAGCCGCTGTAGTCCCAATCATCGAAGAAGTGCAGGCCGTTCCACCAGGTGGTCACGTGGGTCCAGATGTAGGTGCCCCAGTCCCCGCCGTTCATCCAGTCCGGCACGAAGGTGGGGTCGGCGGCCATCTTCGCCAGCTCCTCGTCGCGGCGCTCGTTGGCCTTCACGGCGTTCCCGTGATAGTACGCCGCCGGGTCGAACGCAATGCCCGCCGCGGCCGACGCCTCGATACCGCCCTGGCGCGATCCCGCCAGGGAGTACAGGTTGTTCGTCTCCTCGGCAACGGCGATGACATTGTTGTCGAGCATGTGCCCGTACTCGTGCGACATGCCCCAGGTGTACATGTTCTCGCCCGACAAAAACGACGCAGCGTAGCCCTCCGGCATGTGGAAGTAGCGCACGAAGGCGTACATGGTCGAGGGGTTGGAGACGGTGCGCGTGAACGCGGTGTGCACGCGCGCGGGCGAGATGGCGTTGGGGCCGCTCTCGGCCGCGTCGAAGCCGTCGAACGCCCAGAAGAACTCGAGGCGGTCCTGGATGGCCTCGTTCGAACGCTCGATATAGGCCACGGCGGCGTCCTTGCTCGTGATGCCGGCATATGCCTGCGCGAGCGCGGTGGCGGTGATGGAGAACTGCGCGTGCCCGTCGTCGCCCATCTGCACGAGCGCCATGTCGGCGACCTGCTCGCCCGCCTCGACGCGCGCGGCGTGCGCCTTGACGTCCTGGACGAAGGCCCAGAAGCGCTCGGGCTGCTCGGGATCGTGCACGTAGAGGGGGTGCTCGCCCAGGCTCGTGCCGAGCGCGGGGTTGGCGGCCGCGGAGCCGTCGCGGGTGGCGGAGCCATCCGCATCCGCGCCGCCCTCGGCGTCGGCGGTCACGTAGGGAGCGTCATACGCCTCGATGCGCACGCGCGCGGGATTGCTCGTCGAATCGTTGCGCAGGTAGAGCATCGAGCCGTGCGTCTTGCCCGAGAGGTCGATGGTGATGCGGTTCTCCCCGCGCGCGAGCTTGGACTTCTGCTCGAGGTTGAGCGAGGTGTAGCTGTTGGTGTCGGTGACGCCCGCCTGCCGCCACGCCACGGAGAGCACGGAGGGGTCGTTAGCCTCGACGTAGACGACGATCTCGTGCACCTTGCCCGGCTTGAGGTAGAGCCCCGTGGCGTCGAGGTTGTCGAACTGGTAGCCCTGCTGGGTGCGCTGCGCCTCGGTGCCGGGGTTCCCTAGCTCGGAGAGGGTGAGCACCGAGGCCGCGAGCTCCTTGTGGTGCGCGCTCAGGTAGCCGGCGTACTGCTCGAGGCGCTCGATCTGCTGCACGCGCACGCGACGCTCGGGCGTGTCGGCATCGCCGAAGTGCGCGTCCACCGTGCCGCGCAGGCGGTCGAAGGCGCCCTCTGCGGTGAGCTCGTCGCGCAGCTCGAGGCCGAGGTCGTCGACGAAGGGGTTGTCCAGCGCGTCGAACGCGGCCACGACATCGGCCGAGGCGAGGGCGATGTTGCACTCGTTGGAGGGGTCGATGCCCACCGTCGCGAGCTGCTCGCGCGTGCCGCCGTGCTTCACGGAGAGGATGCCCAGGACGTCGCGCGCCGTCTCGGGAGCGTCCGTCGCGGCGAGAAGCGTGCCATCCGCCCACTCGCCCGAGAGCACGATCTCGATGGGTTCGTCGATGCTGTGGGCAGCCGGCGTGCCCGTGAAGCGCAGGGTCGCGCCCTGGGCAAGGTCGATGCGGTCGGCGCCCGCAAGGTGGGCACCCGCGCCCAGCGCGAGCGAGCCGCCGCCGTCCACGCGCACGCCGAAGGTGTTGTTGGGGTTGTTGTCGCCGATGGTGCCGCCCTCGAACGCGAGCGAGCCGCCCGAGAGCACCTGCACCACGCCGTCGCTCGACACGTTCGAGCGATTGCTCGCGATGGTGCCGCCCGTCATGCGCACCGAGCCCTTGGTCCAGACCATGGTCTGGGTGTAGCTCGCGCGGTTGCTCGCGATGGTGCCGCCGCGCATCTCGAACGAACCCGCGGCCTCGACCGCGACCGCGGTGTTGCGCATGGCGAAGCTGTCGCGGATCTCGCCGCCGTCGAGCACGAAGGTGCCGGAGTGCACGTACACGGCGCCCCATGGCTTCCATGAGCAATGGGCGCGCACGATCGAGGCGCCCTCGTTCATGGTGAGCTTGGATGCGTTGCGCAGCGTGATGATGGCCTCGTTGGAATCCTTCTCCTCGCCGTCCAGCGTGAGGGAGCTCGCGTCGTCCGCACGCTCGAGCGTGAGCTCGGCTCCGTCGTTGACGAGGATCATCCCGACGAGTCTGTTGTCAGCCGTGGGGAAGGAGGAGCTGCGGGTCAGCGTGACCTTCGCCGTGGCGCGCAGGGTGATGTCGCGACCGCCCGCGATGACGAGCTGCTTGTCGAGCACCTGGTCGCGGGAGAGCTCGATGACGTCACCGCTTTGGGCGTCGGCCACGGCGTCGGCGAGGCTGCCGTACGTGGTGCGCGCACCGTCGCGCACGATGGCGATCCCGGCGTCCTCCGCGGAATCGGTCGCGGGATCGGCGGCGTCGGCGGTGTCGTTGTCGATGGTGGTGGCGGCGGTGCCGGTGTTGGTGGCCGCGCCGGGTTCCTCGGGGCTTTCCCCGGTAACGGGAGCCTCGGCGACCTCTTCGGGGCTTTCCAGGGCCTCGGTGTTCTCGTTGGTCGCCTCGCCGGCGTCCCCCTCGGCGCTCGGGGCGGCCTCGACGTTCTCGAGGGCTTCGAGCTCGCTTGAGCCCTCTCCGGTGGTGAGCGACACGGCGGAATCCGTCGCCTGAGCGGAATGCTCGCTGGCAGCGAGCGCACCGGTGGGCATCACGCTCACGGCGAGGACGGCGCTCAGGAGCGCCGGGGCGATTCTGTTGTGGGGCATGTTGTTCCTTTCGCATCTCGCGCCCCGGTCAGGGGCGTGGCCGCGCTGCGGATTTTGAGCGCGGAGGCATAAGCATGTCTAGGTGCGCATCCGTTATACCCTGTTGGCATTTCGTCAACATATGACTCGCGCCCGGCTCCACGGCTTTTCCAAGAATGGGTTGGTTGGGGACGTGTTCCTTTCAACCCCTTTTTTGAAGCGAGCGTCCCGCGCGGCATCTGACGCGGGCACCGTTCAGAGCCCTACGTGGCCTTTGGGCGGAAACCCCACATATATCTATATACGCGGGGCGCGATACGGGGATAGTACATAGTATGCATGCGTTTGCCGGGCCGGGCATCGTAACGCCCGGCATGGGCAAGCGTTTGCGTGAACCGATGACGCGCGCCGCCGAGCGCGCCTCGATATTGGAATGGCAAGAGCGGGCGAGAAGGGAGAACGCAAACCCCACACGCGCAGACGAAGAGGAGCAGACATGCTGCACAAGATAGGAAAGAAATTGACGGTGGCCCTGGCCACCTTTGCGTTGGCGATGGGAACGCTGCTGTATGCGGTGCCGGCGTTCGCGGCCGCCTCGGACGGCTCCATCGCGGTCACGGGTAACGGTCCCTTCGCGAGCATCAGCGTCTATCAGATGTTCTCGCAAAACGATTCCAACAGCTACGTGCTGAACGATAAATGGGAGGACTTCTTCACCACCGACGCTGGCAGCGGCGGCATCGGGCTCACTGCCGATGATGCGGATCTCTCCAACGCGGCATATACCTACATCAGGGGTCTTGGCAACGACGACGCGGAGGGGATGGCAACCTTCGCGAAGCAGGCGGCAGCGTGGGCCGCGGCACATTCGATACAGGCGACCGCCACACCGAGCGCCACGGCCAACGCGGACGGGACGTCGAAGACCGCTACGGCTTCAAGCCTCGCATACGGCTACTACCTGGTCGTCCCCAGCCCAGAGGGTTCGACGGACCAGACCGACCCGTCCCGCGGGACCGATGCGCTGCTCGTGAACGTGAACAGCGCTACCCCGGTCGCGATCGACCTCAAGACCGTCTACCCGACCATCCAAAAAGTAGTTAATGGATCCTTCAACCATGCGAGCGCGAGCGTCGGCGACTCCCTGCCGTTCACCCTGACCTCCATGGTTCCCGATGTGAGCGGGTATACGAACGGGTACCAATTCGCGATCCAGGATACGCTCAGCGAGGGCCTTACTCTCGATAAGGACAGCGTGAAGGTCGAGATCGGCGGCACCGACGTGACCTCCTCGTGCATCATCCAGTATGGGCAGGACCTGGGCAACACGTTCGTCATCAACTTCGGCACTGTAGACACCGCGCTGGGCGCGGGGAAATACGACGCCACGAGCCTCTTCACGGGCAAGGCGGGCGAGACCATCACGGTGACGTACACCGCGACGCTTAACACGAGCGCCGTTTCTCGCAGGCACGGGCAAGGACAACACCAACTCCGCGAAGGTGATCTACTCCAACGGCCCGACCGTGAACGATCTCTATGCGTCCGCCGAGGTCTTCACGCATCAGTACACGTTCAACTTCGATCTGGAGAAGACCGACGGCACGAACCCGCTCGCCGGGGCGACGTTCCAGTTGAAGGACGCGAAGGGCAACGTCATCAGCCTGGTCGCCACGGGCAGCAGCAACACCTACCGTCCGGCCGTGGGTGATGAGACCGCGAGCGCGGTGACCGAGGTCACTACGCCCGCCGACGGCACCATCCACTTCGTCGACCTCGGCGAGGGCTCCTACACGCTCACCGAGACCAAGGCGCCCGAGGGCTACAACGAGGCAGCCGACACGACCGTGACCATCGCCGCTGAGTACAACACCGACGGCACGCTTCAGAGTTGGTCGGTCAACAACAACGGCCAGAACGCCGTCGAGATCGTAAACAACGCCGGCATCCTGCTGCCCGGAACCGGCGGCATGGGAACGGTCGTCTTCACCGTGGCCGGCGTGGTCGCCATCGTGGGCGGCACGGCGTGGATGATGACGCGTCGCGCGCGGAGGAACAGCTAGCACATGGCGAAGGGGTGGTTGAGCAGGTTCGCCCCACTGCTGGTCGTGCTCGCGGGCATCGCGGTCCTGCTGTACCCGACCGTCTCGAACTTCCTCATCGAGCGGAACGCGTCGCACGTGGTCCAGCGCTACGGCGAGGCGGTCGAGGTGATGTCCGACGAGGAGCGCCAGGCGATCCTCGACGCTACGCGCGCCTATAACGCGGCGCTCGCCCAAAAGGAGGGCGTCGCCTCCGAGGAGGTGGACGGAACGCCGCCCGCCTCCCCGGAGGAGCGGGAGCAGGTGCTCGCCAGCTACGACGACGTGCTCAACCTCGACGGCAACGGCCTGATGGGCTACATCTCCATCCCACGCATCGACGTGACGCTGCCCATCTACCACGGTGTTGACGAGCGGGTGCTACAGCAGGCAGTCGGTCACGTCGAGGGGACGTCGCTGCCTGTCGGCGGCGCTTCGACCCATGCGGTGCTCTCCGGGCATCGCGGGCTGCCCTCGGCGAAGCTCTTCACCGACCTCGACCAGATGCGGGAGGGCGACGTCTTCTACATCCGCGTGCTCGAGGAGGTGCACGCCTACCAGGTAGACGGCATCGAGACCGTGCTCCCCGACGAGACGGAATCGCTCGCCATCGTGCCGGGGGAGGATCGCGTGACGCTCGTCACCTGCACGCCCTACGGCATCAACTCGCATCGGCTGCTCGTGCACGCCCACGCCATCCCGTATACGGCCGAGATGGAGGACGAGGTGGGCAAGCCCGGCGGCTTCATCAACATCCCCTTGCCGTATCTCTTGCTCATCATCGCGCTCGTCGTCATCGCGGTGGCGCTCGCCGTGTTGCGCCTTCGGGTGAGCAGACGGGCCGCGGCGGACGCTGTGGCCGGTGCGACGCGTCGAGGCGACGGCGCGTCCGGGAATACGGGTTCGAGGCGCACCCATGGAAAGGATGGCACGGGTGGCAGGCATTTCTCATAGCATGCAGGCCGCTGCCATGCGGGAGCGGCGGGAACGGGGGCGGTGCGTCCGAGCGCTCGGAGCCGTCGCGCGCGTCGCGGCGGTCATCGTCCTCGCGCTGGCCGGTATGATCCTGCGCCCTGCCGATGCCGCTGCCCTTTCGTACGGGTCGATCACCATCGACGCCGTGTACGGACAGGGGGAGGCCGCCCAGCCGGTATCCGGGGACACGTGGCGGCTGGCGCTCGTCGCGACGGCCACGCCGTTGGACGACGGCTCCTTCGCCTACACGACCACCGACGGGTTCGCGCCGCTCGACCGCGACTGGGTGTCGCTCGACGCCTCCGGTTGGCGCGCGGCGACCCGTGAGCTCGGGGCATATGCCCAAGATCACGGCCTGCTGACCGATGGCGCGTGCGTGACGGACAGCGACGGGCGCGCGGTGTTCCGCGATGTGGCGCCCGGCCTCTACGTCGCGGTGCGCACCGATGTCGCGAGCGCTAACAAGGCGCTGACGTGCGACGCCGTGCTCGTGAGCGTGCCCCTTCTGGAGGATGGCGCCTGGGTGTACGACGTCACGGTGAGTCCCAAGTTCGAGACTTCGGGCGATGCGTCCGGCGAGGAGCCGCAGACGCCCGCTGCCAAGCCGCAGGAACCGGAAAGCCCGCTCGATCGCTTCCTGTCCGCGCTCGGCATCCCGGCGACCGGCGGCACGCTGGCCGTGTTCGCGCTCGGCGTCGCCGCGACCGCGCTGCTCTGCCTCGCCCTCGCCCGCCTTCTCCGCA
>OLNN01002733.1_pt1 | contig 12012 bp, 7 predicted proteins | sample 1672141 | NCBI WGS metagenome assembly OLNN01 (sample SAMEA3136652, study PRJEB25190) | human gut metagenome | biome: human gut; feature: human-associated habitat; material: faeces | place: Austria | collected 2013 | reverse complement strand
CTTTGAAAAGGTCGACCAAACTTTTATAATTAATTGGCAAATCAATTTGCTAAACCATAATTTATTAATGTTATTCCAACATTTAAAATACAACCCAAAAATCTATTTTAATTTACAAGTCTGTTTATCCTCTTCTTCGGCTTGCAAAAACATAAGAAGAAAACCTACAAAAAGCAATATGCAGCTGCACCAGATTGTATATTGTTTACAAAATCCGATTATAACATTTTCAATAACCGCTCCGAAAGCGAAGAAGAATATAACTCCGTAGTATATAAGCGATTTTCTAAGACATTCTTTATCTTTATTAAAAATAAAATTAAATAAATTTTGTGTACCTGAACGCAGGTTGCCGATGCACATTGTGGTTGCCGAAGCATTGCCTTTTACTTTTCTGAAACTTTCAACCTGTATACCGCAGGCGAATGAAACAAGCGAGTTAGCAATCATATTGTATTCTTGGGATATAAATCCTACAGAGAATAAAATAATACATTCAAGCAAGACGGTGTATTGTCGCCAATGCAGGATATTGTCAATCGTGCAAAAGCGGTGCACTATCTCCGCAAGAATTATTCCGAATGCAAAGGCAATTACCGGAAAAAGGTACTGCAACATTTTCTCAAAATTTCCTTCCGATAAATTGATTGCAAGCAAAATTATGTTGCCCGTCTGCGCATTTGCAAATACTTCACCGCGAAAAGTGTAAGTATAGGCGTCCATAAATCCGCCCGATACCGCAAGCAATATTGCAAGTCGGCGTGATTCCGAAATCTGTCCTCTTAACTTTTTCATAATCTATTTCTCCTAAAAATTTTTCCAATATGTATTATAGCCTTTTTTGTTAAAAATGCAAGTATATGGATTATAAAACAGAAAATTAAGTTAATCGTATAATTTATAAAAGCAGCGTTAAATATAGTTTAAAACTATATCTAACGCTATTTTTTTAGTATTAACACTTTTTTTACTTTAGCTGTATAATATTTACAGACTTCTTTGAAAGGATTTGTAAATATGAAAACTTCGATAATCGGTTATCCGAGAATAGGTAAACTTCGTGAACTTAAATTTGCGAGTGAAAAATATTTTAGAAATGAAATTGCACAGTCAGAGCTTTTCGATACAGCAAAAAAGTTAAGAACAGAAAACCTTACAGAACAAAAGAACAGCGGGCTTGATTTTATTCCCTCAAACGATTTTTCTTTTTATGACGGAATGCTCGACACAGCTTTTCTTTTGAATGTTGTTCCCGACAGATACAAAAACCTCGGTTTATCTCCGCTTGACGAATATTTTGCGGCTGCAAGAGGTTATCAGGGAGAAAAGGGAGATGTTAAAGCTCTTGCAATGAAGAAATGGTTTAATACAAACTATCATTATATGGTACCTGAAATTGACGATAATATGGTTTTGAAATTATCCGATAACAAACCTTTTGAACTTTTTACCGAGGCATTGGATAACGGAGTAAAAACCACTCCTGTAATAATCGGTCCGTATACTTTCCTTGAGCTTGCAAGATATATCGGCACAAAGACCAAAGAAAACTTTTTCGGCAACATTACAGACGCATACATTCAGATTATCGGTAAGTTTGTAACTCTCGGCGCAGAATGGCTACAGCTTGACGAACCTTGTCTTGTAAAAGATATGAGCAGAGAGGACATAGAGTTCTTTAATTCATTGTACACCAAGATTCTTGAGAATAAAAACGGTCTTAAAATCCGCTTGCAAACTTATTTTGGCGATGTAAGAGATTGCTACAAAGAAATATGCGCTCTTGATTTTGACGGAATAGGTCTTGATTTTATTGAGGGTAAAAAAACACACGAACTTATTGAGAAAAACGGTTTTCCGTGTGACAAAGTGCTTTTTGCAGGTGTGGTAAACGGTAAAAACATTTGGAAAAATAACTATAAAAAGACAGTGGAGTTATTAAAGAATTTACAGAATAAATCAATTAATACTGTAATCAATACTTCGTGTTCTTTACTTCATGTTCCGTATACACTTAAAAATGAAGTTAAGCTTTCGGATACATATAAAAAACATTTTTCATATGCAAGCGAAAAGCTGGTTGAATTAAATGAAATCAAAAAAATTATCGAAACCGAGGATTATTGCAATTTACCTGAATATACAGCAAACATCAAACTGTTTTCCGAAGAAAGAAGCGGCTGCAATACAAATGTAAAAGAAAAGGTAAACGCTTTATCGGAAAAAGATTTTACAAGATTGCCTGTATTTTCGGAGCGTGAAAAAATACAGAAAGAAGAGTTTAAATTACCGCTTTTACCTACAACAACCATAGGTTCCTTCCCGCAGACTTCCGATGTTCGTCAGACAAGAGCGTCATACAAAAAAGCAAATATTTCCGAAACCGATTATGAAAAGTTTATGAAGTCAAAAATTGCGGAGTGTATTGAGCTTCAGGAAAACATTGGTCTTGATGTACTTGTTCACGGTGAATTTGAAAGAAATGATATGGTAGAGTATTTCGGTGAATGCCTTGACGGATATATTTTTACCGAGAAAGCCTGGGTACAGTCATACGGTACAAGATGTGTTAAACCTCCTGTTGTATGGGGTGATATTTCAAGAGCAAAACCAATGACTGTTAAATGGTCAACTTATGCTCAAAGTCTTACAGAAAAGCCTGTTAAGGGTATGCTTACAGGCCCTGTTACAATATTAAACTGGTCTTTCCCGAGAGAGGATATTTCTTTAAAAGAAAGTGCATACCAGATAGCTCTTGCAATTCGTGAGGAAGTTTTGGATCTTGAGGCAAGCGGAATTAAGATTATTCAGATTGACGAAGCTGCTTTAAGAGAAAAATTACCATTGCGTAAATGCGATTGGAACAAGGAATATCTTGACTGGGCTATAAAAGCATTCCGTCTTGTACACAGCGGCGTAAAATCTGAAACTCAAATTCATACTCATATGTGTTACAGCGAATTTGCCGATATTATTGAGGATATTGACAATATGGATGCCGATGTTATTACTTTCGAGGCAAGCCGTTCTGACCTTACACTTCTTGATGTACTCAAAGCAAAGAAATTCCGTACAGAGGTTGGTCCGGGTGTATATGACATACATTCGCCGAGAATCCCTACAGTTGAGGAGATTAAATCGGCGATAAATAAAATGCTTTCCAAGGTATCTTATAATAAATTGTGGATTAACCCCGATTGCGGTTTAAAAACAAGAGGTAATGAAGAAACTGTACAAAGTCTGAAAAATCTTGTAAAAGCAACAAAAGAAATCAGAGAAGAAAATAATTTATAATTCAGATGAATATTTTAAAAGTAACCTGTCCATACTCCTTAAAAAGAGAGGGCAGGTTATTTTTATGAAATTACTTATAAAATCACTTTGTATTGCATTTGTACTTACCGTCATTTACTCTGTAATACCGTTTCAGGCAGAGTGCGAACAGATTTCCGAAGAAGTGTTCAGACTGCATATTCTTGCAAATTCCGACAGTGCGGAGGATCAGGCATTAAAGCTGAAAGTGCGTGACGCTTTGCTTGAATGTACCGATATGCTTTTTGATAAAGCCGCAGACAGTGATGAGGCAGAGAACATTGCAAGGGAAAATTTAAAAACTTTGCAAACCGTTGCACAAAATGTTGTTTATGAAAACGGATATGATTATAAAGTAAACGCTCAAGTTGTAAAAATGTATTTTAATACAAGATATTATGATAATTATACAATGCCTGCGGGTATATATGATGCATTGAGAATTACTGTGGGTGACGGTAAAGGGCATAATTGGTGGTGTGTAATGTATCCGTCAATTTGTATATCATCTGCGGTCGATACGGATGAAAAGGTGGAAAAAACTTTTTCTGAAAATCAGCAGGAAATCGTTAAAGGAAATGATTATCAATATAAGTTTAAGGTTGTAGAGATATTTGAAAAAATAGTTTCTTTTTTTGAGTAATATCCTTTAAATGACACACCTGTTATGGTATCATAGTAGTATAATTTATTTACTACACTTGAAACGGGGGATAGATTTGCTTAGATTTGTACTCGGAAAAAGCGGTACAGGCAAAACGGAATACCTGTATAATACGCTTACAAAACTTGCGGAATCGGGAGAAAATCGCATAATTATGCTTATTCCCGATCAGAGTTCTTTTGAAACAGAAAAAGTGTTTCTCGACAGGCTCGGCGCAAAAAAGTGCCAGAATGTAAAAGTATTCGGTTTTTCACGCTTTTGCAGATATGTTTTTGATACGATTAATTTTGAACAGAAAAATGTTATAGATGACAGCACAAGAGCGGTAATTATGAGCCTTGCACTCGAACAGCTTGACACAAGCCTTGAAATGTTTGCAAACAGCAGCGGTAAAAAGAGTGTGATTGAGGCAATGCTTTCTGCGCTTAAGGAATGTAAAAAGGCGAAGATTTCTACCGAGATGTTAAGAAATGTATCGGCTTTGGTTGATGATAAAACATTGAAAACCAAACTAAGGGAAACTGCGTTAATAATAGACACTTTTGACGCTATTGTTGAACAAAGTTATATAGACCCACTTGATAATCTTACAAGAGCAGCGGAAATTTTAAAAGAGAAAAATATTTTTGACGGTTTTACACTTGCTGTAGATTCTTTCAGCGGATTTTCAAAACAACAGCTTGAGGTGTTAAGACTGTTATTTATGCAGTGTGAAAGCGTTTTTGTCGCACTTACATTAAATCCTTTTGAAGATGAACAACAAAGCCTTTTCAGCACCACAAATGATACATATAAAAGTCTGAAAGCTATTGCAAAGGCAGAAAATATTGATATAAAATCGCCGATAAAACTTGAAGAAAATTTCAGAAATGAGAGTGAAGAACTAAAAATTCTTGAAAAGAATTTTTATCAAAACAAAAATAATAAATATGAGTTAAAAACAAATGCAATAACTGCTTTTTCTGCCGATACCGTGTACGGAGAATGTGAGTTTGTTGCAAAACAGATTAAAAAACTCATTATCGAGCAAGGGTATTTGTATTCCGACATTGCCGTAATTTGCAGAGATATTGCACCGTATGCGGGTGTTTTGAATACTGTGTTTGACAAATACGAAATTCCGTATTTTATGGATATGAGCTACGATATTTATATTAAGCCTGTTATTCGATATGTATGCTCAATTTTCAATGCTGTTTTGAATGGTTGGCAAAAAGATGATTTACTTGCAATTTTAAAAACAGGACTCAGCAATAATTCCGATGAAGAAATATCAGCCTTTGAAAACTATGTTTATGTGTGGAATATTAACGGTTCTGCCTTCTTAAGACCATTCGAGAACAATCCTAACGGTTATTCAGACAAATTTACACAGTCTGATTTTGAACAATTGGGAATGGCTGAAAAAGTCAGAAAAAGTATTGCACATCCTTTGCAGGATTTTAAAGAAAATATTAAGGACAAGACAGGAAAAGAAATAACGGAATTACTCTATAACCTTTTATGCGAATTAAAAGTTACAGATGCTATTTCTAATATGTATGACAAACTTAAGGCAAACGGTGAAATTGCACAGGCAAAAGAGCAAATCAGACTGTGGAATTTGCTTATGGGCACTCTTGACCAAACCGTTGCGGTTGCAGGTGATTTAAAAATATCTTTGAAAAGGTATTTTGAGTTGTTGTCGCTAAGATTGTCGGCACTGCAAATCGCAGATATTCCCCGTACGGTTGACAGTGTATCGGTGGGTACGGCAATCCGTGTAAGACTTAATAATGAAAAAGCCGTTTTCCTTATAGGTTGTATTGACGGAGTATTTCCGGCAGTACCTTCCGCATCGGGACTTTTTTCTGCATACGAATTAAAAACGCTTATTGCCAATAATCTTCCTTTCGGAGATGAACCTGCCGAACTTGCTGATTTTGAAAATTATATGGCTTACAAATCCGCAACAGCGCCGTCGCAAAAACTTTTTGTTTCATTCTATAAAACCGACCTTACGGGCGGCACATATATGCAATCTTCAATTATAAATGAAATAATCGCTGTTTTTCCGAATATTTTATTGCACAGAGAAGAAGAGTATTGCTCGGTTGCGGACAGCACATGGGCTATATTGCCTGCGTTTGAGGAGTGTGCAAGAAATTTTAACAGTGACAGTAATGAAGAAAGAGCGTTAAAAAAATATTTTTCCGATAACGAAATATTTAAAGATAAGTACAGTGCCGTTGCAAACGCAAGCAAAGCAAAGCCTTTTGTATTTGACGATAAAAGCAATGTAGGTCTTTTGTTTGGCAATGATTTAAACATATCCGCCTCGCAGGTTGAAAAATTCAGTTTATGCAGATTTTCATATTTTTGCAATTACGGTCTGAATGTTCGTGAACGCAGAAAAGCGGAGATAAATCCCCTTGAATACGGTACTTTTATTCATTATATTATGGAAGTATTTTTCAGCAAATACTCTAAAAACGAATTCTCAAATATGAGTGAAGATGAGATAAACAAGGAATGTGACAGTATTCTTGATGATTATGTCAATAAACATTTCGGCGGTTCACAAAAAAATACTCCCCGCTTTATGTACAGGTTCAATAAGATAAGAGAAAATGTACATTTTCTTGTTTTGCATATCATAGAAGAACTTAAGAACAGCGGGTTTGAACCCGTGGATTGTGAACTTAAAATAGACGGAGATATTCCGGGGTACGAAGTCGTTTTGCCTACGGGGCAGAAAATATTGTTAAGGGGCAGTGTTGACAGGGTAGATATTCTGAAAAAAGGCGAGGAAAATTATATCAGAATTATTGACTATAAAACAGGTTCAAAGGAATTTAAACTGTCTGATATTTTGTACGGACTTAATTTGCAAATGCTTATCTATCTTTACGCCATTACGCTTGGCGGTGAAGAGCGTTACGGTAAGGTTACTCCTGCAGGAATACTCTATATGCCTGCCACCGTAAAGCCGATTTCTGCCGATAATACCATAAGTGACGAGCAGATAAACGAGCAGGTTTCCAAGGGACTTAAAATGAACGGTATGCTGTTAAATTCTCTTGATGTTATTGATAATTCGGATGCCGCTTATATTTCATTCAATACCAAAAATGGAACGCTTACAGCGGGCGGAAGTCTTGCGAGTCTTGAAGAATTGGGTATGATTTTCAAAAAACTTGATATGACGGTTGCCAAAATGGGTACAACGCTTTATTCGGGCAATGTAGAGGCTTCTCCGCTTAAAGGCGGTAAAGATTCCTGCGAATATTGTCCGTATGACAGTATTTGTGCATATCATATGAGTGACTGCAGAAACAGTTTTTCACTTAAAAACGACGAGGTATGCAGAATACTTGAAGAAGAACAGGAAAACGGGGGTGAGGAGTAATGGCTACTTTTACTGATGCGCAGACCGATGCGATAAATGCTCAAGGCGGTAGTGTGCTTGTATCTGCGGCTGCGGGTTCGGGCAAAACTACCGTACTTATCGAAAGAATTATAAGAATGATAACACGCAGAGAAAATCCCATAGATGTTGACCGATTGCTTATTGTAACTTTTACGAGAGCAGCGGCAAGCGAGATGAAAGAAAGACTTGCCAAAGCCATTAATTCGCTCCTTGAAAATGACCCGTACAATTCTCTGCTTTTGCGCCAGCGACAGCTTATGTACAATACAAGCATATGTACAATAGACAGCTTTTGCGGTTCTGTGGTAAGAGAGTATTTTCATATTCTCGGCGTGCAAAAGGATTTTCGCCTTGCCGATGAAAACGAAATAAAAGAAATCGGCAGTGAGGCGCTTGAAAGCGTACTCGAAGATTTTTACAGAGAAAATACCTCCGATTTTACGGCGCTTGTTGACGCTTTTGCGAATAAAAACGGTGACGATAATTTAAGGGCGGCGGTGCTGAAAATTTCTGATTTTCTTGCAACCCAACCGTTCGGCGAAAAGTGGCTTGACGATATGTTGTTAAAGTACAGTCCCGAAATTCCCGTTGAACAATCGCTTTTTGGCAAAATATTAATTAAATATGCAAGGTCTATGGTTGACCACTCGCTTTTGATTACGATTAATTCAATTAAATTGCTTGATGGGGACGAAAAACTCCGAGATGCAAATTTGCCGTTGCTGCTTGACGATAAATCATATTTTGAAAAATTGTCGGAGCGTTTTGAGGACGGTTCGTGGGATGAAATAAAAAGATTTGCCGAAACTTTTGTGAAAGGCAGACTTAAAACTCCTAAAGGATATAAGGATGACCCGATAAAAATTTCGATAGCAAATTCCCGTGATGATGTCAAGAAATCGGTTGAAAGTATTTGCAATATCTTTATGTGGAGCAGTGAAGAAATAAAAAACGAGATTGGTTATTTAAGCAAAACAGTTGCCGAGCTTTTTGAGGTAGTGAAAGCGTATTTAAGCAAATTTTCTGAAATGAAGTATGCAAAGAATATTCTTTCCTTTTCGGATGTAGAGCTTTTGACCGTAAAATTACTTGCCGAGCCTTGCGGTGACGGATATACAAAAACCGAGCAGGCAAAGGAAATTTCAAAGCGTTTTGACCAGATTATGGTCGATGAATTTCAGGATGTAAACGATGTTCAGGACCTTATCTTTAAATGCGTAAGTACGGACGAAAACAATATGTTTGTTGTCGGCGATGTAAAACAGAGCATTTACGGATTCAGACAGGCAAAGCCCGAAATTTTTATTGACCGCAAGGATAAATACAATAAATATGACCGAGAAAACGAGATTTTCCCTGCGGCTATAATTCTTGATATGAATTTCAGAAGCCGCAAAGAGGTTTGTTCGGCAGTCAATTTTATCTTTAAAAATCTTATGACGAAAACTTCGGCAAAAATGGATTACGGTACTGACGAATATCTGAATGTCGGTGCGTCATATCCGCCGAGTGACGGCTGTAATTTTGAAGTTGACTATATTCAATATGAAAGTTCGGACGAAAGCGTAGAGAACGAGGCTGTATTTATAGCAAACAAAATTCTTAAAATGAGGGCAGAGGGATTTACCGTAGGCAAAGATAAAAAGCCTCTTGAATACGGTGATTGTGCAATTCTTTTGAGAAGTACAAAGGGCACGGCGACTGCCTTTGTAAATATTTTAAACAGCCTTGGTGTGCCTGCAAGTTCAGAGATAAAAGAGAGCTTTTTTGATGCGAACGAAATAAAGGTTATGCTTAACTTTTTGCGCTGCATAGACAATCCGTCGCTTGATATTCCTTTGCTTTCTGTAATGTGCAGTCCTGTTTACAGCTTTACCGTTGACGAACTCGCAAAAATCAAAGGCAACAACAGGCATACTAATTTGTATTCGGCAGTTGCCGCTTACGCTAAAAATGACGGTCGCACAGCCGAATTTTTAAAAGAACTTAATTTGCTCAAAACATATTCCTGCACCTGTTCCGTTGATGAACTGTTGGGCAGAATTTATGAGCTTACTTCTTTTTCTGCAGTCATTTCCGCAATTGACGGTTCAAAAGGCATAAAAAATCTTAATCTTTTAAGAGAATATGCCCGTGGCTTTGAGTCGGGCGGTTACAGGGGATTGTCGGCATTTATAACATATATGGATAAGCTGATTGAAAACGGTGCCGACCTTGAATCGTCATCGGGTGCAAACGGTGAAACCGAAAACACAGTAAAAGTAATCAGTATTCATAAATCCAAAGGTCTTGAGTATCCTGTCTGCTTTATTGCCTGTTCATCAAAAAAGTTTAATAAAACCGATTTGAGCGCAGATGTGCTTATTGACAGTAAGGCAGGTCTTGGCATAAGGAGAGTTGACGGATTTTGCAGATACAATACATTGCCGAGAATGGCGGTGGGAGTGGAAATATCGGAAAACGAAATTGCCGAGGAGATGCGTGTTCTTTATGTTGCGCTAACCCGTGCAAAAGAAAAGCTGATTGTAATATCATCGCAAAAAGACCCGAAAGATTATCTTGTAAAATTAAATTCAAAACTTGCAGGCGGTGTAATTGACCCGTATGCGGTTATGAAAGCAAGGTCAATAAGCGACTGGGTGAGTATGTGTGCGCTTGTTCATCCGCTGCATAACGAATTGAGAATAAAATTGCAAATAGGTGAATCGGATTTAATGGGCACGGCATCGGAAGATTTGCCGTGGCAGATTAATTTTATAAGTCCGTCTGATTTTGTAAGTGAAACAGATGAACGAAGTAATGATGCAAAAAATAATTCCGATAACGAAATATACGATAATTCCGTAATAGATTTATTAAAAGAGAGAACAGGTTTTGTATACAGAAATCAAGCTGTTCTAAAAATTCCTCAAAAAGTCAGTGCCTCTGAACTTGCCCATAATGAGGGCGACAGCTTTGATAAAATTTTCCTTAAACCTGCATTTATGTCTAAGTGGAATACATCGGCTGTTGAAAAAGGTACGGCTCATCATAAATTTTTGCAGTTTTGCAATTTTAAAGATGCTAAAAATAATTTGCAGGCAGAACTTGACCGACTTTTATCAGAAAATATTTTGACGCAAGAGCAGTTTGACGCCATTAATAAAGAGGAAGTTCAAAAATTCCTTGACGGCAGTCTTGCAAAGCGAATTACAGCTTCGCCGTTAATTATGCGAGAAGAACGCTTTACCGTAAATATCAAAGCAGGTATGCTTGACAGTACGCTTGAGGGCGAGAGTGCCGAAACAAGAGTGGTAATGCAGGGTGCTGTTGACCTTATTTTTAAAGAGGATAACGAACTTGTTGTGGTTGATTATAAAACTGACAGTGTTCGTGATATAAGCAGATTGAAAGAGCTTTATGCTAAGCAGTTAAATCTTTACAAACTTGCGGTAGAGGAGTTTACCGACTATAAGGTAAAAGAATGTATAATTTATTCAATTCACCTTAACGATTATATTGCGGTCGACTGCTAAATAGACAATTAACGGGAAATATGGTATTATTTTACAGGGTGATATTTTGAAACTGACAATACTCGGCACAGGGTGTGCAAGCGTAACCGACTGTTACAATACTTGCTTTGTGCTTTCGGATAACGGGCAGAATTTTATGGTTGACGGCGGTGGCGGAAATACGATTTTTAAACAGCTAAAGTCAGCGGGAATCAACTGGAAAAGCATAAGACATATTTTTATTACACACAAGCATATGGACCATTTATTTGGTATAATGTGGTTTGTACGAATGATTTGCCAACATATAAACCGCAATACATATGAGGGAGAGGCGTATATTTACGGTCATGATGAAGTAATAAAAATCATAAGAGATATTGCAAACCTGCTTTTACTTAAGCGTGAGCTTGATTTAATAGGAGATAAACTTCATCTTGTAACCGTTGAGGACGGAGAAGAGCTTGATATAATAGGGCACAGAGTGCGGTTTTTTGATGTTAGGTCAATTAAGACAAAGCAGTTTGGTTTTACCATGCATTACGGCGACGGTAAAAAACTCACCTGCTGTGGTGACGAGCCTTTTCATGAATGTGAAAGGGAATATGTGTACGGCAGTGATTGGCTTTTGCACGAGGCTTTTTGTCTGTATTCTCAGGCGGATATTTTTCAGCCGTATGAGAAAAACCATTCCACCGTTGCAGACGCTTGCAAACTTGCGGAAGAATTGAAAATTAAAAACCTTGTTTTGTATCATACGGAGGATAAGAATTTGCAAAACAGAAAAACTCTGTACTATAATGAGGGCAGAGAGTATTTCAGCGGAAATCTGTATATTCCGAATGACCTTGAGGTGTTTGAGGTTTAATAAAGGGTTGATCACAAAATATATTCTACAACTTTTATTTCAATGAAAGGAGGAATGTAAAGTGAAAAATAAACATATTACAGAAATATTGGCTCCGATAATGACGAGTGTGTTAATTTTTGGAACTATGATTATTGTATGTGGTTGTTTTTTAAATTCTGATTTTGCATTTGCAGAATATACATATTGCTTATTTATGTCAATTTTTTATGGCTCTATACTAAATGTTGGGGTAAGGAAAGAGCCTACAAAATAAATTTAAAAA
>OLNN01002728.1_pt1 | contig 12021 bp, 12 predicted proteins | sample 1672141 | NCBI WGS metagenome assembly OLNN01 (sample SAMEA3136652, study PRJEB25190) | human gut metagenome | biome: human gut; feature: human-associated habitat; material: faeces | place: Austria | collected 2013 | reverse complement strand
CCTTTCGGAGGATAAGTATAGCAGATGGTGATATAATTCTGAACGTTTTATTTGCAGGCAAAATCAATAAAAAGAAAACGAAATATGTTATAATATCAACATATAAAGCTGCACTGGAGGGAAACATTTGACAAATCGAGAAGAATTCTGCGCTTTGCTTTACGGTACATTTTATGAATCGATTTCAGATTCCGCAATCATCAGACAGCAGCACGAAAAAATCCGCACATGGGTTCAAAGTAATATACCATCAAGATTGTATCGTTATCGGGCTGTAAACGACCATACTTTTGACGCGCTCCGAAAGGATGAAATATGGGGCAGTTCCATTTTTTCATTTAATGATCCGTTTGAATGTATGCCCCATTATGATCCGGAACGCGCGAAGGAACTATTAAAAAGGGAAATGGATATAGGGCAGATCGCAGAAAAATACCGCGCATATAAAAACGGAAGTAGCGTGCCAGCTCTTCAAAGCATATTCTCAGAAGAACAGCTTCAATGGCTTTTTTCAGTTCTCCCGGAAGACATTCAACCTGAGGCACTCGAGAAACCTTTTTCGCTATTCCGTGAAAATGCACTGCGTTTATTAGAATGTTGTCAGGATGAATTTGAAAAGGTGTTCTATCGGACGTTGATTGATGAGCAGAAGCGGAGAAGCATTGCCTGCTTTACAGAGTCAAATGACAATTCGGCAATGTGGGGACATTACGCGGACAGCCATCGGGGCTTTTGCATAGAGTATGATTTTCAAAAAATTTTAACAGCCTGTTCTGAAAAGTGTGCGGACGTTCAGCACTGTACCAGTCTGATGATGTCCCCTGCAATTGCGCCCATGATATATACGGATGTACGGTATGATGCATCCCAGATCATCCTGCCGCTGCTGCTTTCTCGTATGGCGGATTTGGCGCATACTGCAATCAAACCATTTTATGAAGACCTTTTGGTAATTGTAAAGAGCCTGCTTACAAAATCGTCGGTTTGGAGCTACGAAAACGAGTGGCGAATGATTTCTATGTTACCGGATAATACGCTTTTCTGCCGAATCTATAGCCTGAAACCGACAGCTGTTTATATAGGGGTGCGAACAGACGAGGAGGCAGCGAATACACTTTATCAAATATGCTGTGAAAAAGATATCCCGTGCTATAAGATGGTACCCACATACCTGAGCGGCAGCTTTTCCATAAGACCAGTTGAATATGAAATGCATATTGAGGTAACAGATCGACTAAAGCAAAAGAATATGCTATAATATAAAAAGCGGAACGGAGATGAGAACATGGCGCAGAAGGATCAGATTCAGCTTTTCGAAGACAAGCGTATTCGTAGCGCATGGGATCCTGAAAAAGAAGAATGGTATTTCTCCATCGTCGATGTTTGTGAGGTATTAAGCGGCACAGATAATCCACGCAGATATTGGAGTGACCTCAAGCGGAAATTGAAATCCGAAGGTTCCGTTGAACTGTACGAAAAAATCGTACAGTTGAAAATGACGGCGCCGGATGGGAAAAAGCGATTAACCGACGTTGCAAATACCGAACAGTTGCTGCGCATCATCCAGTCAATTCCCTCGCCCAAAGCCGAACCGTTCAAGCTCTGGCTGGCGCAGATTGGCCGGGAACGGATCGAGGAAACCATCGATCCGGAGCTGACGATCGACCGCGCGCTCGAAACCTATCTCAGGAAAGGCTACAGCCATGAGTGGATCAACCAGCGCCTGCAAGCGATTCAAGTGCGCAAGGAACTGACCGACGAATGGGACGCGCGCGGGGTACAGAAAGGCGTGGAATACGCGATTCTGACCGACGAGATTACAAAAGCGTGGTCCGGCATGAACACGCGGCAGTATAAAAATCTCAAGGGTTTGAAGAAAGAAAACCTGCGCGACAACATGACGACGTTGGAATTGGTTCTCAACATGCTGGCCGAGGCTACGACCACGGAGATCTCCAGGCAGAAAGCGCCGGAGGGTTTGCGTGAAAATGTCGAGGTTGCACGCTCCGGCGGCAAGGTCGCAGGCGACGCCCGGAAGGCTATCGAGCGGCAGACCGGCGTGCCGGTCATTACATCAAAAAGCGCTGCGCAGCTCAATCAGGTCGTGAGCAATCTGATTGAAGCGACTAGCGAGATTCCGGACAAAAACAAACCGAAAGAGTAAATTACAGAAATCAAACGCTGTGATGTGTTCATCTATAGTGTAGTGAAAACACAAAAATCCCAGACATCATCCGATGTCTGGGATTTTTTGCGCCCCGCACATAGGAACGAACCCATCGGTTCGAGCGTGTGTGGGAAAAGCCGGACACAGTACTGGAGAAACTCCGTCCTTACCGCGCGGTACTCTCTCCGGATTTCAGCATGTATCTGGAAATGGCGCCGGTTTTGCATCTGTACAACGTGTTCCGCAACCGCTGGTGCGGCGCATACTGGGCATCACAGGGATTGCGCGTTGTCCCAACCGTCAACTGGGGCGATGAGACGACGTTCGATTTCTGCTTTGCTGGAATTGAAAAAGGAAGCGTTGTTGCCGTATCGACCTATATGGCATCGGCACACGACAACCGATGCGATCAAAAGGAATGGTTTCTGACAGGCTACCGGGAAATGCTGCGGCGGATCGAGCCGGAAAAGATTATCTGCTATCATACGCCGTTTCCGGAGATGGAAGGAAATATCGTCTATGTGGATTATGAACGCAGCTCGTGGCGGTATCTGAACACGCGGCAAGCTTTTTCAAAAGAAAATCTGGAAGATTTTATGATTGGCGAGACATATCGTCCGGAATCTGATAGAATAGAAGCGTACCTAGACATTCCCTCATTCAAAGGCGGCGGCAGCGCCTACGGCGGAAAATGGAAACCGAATCCGAACAAACCCGCCGATAGCCGATTTCTTGGCGAACCATGTGAAATTAAACGGACATTTAAGGACGGCTACTGGGTGGATACAAAGATTGGCGATGATGGAAGAGCCATCATTGAAAGACATTATACAGATCATAATAGACCCTGGGCACATACAAATCCACATGATCATATCATTACATGGGATAATCTAAGACAGTGCCCGGTACCAGGTTCACCGATCAATTATCCGAATGGCGCACCAGAATTCAAACGTTATCAGGAGGCATATAATATGAAGTACACAATTGTTCCAGCTAATACACCAGAACAGGATCGTTTTGTCAGCATCAGCGATTTCAAGGAGTGCATGCATTGGGGCGGTGAAGTGGAGTTTATCTGGAAAGGCACCCGCTATGGTGCGGTTCGATATGGACAGGGCAATAAGATTTCTGTTTATGTTGCCAACAGGCAGGAAACGGAGCGGCTTTATGATACGGCAGATGAAGCATTGGAATACATGGTGGGAGAAGATCGTTTACGCGATGTAATTACAAAGGTAGAAGTTCGCTTCCGGAGTATTTGAATTTCATCTATAGTGTCGTGAAAGCACAAAAAGAAACCATCCTTTCGGATGGCTTCTTTTTTTGCCATTCGTATGCCCGAACCCTCCCACCGGTTCAGCCATCGTCCCTTCCTGACGTATGATTCTGCAACAAGCCTTCGTCAAACCGCTGTAAATCCTCTACCAGTTTTGCCGCATTGCACAAAGTTTTGTCGAAGGAAGTCGAGGCGTGTCGAACAGGAAAATGCTGGTTGGAATTCCAGAAAACGACGTGCTATAATATGCTCGCAAGCGAAAACAGCCTGCAACATGATGAAAAAGAAAGAGGGACTTTTTCCATGAAGGACATCCGGTCAACCGTCATGCAGCTCAGCGGCCGCTGGGGAAATACCTGTTACGCAACGCTCTGTCTTGCCGTCGAAGCGGCACTCGATCTGCCATATGGCGACGTACAGATGAAGCATCTGTGGAGCGCCATCCACGAGCGGACCGGCAAAAGCCCGCAGGCGATCTCGCGCGCATTGGCGCGTGCGGCAGCCGATGTGTGGGAACGCGGAAACCGGGAGCTGCTGGAGGCGATTTTTGCCCGGACCCTGAAGAAAGCCCCGACCGCAAAGGAGCTGGTTTTCACGCTGGCGGAGTACGTTCGCCCGCAGCTGGATTTCCGCTGCTTTGCAGAACCGAAGTCCGGAGAATTCGGCATCGTTGTGCGTGAAAACTATGAGCCCGTCCTGATGACCGCGCCTTTTTCGGAAAACCGCGCGTTTGTCGAGCAGCTTGCCGCCCGGCTCACGGTCCACCAGCCGTCGCTCAAAACCTTCCGCCGCCAGTTTCTGACCGGCGAAATCCCCGGTGTCCTGCCCGAACGCTCCGGACCGATCGCTGAGGAACACGAAACGCCCCTCAAACGCTGAACAAAGCAAAAACAGGTACTCTGCCAACCAATTCCTGCATAGACGCCTGTTATATGGAATCTCACGAAAAAGCCGCGCGGAGAAACGCCTCTCCGTGCGGCTTTTCGTTCTGCTCCGCATAACGCTGTCCATTGACAACTTCCGTTTTTCATATATAATATCAATTATGTATCGTACGATATATTTCATCGCACACCTCTCAAAAAATTGCGCTCCCCTGCAAATCCGGCGGAACCTTCCGTTTGCCCGTGCGTCCAATCCCCATACGCATGGAGCCTGTGCCGCCCAAAACCGGCAGAAGCCCCAAGCCCTCCATACGCCAGACGCTCAGACGCAGTGCAGACCAAATCGCCGGTCCGTTCTGCGTTTTCCGCATTCTTTCGGATAACGCAGAAGTTTTGCACGCCGTCTGCTTAGAATCGAAGGAGCATGATCATAATGAAAAACATCCTTGCTTTTGTTCGCGCCGCCGCGCCATGGGTCGCCATGGCTCTGGTGCTGGTGCTTTTGACCGTTCGCGGTGCCGCAAAGAAAAAGACCGGCAAAAAGCCGGTCGGCGACTACGGCACAGAAGGCATGTGTCTCGGCATGTGCTTCGGCGCAGCCATCGGCTCGACGCTCGGAAACGATACCTGTCTCGGCATTTCCCTCGGCATGCTGCTGGGGCTTGCCCTCGGTTCCTGCATCCATAAGAATCGGGAGGAGGCATAAGCCATGCCGATGTGGAATCCGTGGCGCGGATGCAGAAAATGCAGCGAGGGCTGCCGGTACTGCTACATCCATAAGGGTGACGCCCGGCGCGGCGTCGATACAAGCCAGATCGTCCGGACTTCGGACTTTGACAAGCCCGTGCGCCAGCTCAAAAAGGGCGGCTATAAAATGAAGCCGGGTCTTGTGTATCTGGGCTTTTCAACCGATTTTCTGATCGAAGAGGCAGACCCCTGGCGCGCCGACTGCTGGAAGATGATCCGGGAGCGGCAAGACTGCACATTTTTGTTTCTGACCAAGCGCATCGAGCGCTTTTCGCAGTGCATCCCGGACGATTGGGCAGACGGCTATGAAAACGTGACCGTCTGCTGCACCATTGAAAACCAGCAAAGCGCAGACCGGAAACTTCCTGTTTTCTGTTCGCTCCCTGTCAGGCACCGGTGCATCACCGCCCAGCCGCTTCTGGAGCGTGTGAATCTGGAGCCGTATCTGGACGGCGTGGAGCTGGTGGTCGTCGGCGGATAATCCGACCGGAACGCCAGATCCCTCGACTACGACTGGGTCCTCGATCTGCGTGCGCAGTGCATCCGCAAAAACGTCAGCTTCGAATTTCGCCAGTGCGGCACCCACTTTATCAAAGACGGCAGGCGCTATACGCTCCAAACCAGAGACCTGTGCCGCCAGGCGCGCCTTGCCGGCATCAATTACACCCGAAAGCTTCCGTAAGAAAGCATGCAACACCAGACCAAATGAATATTCCAAACACTCTGACCGTAAACGAAACGCAATACACTCTCGTCCGGCTCCTCGGCAAAGGAAAGGGCGGCTACAGCTATCTCGTGACCGACGGCGCGCAGCAATACGTTCTCAAGCAGATTCACCACGAACCGTGCAATTACTACGCCTTCGGCGACAAGCTGCAAGCCGAGCTGCGCGATTATGAAACCCTGCGCCATCTCGGCATCCCTCTGCCGGAGCTTCTGGCAGTCGATGCTCCCCGCGAGCGCCTTCTCAAGACATACCTCCCGGGTCCGACGGCAGCGGAGCTGCTCAAAGCCGGTCGGCTGGACCCCGACTGGCTCGCACAGGTGCGCGCCATGTGCCGGCTTTTATATCCGGCAGGGCTGAACATCGACTACTACCCCACCAACTTCGTCCCATACGGCGGCGTGCTATATTACATCGACTACGAATGCAATCCCTACGCGCCGCAGTGGGACTTCGAGCATTGGGGCATGCAGTACTGGACGTTGTCAAAGCCGTAGTTCCCATCTTCCGCAGCGTTCTCCCATACGCAGCCGCGGCGCAGCCATTTTGGCTGCGCCGCAATTTTTTTGCCGCAGCCTGCCAAACAGTTCCCACAAAACGCGTATCATCTGCTATAATGGTATTCAGAAGATTTTTCCGCCCTGGGAACAAAGCCCAGCGCGGCGGCGTCTTTCCAATATCCCCCGCGCCCGTCCGCCTGCTTTCTCGCGCGGGCGAGGCAGAAAAAAGCAAAAACTTTGAAAAAGGAGCACATAAAATGGGACTGATCAAGGCAGCATTGGGCGCCGCAGGCGGCGTGATGGCAGACCAGTGGAAAGAGTATTTTTACTGTGAGGCAATTCCGGAGAACGTGATGGCAGTCAGGGGGCTGCACCGCGTTTCCGGCAGAAGCACCAACTACAAAGGTTCGGAGAACATCATCTCCAACGGCTCCGTTGTGGCGGTTGCCGATGGACAGTGCATGATCATCGTCGATCAGGGCAAGGTCACGGAGCTTTGCGCGGAACCCGGCGAGTTCGTCTACGACAGCTCGACAGAACCCTCGATTTTCTCCGGCCAGCTGGGTACCAGCATCCTCGACACCTTCAAGACCATCGGCAAGCGCTTCACCTTTGGCGGCGAACCGCCCAAGGATCAGCGCGTCTACTACTTCAACACCAAGGAGCTCATCGGCAATAAGTACGGCACGCCGTCGCCGGTCCCGTTCCGCGTCGTTGACCAGCGCGCGGGGATCGACATTGACATTGCCATTCGCTGCTTCGGCGAATACAGCTACCGCATCTGCGACCCGATTCTGTTCTATACAAATGTCTGCGGCAACGTGGGTGAGGATTACACCCGCGACCGGCTGGACGGGCAGCTGAAAACCGAGTTACTTACCGCGCTTCAGCCCGCGTTTGCAAAAATTTCCGACATGGGCATCCGCTACAGCGCGCTGCCCGGTCACACGATGGAGCTGGCAGATGCGCTCAACGAGGTGCTCTCTGGCAAATGGCGCAACCTGCGCGGACTTGAGATTGTATCGTTCGGCGTTTCCAGCGTGAAGGCGAGCGAAGAAGACGAACAGATGCTCAAAGAAATGCAGCGCAACGCAGCGTTCATGGACCCGACGAGAGCGGCTGCGCACCTGGTCGGCGCGCAGGCAAGCGCAATGCAGGCGGCTGCCAACAATCAGAACGCCGGTCCCGCGATGGCGTTCATGGGCATGAACATGGCAGGACAGATGGGCGGCATGAACGCGCAGAATCTTTACCAGATGGGTGCGCAGCAACAGGCTCAGCAGCCCTCACCGGCAGCGCCCGCAGGCGGCTGGACGTGCAGCTGCGGACAAAGCGGCATCAGCGGCAATTTCTGCCCGAACTGCGGCAGCAAAAAGCCGGAACCCAAGCCGGCAGCAGGAAGCTGGAAATGCCCGCAGTGCGGCGCGACGGCAAGCGGAAAGTTCTGCCCGGAATGCGGCACAAAGAAACCTGAAGCTGCGGCAAACGACACATGGACCTGCTCCTGCGGCGCGGTCAACAAGGGCAAGTTCTGCGCCGAGTGCGGAAGACCCAAGCCCACCACCCCGCGCCATTATAAGTGCGACAAATGCGGTTGGGAGCCTGCTGACCCGACGAACCCCCCGAAGTTCTGCCCGGAGTGCGGCGATCCCTTTAACGACGCCGACGCGACCTGACGCGAATCCAGACTTTCAGAAATCAGAAAAGAGGGATGCTATGCCAACCCAGGTAACCAACTATCAATGTCCGGCTTGTACCGGACCTCTGCATTTCGTCGGCAGCTCCGGCAAGCTTGAGTGCGACTACTGCGGCTCGAAATACGATGTCGCCGAAATTGAGGCGCTCTACGCGGAAAAAGAGCAGAAAGCAGCCGATGCGCAGAAGGCAGCCGAAGAAAAGAACGCGCAGACCGCATCAACGGATACCGGCTGGGACACCTCCGGTCTTTCCGGCGACTGGGGACAGGACGCAGCCGGTATGAAGAGCTACTCCTGTCCGTCGTGCGGCGCGGAGCTGATCTGCGATGCATCAACCGCCGCGACTGCCTGCCCCTACTGCGGAAACCCCAGCGTCGTGCCCGGTCAGTTTACCGGCAGCTTAAAGCCCGATTTTGTCCTGCCCTTCAAGCTCTCCAAGGACGACGCCGTCAAAGCGCTCAAAGCACATTACAAAGGAAAGCCCTTCCTCCCGCGCGCATTTACCGCAGAAAACCACGTGCAGGAAATCAAGGGCGTCTACGTGCCCTTCTGGATGTTTGACGGCGAAGCGGAGGGCAGCGCGCAGTATGAGGCGACACGCTCGCGCAGCTTCACCTCGGGCGACTACGAGGTCACCGAGACCGACCATTTTGATGTCTACCGCGAAGGCTCGCTCGCCTTCTCCAGGGTCCCCGTCGACGCTTCGAGCAAAATGCCGGACGATTACATGGACTCGATTGAACCGTTTGACTACGACGATCTAAAGCCGTTTTCCACGGCGTATCTGCCCGGCTTCCTTGCCGACAAATACGATGTCTCGGTCGAAGACAGCGCCGTCCGCGCCGATACCCGCTGCGAAGGCTCTCTCGTCTCCGCCCTTGCCCGTTCCGCCACCGGCTACGATTCCTGTGTCCCCGTCTCGCAGGACGTGAAGCTGCACCGCGGCAAGGTCCATTATGCGCTGCTTCCGGTCTGGACGCTCCATACCAAATGGAATGGCAAGGATTACCTCTTTGCCATGAACGGGCAGACCGGCAAGCTCGTCGGCGACCTTCCGACCAGCTACGGCAAGTTCTGGGGTACCTTTGCTGCCATCGCGGCAGGGCTGACCGCCGTGCTTTCCGCAGTGTATCTGTTTTTGACGTAAGGAGGGACGTGCCATGAAAAAACGAATCATCAGGCTTTCGCTTGTGCTGGCGCTTATGCTGTGCCTGAGCGTGTCCGTCTTTGCCGAAAGCCAGCTCTGGCACATCACCGACGACGCAGGCATCCTGACCGAGTCGCAGAACATCGAGTTGGAGACCTATGCCGAAACCATCTCTCAGGACTATGGCGTCGGCGTTTACGTCGTCACCGTTGACAATTACGAAGACTACTACGACAGCGCCTATGAAACTGCCTGGCAGATCTATCACGCCTATGAACTCGGCGAAGGTGCGGACCGTGACGGCGTCATCCTGCTTCTGAGCATGGATAACCGTCAGTTTGCCACCTTCTTCTACGGTCCGCGCGCCGAATACGCCTTCGACAAGCACGGGCAGGAAAAACTCGAAGACTACTTCCTCGACCACTTCCGCGCCGACGACTGGGCAAACGGTATCTATGGCTTCCTCTCCGGCTGCGATGAATTTCTCTCGCTCGCCGCCTCCGGTACCCCCGTGCGCCGCAGCCCTTGGGGCACCATCGCCATCATCGCGCTTGCGTCGTGCGTCTTCTCGCTGATCGTCTGCATGCTGCTGCGCGGCAAGATGAAATCCGTCCGCATGGCGCGGCAGGCAAACGCCTATGTCTCGGGTGAACTGAACGTCACGGCAAGCCGCGATCAGTATACGCACACCACGGAAACCCGAACAAAAATTGAGCATGAATCCTCCTCCGGCGGAGACAGCAGCGCCGAATCCGGCGGCGGTGGGTCCGGCAGAAGCGGAAGCTTTTAAACGCGAATCGGAAGGCTGCGCCTTCCGATTCGAAGGGCTTTCGCGCCTGCGGGCGCGAAACTCTGCGAGGCAGGCGGAAATACGGAACCATTCTCCGTTTCTCTCGTCTAACAAAGCACCCGGCTTGCTCTTTTGGTAGGGCAGCCGGGTGCTTCCCGCTTGATTTTTGCGCCGGTATTTGCTATACTGCGTGCGCATTCTTACCAGCTTCCGGAGGTATCCCCATGCTTTCCAGCTTTCGCAATCTGACGCTGCGCCGCGTGCTTGTCATGCTGCTTGGCATTGTGCTTCTTTCCATCGGCGTTGCCCTGTTTGATTTTTCGCGCATGGGCAATGACCCCAGCACCTCCGTCGTCATCGCCCTTGGCGATCAAACGGGGCTGGGGCTTTCGCGCACGATGCTGCTGTGTAACAGCGTCTATTTTATCGTCGAGATTCTGCTTGCCCGCGGCATGATCGGGCTCGGCACCTTTGTCAACTGGACCTGCATCGGTCCCATCGCGGAGGTACTGCTTGCCCGGATGTACCGCGTCCCATGGCTCTGCGAGGGCGATGTTTCGTTTCCCGTCCGCCTTGGCATCATGCTGCTCGGCGTTCTGATTCTGAGTCTCGGCGCGTCGATGTACCAGACTGCCGACACCGGCATCGCGCCCTACGACGCGCTGTCGATCATCCTAAGCCGCCGCCAGAGCAAAATCCCCTACTTCTGGTGCCGCATCGCAACCGACTCCATCTGCGCCATTGCAGCAGCGCTGCTCGGAGGCGTCATCGGCATCGGCACGCTGATCTGCGCGCTGGGTCTGGGTCCTTTCATCACCTTCTTCGACCGCCTGATCTCCAGAAAGCTCTGCGGTCTTCCTACATAACCCGAAACACAAAAAATCCGCTCCTTCGGAGCGGTTTTTTTGTCGTACTTTTTCTGAACGCTGTCTTGCATTTCCATGATTGTCGTGCTATTATACGCATGAATTGCGTCATTTGCAGCAAAGGAGGCAAATATTGTGCAACCATCCATGCAAAAGAAGTTTTTTCCTGCATCCGAGCTTCTGCACTGTCTGGGCATTCTCGGCGGAACGCTTCTGTATTCTCTCGGCATGAACCTCTTCGTCGTCCCGGCAGGACTCTACACCGGCGGCATCATGGGTCTTTCTCAGCTGCTTCGGACCTTCCTTCTGCGCGCAACCGGCTGGACGCCTGCAATTGACATTGCAGGTCTCATCAACTATGCCATCAACCTTCCGATGCTGCTTCTGGCGTGGCGGCGGCTTGACCACCGCGTGGTCCTCAAAACGCTTCTGTCCGTCACCGGCACGACAATTTTTCTTTCTCTTGTCCCGCGCACCGACATCCTCTCGGGTGACCAGCTCGCGCGCTGCCTCATCGGCGGCATGCTCTGCGGCTGCGGCATCGGGCTTCTTCTCTGGATGGGCGGCACCTCGGGCGGCATGGATCTGCTCGGTATGATGCTGATCAAAAGCGGCTCCCACACCAGCATCGGGCACGTTAACCTCTGCTGGAACCTGATGCTCTATACCATCTGCGCCTGCGCGTTCAGCTTGTCTACCGCCATCTATTCCATCCTCTTCTCCTTTGTCTCCACCACCGCGATGGACAAGCTCCACATGCAGAACATCAACGTCGAAGTCACGGTCGTCACGAAGATTTTAAGCCCCGAGATGGAGCATGAAATTCTCGTCGACCTGCATCGCGGCATCACCCGCATGGACGGCATCGGCGAATATACCGGGGACCCGGTCCACGTGTTCTACATTCTCGTCTCCAAATATGAAATCGGAAGGCTTCGCGCAATCATCATGAAATACGACCCCCACGCCTTCATCGTTGCCAAGGACGGCGCGGTGATCTACGGCAACTACAAAAGAAAAGTCTAAACGAAGCGCCCTGCCTTCCGGCAGGGCGTTTTGACTATCGAAAAAGCTACCGCTTTTTCGATAAGAGGGATTGCGCCTCGACTGCGCGCATAATTTTGCCCTATAGGGACAAGATTCTACACTTGCGAGACGAGCAGTATGTTTACCCGCAAGGAGTACGCGACATCCGTAAGCGGTAAAACCGCTAACGG
>OLNN01002719.1_pt1 | contig 12044 bp, 9 predicted proteins | sample 1672141 | NCBI WGS metagenome assembly OLNN01 (sample SAMEA3136652, study PRJEB25190) | human gut metagenome | biome: human gut; feature: human-associated habitat; material: faeces | place: Austria | collected 2013 | reverse complement strand
ATGCCGCCCGCATGCAGGATAAAGGCATCTATGTGACCGGTTTCTACTATCCTGTAGTGCCGAAAGGACAAGCCCGCATCCGCGTGCAGATATCGGCAGGACATGAGAAGGAACATCTGGACAAGTGTATTGCAGCCTTTATAAAGGTAGGTAAAGAACTGAATGTGATTAAATGATGCCTAAGCAATAAAGCATAAAAAAAGAAAAACTCACCTGCACGATTTATATCTCGCAGGTGAGTTTTTTTTTATTCCTTTTGTCTTGTCAGGATTCCCTGTTAAGGAATCAGCCTTCACGTTGGGGAAAGACGCAAGGGTCAGATGAATGGTCTTATTTGCGTTCGCCCAGTTTAGAGTCTACATAATAGATACCAGCATCTCCGGCTCTCTTAATCATGTCAACGATGCCGGCTGCTGTAGCCTCTTCTTCTACTTGCTCGCGAACAAATCCCCACAAGAAGTCTTGAGTGGCTTTGTCTTTCTCGGCAGAAGCTACGTCTACCAGGTCGTCAATCATCTTAGAAACGCGGCATTCGTGCTCATATACTTGTTCGAAAACCGCCAGGGGAGTGCCAAATTCAGTAGGCACGACATCTATTTTGTCCAGTTTAGCTACTCCGCCACGTTTGATAACGTATGAAGCCATTTCGCAAGCGTGTCCCTGTTCTTCAAGAGCTTGTTTCTTCAACCAAGAAGCCATGCCGGCAAAACCTTCTTTTTCCATGTGGAAAGCCATTGAAAGGTAAAGATTGGATGACCACATTTCAGCAGTGATTTGGTCGTTGATTTCCTTTTGCAATTTTTCTGTAATCATAATGAATTAGTTTTATGAAGACCTCTTTTGAGCCATCTTCTACTTGTACGAGAAAGCTTCGACAAATATTAGATTCGACTTTGGGAAGTCTTCGGATTTGAAACGATTACAAAAATACAATCTCGTAGTCATAAAATGTACTGTGCATAACATTTTTTACCATTATTCATCTCTACCTGAATTTTTGAATCGGGTTAAGCTGTATTTATTGATAATTGGGCGTGTCCAAACTGCATTTCGGCCATTCGTTTTAACCGTTCGGTAAACTTTTAGCAACATTTGTTTTGTTTTGTTAGTAGAAATATTTATTTTTGCCCAAACCCTGATGATTTGAAGATATGAAATCCCGTTTCATCATACGAACCGTTATCACTGTTTCCATTGTGCTGTTGTGCGCGGGCTTTGGCATATACTCTTTTTATCAGCTGAATGCGGTAGAAAGACAACAGGACTTCAATCTATACGAGCTGGTGCCGGCTGATGCTGTGGCCGTGTTGGAGACAGACATGGCAGATAAGCTGGTGGAGGATATCAATCAGCTTGACTGTAGTAAGGATAATCACTTCCTTTATGTCTCGGACTTGTTCTCCTACCTGAAAAAATATCTTTCCACGCTGACCGACGAAACGCCTCATGGACTGAGCCGGCAGATGAATAAGATGCTGATTAGCTTTCATGAACCCGAGTCCACTTCCAACCAGATTCTTTATTGTGCGTTGGGGACGAAGGACTATGAACTGGTGGAAACTTTCATCAGGAAGTTCTGCTCAAGCGCTTTCCCTGTGAAATACTTCGATTACAAGGGGGCTGAAATCAGGATATATCCCATGAGCGATGGCCGCTTCCTTTCGGTGTATCTGACGTCGGACTATGTTGCCGTCAGTTTCCAGAAGCGTCTGATAGAGCAGGTGATTGATGCCCGTATCAGCCGTCACTCGTTGCTCGACGTTTCTTCTTTCAAGCGAATGCGAAATGAACAGCATAGCAGTGTCGCTGCAAAGTTGTACTTGCGCATGAGGCAAGTGGACATGGGGATGACGGGCGATGAATCGCATTTGCAAAGCTCTTTGGGCAACTGGGCGGAATTTGATATCAAGTGCAATGAAAATGCCATTTATTGTTCGGGAATCAGCCAGGTGTGCGATACGGCCCGTACGTGGATGAACGTTTTGCAGAAGCAACAGCCTGTAAGCGGATTTGGAGGGGAGCGTTTGCCGGTCACTACTTTGTTTTACGACAGCTGGTCTATGTCCGATGTGCGGATGGTAGCTTCTTTTGCTTCGCAGGCTGCCAGCCAGGATACTACCGCATTTGTCAGGAGCCGGGATGAAGAATGGCTCGACTTCTTGCACGAAAATGTGGCCGAGAGGGGCATGTTCTGTCTGTTCATTCCCAATGATACGGCTCAAGCCTATCCTGCTGCCGTGCTTAATATTCCCATGAAAAACGTTAAGGATGCCGAGCGGAAACTTCGTACGTTGGTTTACGCGTCTCCTTACGAGAAAGCAGCCCCCGTTCCTCCTGCTTTTTCTCCCAAGTATGCCTTATATCCGGAAGCCCGACGCTTTGCCCAGTATTTGCTTCCGCGCAATACGATGCTTGCCCGTTTCACGGGGATTAGCGGCTCGTCCTATTATACTTTTGCCTGCTTCTATCGGGGCGACCTGCTGCTGGCTCCCGATGCGGCCAGTATTTCTGCCTATATTGCCAGGATGGAAAGGGGCGAAGTGTTGGATGGTACACCTTTCTATGAAGAGGGTGCGGGGAGTTTGTCGCCTGCTTACAATTTTGTCATGATGGCCGACATGGGTGAACTCCTGTCTCAACCGAGGTCGTATGTGCGTATGATACCCAGCTTCTTCTTCAAGCACGCTGCTTTTTTCCAGCATTTCATTTTGTCCATTCAGTTTACCTGTACCGACGGTGTGGTTTATCCCAATATTGTGCTCCTCTATAAACCCCTTGTCTGATTGGCGTGCCCATCAGTGGTCTGTGGTAAAATGGCCGGTGGTTGGCGATTAAGCTAATTGTGATTTGTGATGTGCTGCAAGAATGATTGTTTGTTGTTAATATATTGGTAATCAGATTTATATATTGGTATGTATGGATGCAGGAGTATGACTTGACGGCATGATATGGCTGGCTGGAGAATGGAAACCATGGTCGGAAAAGGGGAGGGATGGTGGCTTTTTTTTGACTGTTTGGGGCGGATTGGGAAAACGCGGGCTGACGGTGCATTTGCGGCTCTTTTTGCAGCTTTGCACGCTTGAGGTGAACGATTTTGCAGGCGACTTGGCGCAAAAAAACATCCGAACCATGCTTTGTTGTGCACGATTCGGATGAATTTTATAGTCCAATCTCTCTGTTTTTCATACCCCGTAGGCGGGGTTGTTGCTTGTGTATGGTGGACGAATTCCTGCTGTTTTTGTTTTAGAAGGGCAGGTCGTCGTTGCTGTCGTTGGGAGTAAACTCGGGAGCGGCAGTAGGAGCCATGGGCGGCATGGGTGCATCGGGCATGGGTGCACCGGCTGCGGCGTTCACGCGTTCTACCTTCCAGGCTCTGATGCTGTTGAACCAGCGGTCTTGCCATTGGCGGGCGTCAATGTCGAAAGAAACGGTCAGTTCTTCGTTCATTTGGATGTTGAATTGTTCTATCTTGTCGTTGCCAAAGACTTCAAAGCACATTTTGCGTGGATATTGTCCGTGGTCTTCTATTACAAATTCTTGAACTTTCCATTCGTTTCCTGCTTTGGAAACTCCTCCTCTGGGCGGGAGTATGGCGATAATTTTTCCTGTAAATTCCATGATTTTATTGATTAATACTGCGGCGAAGGTACGATTTTTTGAGAATATCCGAAGAATAATCAATCGTTTTTTTTCTTCCTATTTCTTTGTGGGTAGTGAATTCTTTTTCTAACTTTGTCCGACTGTTGGCTCTTCTGGCAGGCATTGGCAGGAACGATGCTTTCTACCTGCGTCAGGCTTGTCTGCACGGGCTGTTTTTTAGCGATATACTCTGTTGTGTGAATGCACGCAGGGAATAGGTTGAATAATTATAAAACACAATTATAGAAGTATGAAATTCATTGTTTCAAGTACTGCGCTCTCTAATCGTTTGCAGGCTATCAGCCGTGTGATTAATTCAAAAAATGCGTTGCCCATTCTCGATTGCTTCCTTTTCGATTTGCAGGATGGAACGTTGTCGGTAACAGCTTCTGACAGCGAAACAACCATGGTTACTACTATCGAGGTGAATGAAAATGACAGTGATGGCCGTTTTGTGGTGACGGCCAAGACCCTGTTGGACGCCTTGAAGGAAGTTCCTGAACAGCCGTTGGCGTTTGAAATCAATGTGGAAACGCAGGAAATTACCATCCGCTATCAGAACGGAATGTACAGCCTGGTAGGGCAGCTGGCCGATGAATATCCCACGGGGCCCATGCTGGGCGTTAATGCCGTGCGCGTTGAGATGGAGGCCAATGTGTTGCTGAATGGCATCAACCGCTCCATATTTGCTACGGCCGACGATGAACTCCGTCCGGTGATGAATGGTATATATTTTGATATCACGACCGAAAATATTACCATGGTCGCTTCCGACGGCCATAAGCTGGTACGTTGCAAGGCCCTGTCTTCAAAAGGCAATGAGCGTGCTGCTTTCATCCTTCCCAAGAAGCCGGCAACATTGTTGAAGAATCTGCTGCCCAAGGAGACGGATGCGGTTACATTTGAATTTGATGACCGCAATGCGGTGTTCACATTGGAAAACTACCGCATGGTTTGCCGCTTGATAGAGGGACGCTACCCCAACTACAATTCGGTTATCCCTCAAAACAATCCTTACAAGGTGATTGTTGACCGTATGTCCTTGATTGGTGCTTTGCGCCGAGTCTCTATATTCTCGTCGCAGGCCAGCAATCTTATAAAATTGCGTTTGCAGGACAATCGGATAGTTGTTTCGGCTCAAGACATTGACTTCTCTACATCGGCTGAAGAAACATTGGTATGCCAATATACAGGCAATCCTATGAGCATCGGCTTCCGTTCCAGTTTCCTGGTCGATATCCTGAATAATATCACGTCCGAGGAAGTTATCATTGAGCTGGCCGATCCTTCGCGTGCCGGCCTCGTGGTACCTGCCGAGCAGGAGGAAGACGAAGATTTGTTGATGCTGCTGATGCCGATGATGCTGAACGACTGATAATGAGTGGTTTGAAAAATATTGTCAGTCTGAACTGAAACGGAGATAAAAAATATTGAAAGCAAAAAAATGAAGCTGAACTTAAAGAATCCGTTGGTCTTCTTCGATTTGGAGACCACCGGTACCAATATCAATTCGGACAGGATAGTGGAAATCTGTTATCTGAAAGTTTATCCGAATGGCAACGAAGAATCCAAAACCATGCGTATCAATCCCGAAATGCACATTCCCGAGGAAGCCTCCAACGTGCATGGCATCTATGACGAGGATGTGGCCAACTGTCCCACCTTCAAGGAAGTGGCGCGCAATATCGCCAACGACATTGAAGGCTGCGACCTGGCAGGATTCAATTCCAACCGCTTTGACATTCCGGTCTTGGCCGAAGAATTCCTTCGTGCGGGCGTGGATATTGACATGACCCGCCGCAAGTTTGTGGATGTGCAGGTCATTTTCCATAAGATGGAGCAACGCACGCTTTCGGCCGCCTATAAGTTCTATTGCGGCAAGAACCTGGACGACGCGCACACGGCTGCGGCCGATACGCGGGCTACGTACGAAGTCCTGATGGCCCAGCTTGACCGCTATCCTGAATTGGAAAATGATGTCGCTTTCCTTTCCAATTATTCCAGCTTTACGCGCAATGTGGACTTTGCCGGCCGCATCGTCTACAACGACAAGGATGTGGAGGTCTTCAACTTTGGCAAATACAAGGGAATGCCCGTATCCGATGTGCTGAAGCGCGACCCCGGCTATTACAGCTGGATGCTGAATGGCGATTTCACGCTGAATACCAAAGCCGTGCTTACCAAGATACGCTTACGCGAAATGACCAACAAATAAATCTGCGATTGTCATGACAAACGTATTGAAAGGCAAGAAAATTGTGCTTGGCATTACAGGAAGCATAGCGGCCTACAAGGCTTGTTATATCATCCGTGGCCTGATAAAGAAAGGGGCGGAGGTGCAGGTGGTCATCACTCCTGCCGGTAAGGAATTCATTACCCCGATAACCTTGTCGGCACTGACCAGCAAGCCGGTCATCAGCGAGTTCTTCTCGCAACGCGACGGCACGTGGCACAGCCATGTCGACCTGGGGCTTTGGGCCGATGCCATGCTGATTGCTCCTGCCACGGCCTCTACCATCGGCAAGATGGCCAATGGCGTGGCCGACAACATGCTGGTGACTACCTATCTGTCGGCCAAGGCGCCTGTCTTTGTCGCTCCGGCCATGGACCTTGACATGTATGCCCATCCTTCCACGCAGAAGAATCTGGACACCTTGCGTGCCTATGGCAATCATATCATAGAGCCCGCTTCGGGCGAGCTGGCCAGCCATCTGGTGGGCAAGGGACGCATGGAAGAACCCGAAAACATCATCCGCCAGCTGGAGGAGTATTTTGCGGCCAAGGAAGGCGAATTGGTGGGCAAGACCATTCTTATCACTACCGGACCTACTTATGAAAAGATGGACCCTGTGCGTTTCATCGGCAATTATTCTTCGGGCAAGATGGGCTTTGCCCTGGCCGATGAGTGTGCTTCGCGAGGTGCCAAGGTCATTTTGGTGTCGGGACCTGTGCAACGTCAGACGTATTATCCCATGTATCGCCGTTGTGATGTGGAGTCGGCCCAGCAAATGTATGAGGCCGTTACCGCCGCTTTCCCCGAGTGCGATGCAGCCATCCTGTCGGCTGCCGTGGCCGATTACACGCCCGAGCAGGTGGCCGATGAGAAAATCAAGCGCGAGAAGACGGGAGCCATGACTTTGCAGCTGAAGCCTACGCACGATATTGCCGCCACCTTGGGACAGCTGAAACGTACCGATTATGCCGATAAAGTGCTGGTGGGCTTTGCCTTGGAAACCAACGATGAGCAGCAACATGCCGAAGACAAGCTTGAACGCAAGAACCTGGACTTCATTGTCCTGAACTCCTTGCGCGATAAAGGTGCAGGTTTCCGTTGCGACACAAACAAGGTCACCATCATCGACCGCGCCGGGCGTACCGACTTCCCCTTGAAGACCAAAGCCGAAGTGGCAACCGATATTGTAGACCGCCTGGTGGCTGTGTTGAACGAGAAACGCTGACGGCCGTCATGAAGCTGCGTTGGTTCTTTTCCCTTGTTTGTACGTGTCTGTCGGTTGGCTGGGCATGCGGGCAGGAGCTTGATTGCAAGATTACGGTCAACGCCTCGCAGATTCAGGGTACGAATAACCAGGTGTTCAAAACACTGGAAAACGCCTTGACCGAATTTGTCAATAACCGGCGATGGACGCAGGCGCACTACGAAAAGAACGAGCGTATACGTTGTTCCATAACAATGGTGGTAAAGGAATATGATGAAACGCAGGGCCGATGGAACTGCGAGCTGACAGTGCAGTCATCGCGTCCTGTCTGGCAATCTGCCTATCAGACTACCGTGTTCAACTTCAAAGATACGGAGGTGGGTTTCCATTACAGGGAGTTCGACCCGTTGGAGTTGCGCGACAATGTGGTAGACAATAATCTGACGGCTGTGGTTGCCTATTATGCCTGCCTGTTGATAGGGCTTGATATGGACACCATGGCTTTGCAGGGAGGGACGGATATTTTGCGGACGGCCGCCAACATTGTTACCTCGGCACAGATGTTGGGCGAGACGGGCTGGACGGCCTTGGATAGCAATAAGAACCGCTATGCGCTGGTGAACGATTATCTGGAAGACAGCATGCAACCCTTGCGTACGTTGCTTTACACGTATCACCGGCTGGGCATGGACGAGCTTTCTACCAATGTGTCGAGGGCACGTGCCACCATTACGACCTCCTTGGACGGACTAAAGGAGGCGCAGGCCAACAATCCTATGTCGGTCTGGCCGGGTCTGTTCACCGAGATAAAGAAAGACGAGCTTATCCAGCTTTATTCGAAGGCCGGCATGCAGGAAAAAGAGCGTGTGTGCGAGTTGCTGTCGTCGGTCAATCCTTCGCTGACCGCGGAATGGAACAAGATGAAAGGGCAGTAGCCATTATTCATAAAATAGAACAGTTCAAGAATCTAAATAGTAGGAATACATGTTGCGTTCACTTTATATTCAGAATTATGCGTTGATAGAGAAGCTTGACATTGGTTTTGAAAAGGGTTTTTCTGTCATTACCGGCGAGACGGGAGCCGGAAAGTCCATCATTCTGGGGGCTATCGGCCTGTTGCTGGGTCAGCGGGCCGACGTAAAGTCTATCCGCCAGGGAGCGTCGAAGTGCGTCATCGAGGCGCACTTCGACGTTTCGGCTTATCATATACAGTCCTTCTTCGAGGAAAAGGAGTTGGAGTATGATGATGAGTGCATCCTCAGACGCGAGCTTTCGGCTTCGGGAAAGAGCCGGGCATTTATCAATGACAGTCCGGTAGCCTTGTCGCAGATGAAAGAGCTGGGCGAACGCCTGATAGACGTGCACTCGCAGCATCAGAATCTGTTGTTGAACAAGGAAGGTTTCCAGCTTGATGTGCTCGACCTCTTGTCGCACAACGATAACCTGTTGCAAGATTATCAAGTAGTCTATCGCGCGTGGAAACAGGCGCAGCAGGAACTCGACAAACTGGTAGAAGCTGCCGAACGCAGCAAAGCCGATGAGGACTACATACGCTTCCAGCTCGAGCAGCTGGAAGATGCCCGTCTGACATCGGGCGAGCAGGAAGAGCTGGAGCATGAGTCGGACATGCTGGCCCATGCCGAGGAGATAAAGGCCGGTCTGTACAAGGCCGGACAGGTGTTGGCCTCGGACGAAGGCGGCCTCCTCTCGGCGTTGCAAGACTGCATCAACATCATGAACAGCCTGCAACGTGTCTACCCCTCATCGGGCGAACTGGCAGACAGGCTGGACAGCACTTATGTGGAGCTGAAAGACATATCGCAGGAACTGTCCGACCAGGAAGAGGAAGTGGAGTTCAACCCTGAACGGCTTGACGAGGTGAACAACCGCCTGAACCTGATTTACTCCCTTCAGCAGAAGCATCATGTGGCTTCCGTCAGCGAGCTCTTGGCCCTGGCCGACAGCTATGCAACCCAGTTGCAAGACATCACCTCCTACGACGACCGCATGGAGGAGTTGAAAGCCAAGCGCGACAAGCTGTATGGACAGGTATTGGACAATGCCGCCCGCCTTACCGAAGCCCGCATGAAAGCCGCCCGGGAGGTAGAGCGTCAGATGGCCGGCCGACTGAGTGTGTTGGGCATGCCCAACGTGCGCTTCAAGGTCGAGATGGGTTCGCGCAAGGAACCGGGCGTGCATGGCATGGACACGGTCACTTTCCTGTTCTCGGCCAACAAGAACGGCCTGTTGCAGAACATCTCGTCGGTGGCGTCGGGGGGCGAGATTGCCCGCGTCATGTTGTCGGTAAAGGCCATGATAGCCGGAGCGGTCAAGTTGCCCACCATCGTCTTCGATGAGATTGACACGGGAGTTTCAGGCGAGATAGCAGACCGCATGGCTGACATCATGCAAGAGATGGGCGACCACGACCGGCAGGTCATCAGCATCACACACCTGCCCCAGATTGCCGCCCGAGGCCGCGCCCATTACAAGGTGTACAAGCAAGACAACGACACAGAGACCAACAGCCACATCCGCCTGCTCGGGCAGGAGGAGAGGGTAGAAGAGCTGGCCCACATGCTCAGCGGAGCCACGCTGACCGAGGCCGCCCTGAACAATGCCCGTGCCCTGCTGGGCAAATGAGATTGATAACCTGCAAGCTGATGCACACGGGCCTATCCCTCCGGGCAGGGCCATACATTATATATATGCTTGCCAACCCAAGAACTTTATGCTTATGACAGATAGAACAGAAATGATATTCGGCGCGCGCGCCGTTATCGAGGCCATACAGGCCGGCAAGGAGATAGACAAGATATTAGTGAAGAAAGACATTCAGAGCGAGCTTTCCAAAGAACTGTTTGCCGCTCTGAAGGGGCGCATCATACCCGTGCAGCGCGTGCCTGTGGAGCGCCTGAACCGCATCACCCGCAAGAACCATCAGGGAGTCATTGCCTTCATCTCGGCCGTCGCCTATCAGAAGACCGAAGACCTGGTGCCTTTCCTCTTCGAGCAGGGCAAGAATCCGTTCTTCATCATGCTCGACGGAGTGACCGACGTGCGCAACTTTGGTGCCATAGCCCGCACCTGCGAGTGCGCCGGGGTCGATGCCGTGATACTGCCCGCCAAGAACAGCGTGTCGGTCAATGCCGACGCCATCAAGACCTCGGCAGGCGCACTGCATACGCTTCCCGTATGCCGCGAACAGAGCCTGACCGCCACGCTGCGCTTCCTCAAGGACAGCGGATTCCGTGTGGTGGCCGCCACGGAAAAAGGCGACTACGACTACACCAAGGCCGACTACACCGGACCCCTCTGTATCGTCATGGGAGCGGAAGACAAAGGGGTGTCCTACGACAACCTGGCCCTCTGCGACGAGTGGGTCAGGATTCCCATGCGCGGCACCATCGAGTCGCTCAACGTGTCGGTGGCCGCTGGCATCCTCATCTACGAAGCATTGAAACAACGAATAGACTGATAACTGATAGTATGAAGACAAGATTGTTAGGTACGCTGCTCCTCTGTTGGTTGGCTCAGTGGAGCATGGCGCAAGCCCCCAAGTGGGTGGAAAAAGCCAAACGCAGTGTGTTTTCCATTGTCACCTACGATGACAGCGACAAGATACTGAAGACCGGCAACGGCTTCTTCGTCTCTGAAGACGGCGTCGCCCTGTCCGACTACAGCCTGTTCAAGGGCGCACGGCGGGCGGTAGCCATCACCGGCGAAGGCAAGCAGATGCCCGTCGAGGCCATCATGGGAGTGGATGACATGTACGATGTGGCCAAGTTCCGCGTGGCCATCGACGGCAAGAAGGTGCAGGCCTTGCCCCTTGCCGCCACAGCCCCTGCCGTAGGAAGCAAGGTCTTGCTCTTGCCCTATTCCACGCAGAAAGACCGCTCCTTCACGCCCGGCGAGCTGAAGGCGGCCGACAAGGCAGGCGAGAAGTACTACTACTACACGCTGGGCATGCACCTGCGCGACAAGATGGTCAGCTGCCCCGTGCTGACCGAGCAAGGGCAGGTGTTCGGACTGGCGCAGCTCTCCTCTGGCAAGGACACGGCCACGGTCTGCTATGCCGTCGACGTGCGCTATGCCATGGACCGGAACATCAGCGCCCTGTCCTTCACCGACAGTTCTCTGCGCGCCATTGGCATAAAGAAAGCCCTGCCCGACACCGAAGACCAGGCGCTCGTCTTCCTGTTCATGGTTTCCTCGCAAGTCACCCCCGAGCAATATGCCGGCTTGATTGACGACTTCATCGCCCAATTCCCCGGCAGCTCCGAAGGATATCTGCGCCGTGCCACCCACAACCTTGGCCTGGCCAAGGACGAGGCCGCGCTCAAGGGCGTGGAGGACGACATGGAGCAAGCCCTCAAGATAGCCGACAAGAAGGACGACGTGTACTACAACCGGGCCAAGCTGGTCTACAACTACGCCCTCGACCATCCCGACAACACCCTCAAGGACTGGACCTTCGACCGCGCCTTGCAGGAGATAAAGGAAGCCATCGCCCTCGACCCGCTCCCCATCTACGTGCAGCTGGAGGGCGACATCCAATATGCGCGTGCCGACTTTGCCGCGGCCTTGGCTTGCTACGAGCAGGTCAACCGCAGCCCGATGGCATCCGTCACCACCTTCCTCAGTGCGGCCAAGAGCAAGCAGCAACTCCAGGCACCGGCCGAGGAGGTGCTGGCACTGATGGACAGCTGTGTGGCCCGCTATTCCAAGCCTTATACCGTCGATGCGGCTCCTTACCTGCTTGAACGTGCCCAGATGCGCATGAGCTACGGGCAGGCGCGCGAGGCCATTTTCGATTATGATGCCTATTATGATGCCGTAGGTGGCAAGGTGAACGACGTGTTCTACTACCTGCGCGAGCAGGCCGCCCTGCAAGGCAAGCAGTATCAGCGTGCGCTCGACTCCATATTTTCAGAGATGCCGACGATCACGACATCCATGTTGCTGATG
>OLNN01002713.1_pt1 | contig 12061 bp, 16 predicted proteins | sample 1672141 | NCBI WGS metagenome assembly OLNN01 (sample SAMEA3136652, study PRJEB25190) | human gut metagenome | biome: human gut; feature: human-associated habitat; material: faeces | place: Austria | collected 2013 | reverse complement strand
CCTGTTTGCTATTATGCAGATACGGCTCTTTATTTTCTTATCATACTTCATTGTGTTTTACTCCTTTCGTTTTTTTGTGTAGTCAACCTTGACTATAGTTATATTATACACTGATAATAGGTGTATGTAAATGTGTAATATACACAAATTTTTTGTGTATATTTTATATATATTGTACACTTGTATATTGTGTATATATTATAGTATAATATAAGCATAGCAAGGGGAAAGCGGTTATTTCTGACACCTTTTATAGAATGGGGGTGTCAATATGGATTTAGATTTATTTATACAGATGATAATTTTATTAATTACACTTGAGATAATCAAATACATAAAAAAATAACCGCCTACTCTGCACAGTAGACGGTTAAATTTATTTTAACAACTTGCAGAAATAACTGTTGTTATTCCTCTTGCTTACATTCTATTATAAAAATATCGGAATGTCAAGGGGGTTTTTATATTATGCCTATAAAATATAAAATTGATATTTTAGCGGGGTTAAAAGAAAAGGGTTATTCAACATATCGCATAAGAAAAAATAAATTGATGGGTGAGGCTACTGTTCAAAAACTACGAAATAAAGAGCCTGTTTCGTGGGAAAATATATCTACTATTTGTAAATTACTTGAATGTCAACCGGGCGATATAATGGAATATGTTGAAGATGAAACTGAATAACAACGGTGCAGATGTATAATTAAAATACCACTGTACACAGTATTTAAAGTGTGTTATAATAAAATTGCAGTTAAGATATTAATTGTAGGTGATAAAGAAATTTATGTGACCTTGATATATTGGAACGGTGGCGGCTGTTCCGCCCTTTATAATGATTTTAGGAGGTGTAAACTGTACTAAAACATATAAGGGGGTGTTAAAGTGAATGATTTGATAAATACAGTGTTAGGCATAATAAACTTACTTATTTGCATAGCATTGATTGATAAACTAATTGAATTATTTAAAAACATAAAAAAATAAGCCGCCCTGTCTACCAAACTAAGCGGCTTATTTAAAGCTTATTAGAGCGGAACAGTTAAAACCGTTCCTTTTATATCTAAACTATACCACATATCAACAACAAAGTCAAGTAGAAAATAGGTGATAATATGGCAGTTTCAAAGGCTCAACAAAAGGCAGTAGCTAAATATAATTCCAAAGCATATGATGAAATTAAGGTGCGTGTTTTTAAAGGCTCTAAAGAGGTTATAAGCAATTATGCCGCCTCACAAGGCAAATCTACAAACAAGTTAATAAATGAGCTTTTAGAGGACGAAATACCACAATTAAAAGTATTGAAAGAAAATAGAACAGAATAAAAGCCGCTTTATGCGGCGGAATGCTTAACATATCCGCCGCCGTAAGCGGCTTTTTATTATGCCCGAAAGTATAGCAAATATATTAAAAAGGCTTTAAAGGCTAAATATGCGGCTTATATGGATAATAAAATTGAAATTATAAAATTTATGTCTTAAAAATATATACCAAATCGTTTGTTATACGGTTTGGTTTTTCTTTTTATGTGACAAATTTATTAATAATCTGAATAAGATATTTCAGTAATTTTGAAAGCAATAAAGGACAAATAAAGGACAAAATTAAAAAATTGTCTGATGATATGAAATATATTATAATAAACAAAAAGCCCCCAAACAAAGCTATATAGCCAAATTCGGGGACAATTTCTTGGAGCTAACGAGCGGAGTCGAACCGCCGACCTCTTCATTACCAATGTATATAAAAGTTTTTTGTATCTTATTGTATGTTGTTATAAAATGGCTTAGTTATGCCGTTTTTAAGGTGTTGCTTTTCGTATCTTTTTACTTTTTATTGTCCTTTATTACAGATTTAAAGGACAAATAAAGGACAAATAAAGGACAGAATTAATGCTCATTTTGATAACGTTTTTGAGGGTGTAACATATCTTGTAATAAATTTGCTGCCGCTGCGTCTGCCGACTTTATAGCGTGCGTATATATGTTAAGTGTGGTGCTTTTATTTGCGTGTCCTAAACGGCTTGAAACTGTTGCAACGTCTACACCACCGGCAATAAGTAAAGTTGCCGAAATGTGTCGGAGTGTGTGTAAATGTGCGTTTGGTAGGTTATTACGTTTTATAAATCTTTGAAACCAAGATGTAAGACTATCGGGACGCATTACATCACCGTTACTTGAAGTAAATACTTTATCGGTGTTTTTCCATTGGTCACCGAGTAAAAGTTTTTGCTTGCATTGCTCTATTTTCCATTGCTTTAAAAGTGTTATCATCTCTTGCGGTATATTTATCGCTCTGCTTGATTGCCTTGATTTTGGTGTATCTTCAAAAATTCCCTGTTCGGGTGTGTATAGAACGGCTTTAGTTATGTGTACGAGATTTCTTTCAAAGTCAATATCGGACCAATTTAAGCCGCATAATTCACCCCTCCGCATACCTGTATATATTACAAGCATTATTGCGGTTTTATATTCAAATGGCTCATTATCTAAACAATTAATAAGATTGTCAAGTTGTAATTCATCAAGTACGGGAGCCTCTTTATATTCAACGTGAGGCGGTTTAACACGGTTACAAGGGTTTGACGGTATTACTTGCCATTGTACCGCCGTTGTAAGTATAGATGATAAAATACGGTGATACTTTACGATTGTTGTATCTGCAAGAGTATTATTACTATTGACAGGCTGAAATATATCTTTTCTGTTAAGTGCGGCGGAAAGTTTATTTACTGTATCTTTTGAAACATTCCGCCCCTCATAACAAGCCCTTACAGTAGATACTCCAATATTTGCCGCCGCCGATAAAGATTTTTGAGTATATCCGGCGGCGGTTACTATTTCTTTCAGATTGGGTACTGCTTTGTACTTTGTATCAAGTCTTATACCACTTTCCGTAAGATTATTATAAAACTCCATTAAGTGATGAGGTTGTAATTTACATAATTTTATATGTCCTAATGCTTGCGTAATGCGTGGTACTAAATCTTTATAGCTTTGCAGAGTACGGACTTTTAATTGACTTTCAGCATATTCTTTAAACCAACGTTCTATAAATTCAGATACTGTTATATTACCGTCTAAAAATTGACCGTTTTGTACTTGTTGTTCAAATAATACTGTTTGTTTTTCAAGTTCCTTTTTTATTTGTCTTTCTGTCATTGTGGGCGAGGGTTTCCACGTTTTAGATTTTATAATCTGATTACCTTTAGAGTCATATCCGGCTGATACTCTTATTTGATATGTGTTACTCCTCTTTCGTACTGTTGCCATTTATAACACCCCCGTTTAATCTTCGTCGTTTTCAGAGTCTTTTTTTAACTCTATCATTTTGTTATAGTCACTTAAATTTCTTATTATATCAAAAAATATATATTTAATCTCAAATAATAATAGCTTTGAATATTCATCTTTAAATATAAATTTGCCATTAAGTTCATCAGCATTATCTATTGTATTGTATGTAAGTTCTTCATCTTCAACTAATTTATATATACTATCAGTTTGATAAAGATTTATTAATTTTATATTATTTTCTTTTAATTCTTCAAATTTTTCTAATAGGTCACTTTTTAAAAGTTCATTTATAATTTTATCAAGTATTATTTTTAATTTGATAGGCAAATCAAGAATATTTTCAACTGTTGAAGTTGAAAAGCCTGTTTTATTTGATATGCCTATTTCACTTATATTTGTTGAGGTATTTTCTGTTAAACCGAGTAAATAATCAGCTGAAACATTAAAATATTTTGATAATAGTATAGTTATTTCAGTTTTTATATCTCTTGCACCGGTTTCCCAACGTGTAACAGTTTCACGTTTTACATTTAAAGCGTGTGCTACTTCATCTTGAGTTAATTTTTTTGATATTCTTAAATGTTTTATTCTTTCGCCTATTTCTTTGTACATTTTTGTCACCTCATATAAATAAATTATTCAATAGTGACTATTTGGAACAATTTAAAAATAAAGTACCAAAACTATTGACTTTATAAAAATGGTACATTAAAATATGATTGTACCAAAACTATTATAACAACTACTATAACTACTGTCAATAGAAAGAGAGGTTTTTATTTTATGTTAAATGCAGAAGTAAAAAAAGAAATTAAAAAAAATGGCTTTACCTTATGGCAAATAGCGGAACAGATAGGAGTAAGCGAAACATCAGTAATAAGATGGTTACGTTCAGAGCGTGACTGTCGTAATCAACAAAAGGTTATGAACGCTTTAAATGAATTGAAAAGTAAAAAGGGAGTTTAATAAAATGTCAAATAATAAAATAACTTTAACGGCTATAAAGCCGCCGCATATGCGAGGAATAAAGCAAGCAATAGAAGAAATAAAGCAAGCTGACCCGTACACCGCATTAACGGAGCCGGCTCTCCGCCGCCTTATAATTTCAAAAGAGATACCCTCCGTAAGAGTGGGTACAAAATATTTAATCAATATGGATATACTTAATAATTATCTATGTGGTGGAACGACTGAAAGCAAACCGATAACCGCCGCCGGAATAAGAAAAGTGTCCGAGTAAATTAATATGATAGATTATACAGAGTATATAAAAGAAAATGTAAGTATAATTGATATTGTAGAACGTGCCGGAGTAAATTTAAAGCACAATAAGGCTTGTTGTCCGTTTCATCACGAAAAGACTCCATCTTTTTCAGTACACCCAAAGAAAAATATATTCAAGTGTTTTGGTTGTGGTATAGGTGGAGATGTTATTGAATTTACAAGAATGTTTTATAATACTGATTTTATCGGGGCGGTTAAAATTTTAAATACTGAGTTTAACTTAGGTATAGAATTTAATAATAAAGTTAGTATTAAATCGGCGGAAAAAGAAAAGTACATAGAAAAAGGACTGAACAGAGTAATAAATAAAATATATGTGAGGCGGTTTAAATCTGTTGAAATGGCTTTAATTGCGTATTATAGAAGATTACATCAGATTATAATATATTATATTCCGCCGCATAATATGAGTTTATGCAAGCTTAAAAGTGAATATATACAAGCTTTAAAAGATATTGACCGAATAGAGTATTATTGTGATATTATGCTTTATGGGGACTTTGAGGAAAAGAAAAGACTTGTAGAAACGGAAGAGGTGAAAAAGATTGAACGAAAGTATAGCACAAAACAGTGATGAACTTGAAAACATTTTTACAAGTGCTTTTTTACAGTATGAAGAACAAAATGTAATAGAATTATTAGATAGCATATTTGATAAAAACAGTGCAGAAATGATTGAAACCTGTTTAAATATTGCAAAATCGGCGGCGGAAAAGTGTAAAGTTAAAACAAAATTTAATAATACATTAAAGCATTATAAGAAAGATTTCGCAATTCAAAAAAGGTTAGAAATGTGTACGGGAAAAATAACAATAAAAAATATTCCGAAAGATTATACCGAACTATTTAATAATTATAAATGTGGTAACTATATTGTAGATGATACGGGAGTATATAAAGTAATTGAAACCAAAGAGGGTGATATAAATACGGTGTTAATATGCAGCCACCCAATTTTAATAACGGCAAGATATATAAATATAAACGAGAACACCGAAACAGTAGTAATTGCTTATACAATCGGTGATAAGTGGAATTTTATAAATGTAGAGCGTGAACGAATTGCAAGTAATACTAAAATAGTTAATCTTGCAAATTTCAGCATTGATATTACATCAGATACCGCAAAGGATATTATAAAATATTTGCAATATATATTACAAGTGAATAGTAGTAATATACCAATATATAAAGCTGTTAATAGACTTGGTTGGGTAAATAATGAGTTCGTACCGTATTCGGATAAGATAAAATGTGACAGTGAATTGAACTTTAAAGATATTATAAAGCAGTTAAAAAGTAAAGGTAATTTTGAAGTATGGCAAAAACATTGCTTGCTACTTCGTGAGAATATTTATTTAAGGCTTGTAATGGCGGCGAGTTTTTCCGCTCCACTTATAGAGCGTATAGGTGGTTTACCTTTTATTGTTCACCTTTGGGGCGGAACAGGAACGGGGAAAACAGTAGCTTTATGCGTGGCTGCAAGTGTTTGGGGAAAAGGTGCATATAACAATAATGCTTTAATACAATCATTCAGAGGAACAGAATACGCATTAAGTGAGAAAGCGGCTTTTCTTTATTCTTTACCGGTTATTATTGATGAGGGGCAAACCGTTAAAAATAAAGATGATTTTGATACCTTAATAATGAATTTAACAGAGGGTAAAGGAAAGATACAAGGCTCAGCAAGCGGCGGCATAAAAAAGCTTAGACATTGGGCGAACTGTTTTATTACGACAGCCGAAGAAAATATTATAAAGTATAATAGCGGCGGCGGAACTTCAAACCGTATTATTAATATAGCTGCACAAAGTAAGATTATTAATGACGGTCATATTACAATGCAGATAATAAGGGATAATTATGGCTTTGCCGGAAAGAAATATATTGAATATATAAAAAAATTACCTCTTGAACAACTAAAAAACAGGTATGACGATTTATTTGCAAAGTTAAAAGACAATACGGATAGTACAGATAAGCAGCTTATGGCAATGACATTTTTATTATTATCTGATGAATTATCAGAACAATGTATTTTTAAAGGTGAGAAACATTTAAGCATAGAAAATATTAAACCTTTTCTTACTTCACAAAAAGAGATTGATAATTCTGAACGTGCATATAATTGGGCTGTAAATTGGGTATCGCAGAATATGAACAGATTTAAAGACTCAATTAATAATAATGGGGAAGTATGGGGAAAAATAAAAGATGATGTTGCGATAATAAATAAAAATGTACTTACCGAATATCTGCAACGTGCCGGCTTTGATTATGGTGCGGTTATGCCGGAACTTGCAAAGAGGAACAAACTAATAAAAACACCTCAAGGAAAATGGTTACATAGTATGAGTGTATACGGTTGTAAAGCAAGTTATGTACAAATGATTTTAAATGACAATGAATATCTTGAAGTAAAAGATGATGTATCACCATTTTAAATAAATTCTAATAATGTTGGAACTTGTTAGAATTTTATTGGAATGATGTAAAACAATTAAAAACCGCATAAAAACTATATATTTAATAATATATTAATAATAATATATATATATTCTAACATTCTAACGATATTTATATATATGTGCGTGTAAAAAATAAAATGGTATATAAATACATTTTTTTTATAAACGTATATTTATATATACGAAAAAATCGTTAGAATGTTGGAATGGCTGAAAAATGGCTTAGTAGTGCGGTTTATAGGCTCTAACGTAGCGTTGTAACTCATTGGAATTTTTAAGATGTGTAGGGGGTGTAAAAATCTTAAATATATTATTTTTTGTAGACCGCCGCCCCCTTTTATGAGAAAAAACACCGAAGTTTTGACTACCTATTAAGCCGTATAAATGGCTTAAAATAAGGGTTTTAAGAAAAAACTTAAAAAAAGGAAGTGAAAAAATGGGGAAAAGAGGACCTAAGCCCGGAACGGGTGGAAGACCTAAACAGACGATAGATAAAAAATTCAGCAATAAGGCGGCTCTTATGAAAGGTGATAAAGCTGAATTAAATACAATCTGTTTAGTAGACAATAAAACAGCATTATCAATATATAATAATACAATCGAATGGCTAAAGGGTTTAAATTGTTATGAAGACGTTCCTAATCACATTATAGAAGAATATGCTTTATGTAAAGCAAGGTGGCTTGAGTGTGAATTGGAAATACAACGGAGTGGCTTAACGGCTGAACACCCTACAACTAAGAAACCGACAAAGTCATTTTATACTGAAATCAGTATGAATTATTTAAAACAAGCTGATATAGCTTATAATGCTATTGTTGAAATAATAAGGCTCAAATCACCACTTTCCGCCGCTGTAAAAGATATAGACCCAATGGAAAACCTTTTAAACGAAACTAAGGTATAAAGGGAGGTGTAGAATGAAAAAATTAATAAACGATTATAAGAATGGATTAGATGAAATATCTGTACTTTTGCAAGAATTAAGAGCATATACAACTATAAAAGGTTTGGATAAAAAGACAATAGAAGATATTATAAATCATATAGAAAATATTACTGATGAATTATGTAATATACATTTTAAATCTGATTCATTTCCGGAGTGTACAAGCATAGAGGAAATGAAACTATATAGAAAAATATCTGAAAAATTGTATAGTTCATTACAAGAATATTGTAATATAGTTATTAAAACCGATTTTGAATATATGTTTAATGATTTACAAGAAGATAAGCTGAATAAAACATTCCGCCGCATTTCTGAATTATTTGCGTTGTCTATGGGATTTATTACTTCGGCAAAAAAATATTGTAGAGATAATAATATATTTGATTTGATGATATATAATTCTTAAAATTTATAAAGTTACAGGTAGATCTAACAGGAGGACAAAGAAATGGAACAATTAAAAGCACTTCAAGAACAAGTTGAACATTTGACAAAATTAATTAAAGAACTTGCAAAACCGGATATATATGATTATATAGATGAAAATATGCCGGAATGGGCAAGAAAGCCTGTTCAAGCGGCGGTAGATAAAGGCATTTTAAAGGGTGACAAGGAAAACGGTTGGGGACTTACATATGAAGATTTAAAAGTTCTTACTTGGATGCATAGAACAGGTATATTTTAAATTATTACTCTGTTAAAAAAAGTTCAGAGAATATGCAATTATAGCATATTTTCTGAACTTTTTTGTTAAAATTCTTTCAAATCATTATTTGTATTTTCAATAGTTTTAAAAATGTTTTCGAGGTTGTCGGCTAGAATATTAAATAAAGCCTTGGCTTGCCTGTGTTCCCATATAATGGCTTGACGGTCACTTGGAGTATTAACGTTATATTGATTAAAATAATTTTCTCTTATAATTTCAATTAAAAATTTAATATCAGCTATTTTACCGACTGTAAGACTTAAATTATCTTTTATTTGAATTTTATCTGACATTTTAATATATACCTCCGTGCTTGACATATTCGAGGCGGTAATATATAATTTAAGTGTGTGATATAGTTACCGCCCCTTGTGGTGGTGCTTGCCTTGTATGAGTTGGTAGCTTATACAAGGCTTTTTCTTTTATGATAATTGTAAGGTTATTACTGCTCCGTAATTCATAAAACGGGTATAATGCCCTCTGACCTCTTTAAAGGTAGTTTTAAGCTTAATTCCTTTATCGACTATTGCTGATATGACATAAGCTAAATTCTTCGGAATATAGCCCATTTTGTAAGCGACAGAACTATTTACACTTATCATAACGGCTACTGCGTTGTTATCGTGCAAATTTGCCTTGTCACGTTCAAGCCATACTCTTACTTGATTGGGTGTGTAATGTGTAAGTATTCTGTGTAATGCCTTTTGTCTGTTCCCTTTTGTTACTCCAGCGACTTTACTTTCAATGGTGTTGCCTTTTATCAGCTCCCAAGCCTTTTTAAATGCGGCGGAAAGCGTTAAGCCCATTTTCTTCAACCTGTTTGCTATTATGCAGATACGGCTCTTTATTTTCTTATCATACTTCATTGTGGTTTACTCCTTTCGTTTTTTTGTGTAGTCAACCTTGACTACGGTTATATTATACTATGTACATAGTAATAAATCAATATGCAATATGTATAAAATATGTACATAGTTTTTGTATAATGTAACTATGTACACAGTATTCAAAGTATGTTATAATAATCTTAGATTAAAGATTATATTTAATCTCCTGTAGTGTCGGGGGTGACTTGGGCGGTTGTTCTGACTTACGGGGAAAGGAACAAAATATAATGAGTGAAAGCACTTTGGTATTAATCATTTTGTTTTTGCTTGTATATGTGATAAAAAAATAAGCCGCCCACTTCTGCCAAAGTGAACGGCTTAGGGTAGAAATTCTTCTACATCTAAAAAATTCATATTAACAGAATGACCGTTAAGTCACTCCTTTATCTACTTGTATTTTATCAAAAAATATATGTATTGTCAAGATAAAAATGTGATGCCATAAAAGCCACCTTGTGCGGCGGAATATCCAACCTTTCCGCCACTGGTTGTAAGATTATTTTATATACACCCTTAAAACGACCATAAAGGCTGATTAAAGGCATTTTAACCTTATCAGTAAAGCAAACACATCACCCAAACAATATATACGGCTGATACTGATTTTATATCTATTTGCAGAATAAAAAAAGCCGCTTTATGCGGCGGAATACTCAACCTTTCCGCCGCCATAAGCGGTATTTTTATTTATATCTTTATGCCGTATGTAAGTTATCGCCGTTGTTGTTTTCGCTTTCAGTGTTGTCTTGCGTTGTGTTGTTGCTTTCAAGTGTTCGCTCGTTAAGGGACTTGTCTAAAATTGTTAGAATGTTAGACAAGTCAAATATCAAATTGTCTAATATTCTAAATAAGGATGTGGCTCTTTCGTATACGCGCCACACAAAAACTTGTTGCTCGTGTTCTGTTTTAAATCTTGGTGAAAAAAATTCGTTTCTGATTTCTTGCGATAAACACATTATGTCTATTGCCATATCTGCCGCTTTACCTACTTCGTCCACTACCTCTATATTTTTAATTAAATTATCCATTTTTAAAACTCCTTTACTACTTGACTTTTCTTATTGCGTATAGTATAATTATCCTAATCCTTTTAGGACGGTGGTTTAGCCTTGTATAAGTTGGTAACTTGTACAAGGCTTTTTTATTGCTAACAGCAATGCAACCGCCCCATAATTCATATAGCTTGCGTAATGTCCTCTAATCTCTTTAAGAGTGGCTTTATATAAAAAGCCTTACACATTATCAAAGCCGCCTTATGCGGCGGAATACTCACTCTTTCCGCCGCACATAAACATTTTATATATCTATGTGTATTTTACCTAAAATACTTCTTACACCTTTGTAAACCGACCATTTAAGATGCTCTTTCTTGTCTATCTGTAAGTATAATTTTCTAAGTTTTTTATACGTTTCTAAATGACGGTTTGAATACTTGCTTATATCACCAAATATATTGCCATAGTATTCAGTTAGCCAATAACGTATATATCCCGGAACTGCATTTTCTCCGTTGAAAAAATACTGAATAATATTATCTTTGGCGGATATAGCACGAACACCGTAATCAACCGAATGACCGTTTGAAAAACATTCAAGTTGTCGCACTACGTTGTTATATGCACTCTTAATATCGCTTTCATTCTCAAGTTATACCGCCTTGCAAAAGAAATGTGTAATATTTTCTGCGTCTTGTCCCAATGACGGTATCCAAAAAAAATCATTGTTTTTCATAAAAAAATACCTCCTAAAATCTTGACTTTACAGAGGAAATACACTATAATTTACTTGTGTGATAAATTGTGTGTATTTCCTCTTTTGTTGGCAAATGCACTCGCCTTGTATGAGTTGGTAGCTTGTACAAGGCTTTTTTATTTATGCTAATTGCAATGTTATCACCGCCCCATAATTCATATAGCTTGCGTAATGTCCTCTAATCTCTTTAAACATTGCCTTTATGTAAAAGCCTTTGTCTATAAGTGCCGATACCACATAAGCAAGATTACGAGGGATACAACCTAAATTATAGTTATCCGAGCCATTCACCGATACAATAACATTTACTGCGTTGTTATCGTGTAAATTTGCCTTGTCACGTTCAAGCCATACTTTTACTTGATTAGGGCGGTATGCCGCCGCAATGCGTGCAAGTGCCTTTTGTCTGTTTCCTTTGGTTACTCCAGCTACTTTACTTTCGATAGCCTTACCTTTTATCAGCTCCCAAGCCTTTTTAAAAGCGGCGGAAAGTGTTAAGCCCATTTTCTTCAACCTGTTTGCCATAGTTGCAACTATGCGGCGGATTGTGTGAATGTTCTTCATTGTGTTTCGCTCCTTTCGTTTTTTTGTGTAGTCAACCTTGACTATGATTATATTATACTATATCGATAGCGATATATCAATAGACAAAATACACAATATTGTTATCAATATATTGTGTAAAATGTATATTGTAATCGATATATAGAGAATGT
>OLNN01002711.1_pt1 | contig 12065 bp, 13 predicted proteins | sample 1672141 | NCBI WGS metagenome assembly OLNN01 (sample SAMEA3136652, study PRJEB25190) | human gut metagenome | biome: human gut; feature: human-associated habitat; material: faeces | place: Austria | collected 2013 | reverse complement strand
GCGACTGTCCCCCGTCTGCGCCAACAGGCGGATATGGGGCAGTCGTTTTCTCTTGTGATCTATCCATCTATCAATCCTCCCTCATGCCGTCCATAATGGCGGTAATCAGCCGGATAGTGTCCAGCAGTTCACCGTCCACGCCGCCCCCGGCCTCTATCCGTTGCAGTTCCACCAGCACAGCGGCAAACTCGTTCCGCAGGGCCTTGTAGACCCGTGGGTTGCCCTGCACCACCACTTCCCGGCACATCAGCCGCCGGGTAATGTAGTCCTGTTTCGTCAGCCCAGAGAGGCGCACAGCGGTTTCTATCTGCTCGTCCTCCTCCGGGGACACCCGAAACGCCACCGTCTTGTTTCTCCATCGGTTCTTGTTGTCCCTGTTCTTCAGCGACATGATTTAAGCCCCCTTTCTCTCCATGTCCAGCCTGTCCGCCATTTCCGTCTGCCGGGTGGGGAACAGGTGGGCGTAACGGTAAGTAATGTCGATACTCTCATGCCCCACCCGGTCAGCGATTGCCAGGGCGGTGAAGCCCATATCAATCAGCAGGGAAATGTGTGAATGTCGGAGGTCGTGAATTCTGATCCGCTTCACTCCCGCCGCTTTCGCACCTCTGTCCATTTCATGGTGGAGATAGTGCTTGCTGACAGGGAAAATCCGTTCATTTGCCCCGGTGCTGTAAAACATCTTTAAGTAGTCCTCCATCTCTCCACAGAGGAATTTGGGCATCTTAATGACACGGTTGCTCTTTTTCGTCTTAGGAGTGGTAATCACGTCCTTGCCCTTGAGCCGCTGATAGGATTTGCTGATGGACACTGTACCCGCCTCAAAGTCGAAGTCTGTTGGGGTGAGGGCCAGCAGTTCCCCCTCCCGGATACCGCACCAGTAGAGCATTTCAAAGGCATAGTAGGAGAGGGGCTTGTCCATCATGGCGTCGGCAAATTTCAGATACTCTTCCTTCGTCCAGAACAGCATTTCACGCCGTTCCTCCACCCCCATGTTCCCGGCCTTGGCCGCAGGATTGACCTGGAGGCCGTAGTAGCGGACAGCATGGTTAAAGAGGGCACTTAACTGATTGTGGACGGTTTTGAGATAGGTAGGGGAATAGGGTTTTCCCTTGGCGTCCGTTAACCCTCGGATCGCGTTCTGCCAGTCCATCACGTCCTTGGCGGTGATTTCCGACAATTTCCGTTTTCCAAAATACGGCAGGATTTTCTTCTGGATGATGCTTTCTTTTGTCAGCCAGGTGTTCAGTTTCAGCTTGGGCTTCATATCCTTCTCATAGAGCTGGGCGAAGCTCTCAAAGGTCATGTTCACATCGGCCTGCTTTTGCATCAGAAACTCCCGTTCCCACGCCTGGGCCTCTTTCTTGGTGGCAAAGCCACGCTTTAACTTCTGCTGGCGCTCTCCTTTCCAGTCCGTATAGCGGAATTGGACGTACCAAGTGCCGTTGGCCTTGTTCTTAAACGCCGCCATAGGTTAATCACTCCTTTCGCTCTGGCTTCTTGTGCCATAAAATTTTTCGTGGAAGAATTTGCGGTCGATGCGGCCTGAAATGGTAATACAGCCCGTCTTTTTCAACTCCGCATTCATAGAACGAATCAGCTTATAGGCATAGGGGACAGAAACCCCTAATTCCTCCGCTACCTCGTCCACCCGCATGAACATGGTGCTTGCCATTGTGCGCTCACCTCCTTTCATGGCCCCAGAACTAAGCCTTTATGCTTAACCTATTATAACTAAGCAAATTTGCTTTGTCAAGTGGCTTGCGGAATAATTTTTAACTTTTTTGTTTAAGATACTCTTGACTGTTACTAAGCGAATATGTTATACTACTTTCGACAGAAACCACCAGATAGGAGTTGGCATTTATGGCAATAGGAGAGCGCATCCATTTTTTCCGCACCCTCCGGGGTATGACACAGAAGTATCTTGGTATGGCGGTGGGCTTTCCAGAGCGTTCCGCCGATGTTCGTCTGGCACAGTACGAAACAGGCACCCGGACGCCGAAGGCCGACTTGACCGCTGCCCTGGCGCATACATTAGATGTATCGCCCCAGGCGTTGAGCGTCCCGGACATAGACAACTACATAGGTTTGGCCCATACGCTGTTCGCCTTGGAGGATGTTTACAGTCTGAAAGTGGTAGAGGCGGATGGACGTGCCTGCCTGCAAGCAGATATTTTTCAGGGAGGCCGTCAAGCCAGTGAGCTGAACAAAATCTTGATTGCGTGGCGGGAACAGGCGGCGAAGTTGGAGGCCGGGGAGATCACCAAGGAGGACTATGACCGCTGGCGCTACAACTACCCGAAGTACGACACCACCCAGCGGTGGGCCAAAGTCCCCTCGAAGGAATTAAGCGATGCTCTGATAAAAGGATTGAAGAAACAGAGAAAAGACAAATAACAAAAAAGGTCTTGCCGACTGGTGAAAGTCAGCAAGACCTTTTTCTTAGGATATGGAGGATTTACCCGCAAGCCACCCGTTATACGGGAGTGAACAAAGTAAATCCGGTTTTGGTATCTGCTATCAATTTGCTATCAAATGCCCCGTTTCCGCTTTAAGACCCCAGTGTTTTCAAGGCTTTGCGGGTTTTGTCAGTTATTCCCACTCAATTGTCGCAGGAGGCTTAGATGTGATATCATAGACAATGCGATTAATGGACTTTACTTCATTGACAATACGGACAGAGATCTTATCCAGCACATCATAGGGAATGCGAGCCCAATCCGCTGTCATGAAATCAGTGGTAGTCACGCCGCGCAGCGCCAACGTATAATCATAAGTACGGCCATCGCCCATCACACCTACGGAGCGCATATTAGTCAGCACAGCAAAATACTGACTGATTTGCGTATCCCAACCGGCTGCAGCGATCTCTTCCCGGAAGATTGCGTCTGCATCCCGCAGGATATCCGCTTTTTCCTTGGTAATCTCGCCGATAATCCGAATGGCAAGCCCGGGACCCGGGAAAGGCTGGCGCATAACCAGGTAATTGGGCAGTCCCAACTCCCGGCCTAGCTGGCGCACCTCGTCCTTAAAGAGCATACGCAGCGGCTCAATAATCTCCTTAAAATCCACGTAGTCCGGCAGACCACCCACATTGTGATGGCTTTTAATCACTGCGGCATCGCCGGTACCGGATTCGATGACATCCGGGTAAATCGTTCCCTGAACCAGGTAGTCCACCCGGCCGATTTTCTTAGCTTCTTCCTCAAAAACGCGGATAAATTCCTCACCAATGATTTTACGTTTCTGCTCCGGCTCGGAGACACCTGCCAATTTGTCCAGGAAACGCTGCTCCGCGTCTACGCGGACGAAGTTGATATCCCACTTGGCAAAGGCCGCTTCCACTTCGTCGCCTTCATTTTTCCGCATGAGGCCATGGTCCACAAACACGCAGGTCAGCTGATTCCCCACCGCTTCTGCGACCAGCGCCGCTGCGACCGAGGAGTCTACGCCGCCGGACAGGCCCAGCAGCACCTTGCCCTGTCCCACTTTTTCCCGGACAGAGGCAATGGCATGCTTGCAGTAGTCGCCCATCGTCCAATCGCCGGCGGCACCACAGACTTCATAGAGGAAATTATGGAGCATCTGCAAACCATTTTCCGTATGGTTGACCTCGGGATGGAACTGGACGCCGTAAAAGCCCCGGCTCTCGTCGGCAATGGCCACATTGGGACAGGCATCGGAATGTGCCATCAGCGCGAATCCCTCCGGCACCTTCGCCATATAATCGCTGTGGCTCATCCAGGAAATGCCCTGCTCCGGAAGCCCCTTGAACAATTTACAATCGGTCTGATAGTAGGTCACGGTTTTCCCGTACTCCCGGGCAGTGTCCTCCTGGGCTTCCGTCACCATACCGCCCAGAGTATGGGCCATCAGCTGGCAGCCGTAACAGATTCCCAAAATGGGAATGCCCAACTGGAAAATCTCCGGCGCATAGCTGGGAGCATCTGCGGCGTAGACACTGTTGGGACCGCCGGTGAAAATAATCCCGATGGGATTCATCGCTTTCAGCTCTTCCAACGGAGTGGTATAGGGCTTTACCTCGCAATAGACATTGCACTCGCGAACACGGCGCGCAATCAGCTGATTGTACTGTCCGCCAAAATCCAGGACAACAACGAGTTCATGTTGCATGACAAGAAACCATCCTTTCTGTTCTCTCTCGATAGGAAACACGTTCTCCGGCACGATATGATACAGTCGTGCCGGAGAGCATTCTTTTTTACTTAAATTTCCGTAATATCAATGGGCGTCAGGTCCACGCTCCGGCCCTGTTCCCGGGCAGTGAGAATGGCATGGGCGGTGTCAATGGCGGTGATACAGAGAATGGAGTGTTCCACTGCCATCCGGCGAATTTTAATGCCGTCGCCGCCTTCCCGGTGCCGGCGCCGCGGGGTATTGACGATCATATCCACGGTACCGGACTGGATCATATCCTCCAGGTTGGGATGGGCTTCACCCAGCCGGTTCACCTTCTTGACCTCGATTCCCGCTTTTTTCAGGTAGTCATAGGTGCCCTTGGTGGCAAAGAGCTCGATGCCCAGCTCGTTGAGTTCCCGGGCAATGCCAACTGCCTCGCCCTTATCCTCATCCTTTACGGTGATAATCACCCGGCCACCTCTCTTGGGCACCTTCATATTGGCGCCCTTAAAGGCTTTCAGCAGCGCCTGGGGATAGGATTCTGCGATACCCAAGCATTCGCCGGTGGATTTCATCTCGGGACCCAGGTTGATATCTACGTCGGTGAGCTTCTCGAAGGAGAACACCGGCATCTTGCAGGCAAAATACTCCGCCTCGGGGTAGAGCCCCGTGCCATAGCCCAGATCTTTCAGCTTTGCCCCCAGCATAACCTTGGTGGCCAGATCAATGATGGGCACATTGGTCACCTTGGAGATATAGGGGATGGTCCGGGAAGAACGGGGATTGGCCTCGATAATGTAAACAGTGTCGTTATAGATGATAAACTGTACGTTGATCAGGCCGATCACGCCCAGATGCTTGGCCAGATTCCGGGTGTGCTTCAGAATCGTCTCCTTGTGAATATCGTCCACATGGATGGGCGGATAGACTGCGATAGAGTCACCGGAGTGGATACCGGACCGCTCCACGTGCTCCATGATACCGGGAATCAGCACATCTTCGCCGTCAAAGACGCCATCCACTTCCACTTCCCGGCCCATCAGGTACTTGTCCACCAGAATGGGGTGTTCCTGGACCGTCATGTTGATGATCTTCATAAAGTCGATGATATCCTGATCTTTATAGGCGATCTCCATGCCCTGACCACCCAGCACATAGGAGGGCCGGACCAGCACCGGATAACCGATGGCATTGGCCGCCGCCAGTGCCTGCTCTGTGGTAAAGACCGTGCGTCCCTCAGCCCGGGGAATTTCGCACTTGTTCAGGATGACGTCAAAACGCTCCCGGTCCTCTGCTGCGTCCACGCCGTCAGCCGAGGTACCTAGGATTGGAACCCCCATCTCAGTCAGCGCCTTGGCCAGCTTAATGGCAGTCTGTCCGCCGAACTGGACCACAGCACCCCAGGGCTTCTCCAGCTCCACCACGTGCTCCACATCTTCGGCAGTCAGCGGCTCGAAGTACAGCCGGTCGGCGATGTCAAAGTCGGTGGAGACGGTCTCCGGGTTGTTGTTGATGATGATGGTCTCCAGGCCCATCCGCTTCAGAGCCCAGACCGAGTGGACGGAACAGTAGTCAAACTCAATGCCCTGTCCGATTCGAATGGGACCGGAGCCCAGAACCAGCACTTTCTTCTTGCCATTGTCCTCCACTACGGCCTCGTTCTCGTCGTCATAGGTGGAGTAGTAGTAGGGCGTCTGGGCATCGAACTCGGCGGCACAGGTGTCCACCATCTTGAAGGACGGGTGGATATTGTATTTGATCCGCAGCTCCTTGATGGCCTTGGCGTTGGTGCCCACCAGCTCCGCGATGTAGGTGTCGGCAAAGCCCAGCTCCTTGGCCATACGCAGGGTGCTCTGATCCGGCAGACCCTCAGCCAGCTTCCGCTCCATGTCCACAATGTTCTGGATGCGGTCAATGAACCAGATGTCGATCTTGGTAATATCGTTGATCTCCTCTGGCGTAATGCCCCGGCGCAGAGCCTCGGCCACCACGAAAATCCGCTCGTCGTCAATGTCGGACAGCTTGCGGAACACCTGCTCGTCGGTGAGCTCCTTGAGCTTGGGCAGCTGGAGAGAGTGGACATGCTGCTCCAGAGAGCGGATGGCCTTCATCAGGCCCGCCTCAAAGCTGTTGCCAATGGCCATGACCTCGCCGGTGGCCTTCATCTGGGTGCCCAGCTTACGGCTGGCAGTGGTGAATTTATCGAAGGGCAGACGGGGAATCTTCAGGACACAGTAGTCCAGCGTGGGCTCAAAGCAGGCGGTGGTCTTGCCGGTCACGGCGTTAGGAATTTCATCCAGCGTGTAGCCCAGGGCGATCTTGGCCGCCACCTTGGCGATGGGATAGCCGGTTGCCTTGGAAGCCAGGGCGGAAGAACGGGACACACGGGGGTTGACCTCGATGACCGCGTACTCAAAGGAGTCCGGGTTCAGGGCAAACTGGCAGTTGCAGCCGCCCTCGATCTCCAGGGCACTGATGATGTCCAGCGCGGCAGTCCGCAGCATCTGGTACTCCTTGTTGGCCAGGGTCTGGCAGGGCGCTACCACGATGGAGTCGCCGGTGTGGACGCCCACCGGGTCCAGGTTTTCCATGCCGCAGATGGTGATCACGTTGCCGGCGCTGTCCCGCATGACCTCGAACTCAATCTCCTTCCAGCCGGAGATACAGCGCTCGATGAGCACTTCATGGACGCGGGAGAGGTTCAAACCCCGGTCGCAGATCTCCCGCAGCATCCGCTCGTCGTAGGCGATGCCGCCGCCGGTTCCGCCCAGGGTATAGGCGGGCCGGACGATAACCGGCAGGCCGATCTTATTGGCGAAGTCCACAGCGTCCTCCACCGTGTTGACCACTTTGGAGACCACGCAGGGCTGGTTGATGGACTCCATGGTGTCCTTAAAGCCCTGCCGGTCCTCGGCCCGGCGGATGGAGTCGGCGGAGGTGCCCAGCAGCTTGACGCCGTACTTGTCCAGGGTGCCGTCCTCGTACAGGTTCATGGCCAGGTTCAGACCGATCTGACCGCCCAGGGTGGGCAGCACTGCATCCGGGCGCTCCTTTTCGATGACCTGGGTCAGTGAATAAGTATTCAGCGGTTCGATATATACGTGGTCGGCGATATCCTTATCGGTCATAATGGTGGCCGGGTTGGAGTTGACCAGAACAACCTCCATCCCCTCTTCCTTCAGGGAACGGCAGGCCTGGGTGCCGGCGTAGTCAAATTCGGCCGCCTGGCCGATAATGATGGGGCCGGAGCCAATGACCAGTACTTTCTTGATACTTGTATCCTTAGGCATTGCGGATGCCCCCCTTCTTCGCCAGTGCGATCATATCCATAAATTCGTCAAAGAGGTAGTCCGAATCCACCGGGCCGGGCGAGGCCTCCGGGTGGAACTGGACGGTAAAGATGTTCTTGCCCACATAGCCCAGGCCCTCGCAGGTGCCGTCGTTGACGTTCTCATGCTCCACTCTGGCCACCGCCGGGTCCACGGTCTCTTTCATGACGTAGTAACCGTGATTCTGAGAGGTGATAAACACCCGCTTGCGCTTGATGTCCCGGACCGGATGGTTGGCGCCCCGGTGTCCGTAGGGCAGCGGGCCGGTCTTGGCGCCGGTGGCCAAGGCCATCAGCTGGTGGCCCAGACAGACGGCAAAAATGGGCATGTCAGAGGCATACAGCTTTTTCAGCTCCTCAATAATCTCCACACAGTCCGCCGGATCCCCAGGGCCGTTGGAGAGCATGACCCCGTCAAATCCCCCGTCCAGAATCTCCTGGGCCGGAGTGTGGCAGGGGAACACCGTCACATCACAGCCCCGCCGGTTCAGACAGTTGGTCATGTTGCGCTTTTCGCCGAAGTCGTACAGGGCGATTTTGTAGCCGGTGCCGCCTTCCGCACCGGGATAAAACTCCTTCTCTCTGGTGGAGACCCGCTCCACGGTGCCGGACACCCGGTACTGCTTCAGCTTGTCCAGTACCTCTTCCAGATCGTACTGCTCCGCGCAGGTGATCATCCCGTTCATCGTGCCCTGCTTACGCAGGATTTTGGTCACCGCACGGGTATCAATATCCTCAATCCCGGTGATATTATGGACCTTGAGATAGTCGTTCAGGCCGCCCTCACAGCGGAAATTGCTGCCCCGCGCCGCCAGGTGCCGGACAATCAGCGCCTCCGCCCAGGGACGGCAGCTCTCGTTGTCCTCCTCATTGACACCGTAGTTGCCGATCAGCGGATAGGTCATCACGACGCCCTGTCCGGCATAGGACGGGTCCGTGAGAATCTCCTGATACCCCACCATGGAGGTGTTGAACACCATCTCGCAGATACGGTCCTCCGTACTGCCGATGCTGGTGCCGGCAAAGGTCTGTCCGTTTTCCAAGATTAACGTTGCCTTCATATATCACATACCACCTTTTCCTCGACGGTCGCAGTTACGCAAAATGAATAAACATTCGCAAGTAGCTGCATATTTATACACACTTGCCCGTGCCATATTCATTATTATGAATATTATGACACAAAGCGACTTGTTTTTGCAATAGGAAACTTCATTTTCGGCAATCTTTCCGACACAGGCACATATCCCCTCCTGCTTTTGGGTATATTAACAAAGCTGTACATCTGGAAGGGAGGCACGCCTATGGCCATCGCCTTTGCTCGCACCGTTATCCTATACGCCCTGATCATCGTGGGCATCCGGCTGATGGGAAAAAAGCAGGTGGGAGAGCTGGAGCCCACCGAACTGGTCTTCGCCATGCTCATCTCCGATCTGGCCGCCGTGCCCATGCAGGATTTTGGCATCCCGCTGCTCTTCGGCCTGATCCCCATCGTCACTCTGCTTGCCATCACCATGGCTCTGTCGGTGCTCTCGCTGAAGAGCATCCGCTTTCGCAACCTGATCTGTGGCCGGCCCAGCGTCATCATGGAGCACGGCTCCATTCTTCAAAACGCCCTGGCCAAAAACCGCTTTACGGTGGACGAGCTGTTGGAGGAGCTGCGGCTCCAGGGGATCACCGATTTGTCCACTGTCAAATACGCCATTTTGGAGAACTCCGGCCGAGTCTCCGTCATTCTCTATGAGGCCTACCAGCCCGCCACTCCCGACCAGTTGGATCTGACGCCGGAGGAAGAAGGGCTGCCGCTGATCATCATCAGTGACGGCCGGGTACTGCGCCAGAATCTCCAGCTGCGGAATCTGGATCAGCACTGGCTCCAGCAGCAGCTGGCAGAACATGGCCACACCTCCCCCACCCAGGTATTTCTCCTGACCGTGGATGAGGTAGGGCGCATCTACTACGTACCCAAGGAGCGTGGGCAATCATGAAACGACTTTGGATTTCCCTGGTCATTCTGCTGGCCATTTTCGCCGGTTCTCTGGTCAACATCTCCTACGTCACCCAGATTTCCAACCGTCTGGTCACCGGACTGAACCAGGCTGAAGCCTGCGCGGAAGCCGGAGACTGGTCTCAGGCCCAGACACTGACCCGTCAGGCCCAGGATCAATGGGACCGCTACGCTCCCTATCTCTACATGACCCAGTGCCATGGAACCACCGATGAGATCAACACCGGGTTTCGGGAGGTACTGGAGTGCATCCAGTGGGAGACGGTGCCCGAGTACAGCGCCGCCAACGGCGTCCTGATCGCAGAGGTAGAGCATCTGGCTGAGATGGAAAATCTGACGCTGGAAAATCTACTGTGACCGGACTGTGCCGCAAAATTTCCTCACAAAAGGAGCAGGTTCACCCCTTTGGGCACCTGCTCCTCAACGAAAACACCGGCAGCGCGCTCTTTTCTTTACGAGCGCTCCGCCAGGAGTTTATTCAGTTCTTCCATAAAAGTATTGATGTCCTTGAACTGACGATAGACCGAGGCAAAGCGGACATAGGCCACCTCATCTACGTCCTTCAGCTTCTCCATGACCAGTTCCCCGATTTTCTGAGTGCTGATCTCCCGATCCAGAGAGTTTTGCAGTTCCTGCTCAATCTCATCCGCCCGCTTCACCAGGGTGCTCATGGCCACGGGCCGCTTTTCACAGGCACGGATCATGCCGCGCAGCACCTTGTCCTTTTCAAAGCTCTGACGGCTGCCATCCTTTTTGATCACGACCAGAGGCAAACGCTCCACGGTCTCATAGGTGGTAAAACGCTTACCACAGGAAAGACACTCCCGGCGACGGCGAATGCTGTCATATTCATCAGCAGGTCTGGAATCCACCACTCTGCTGTCCAGATGACCACAATAAGGACATTTCATCTGCATCCGCTCCTCTCATCGTTCTGATTCAAAATTGTACCACAGTCCAGATGAACTGGCAAGGGGAATCTTCCAAAAAAGGACCCCTTTTCCCTGTTATCCGGGAAAAGGAGTCCAGATTGTTCCGCTTTGCCCGTGACTGGCAGCGCTCAGCTCATAGCGGAGAACTTCTGATAGGTCTGATTGATCTGCGCGCCGTCAGCAGGCTTGGTCTGGTACCAGCCTCTGCTCTGGGCGGCGTTGAACAGGTCGCTCTGAATGCACTGGCCCTGGGTCAGCGCGTTGAGGAATGCGTCCTTCAGCTTGGGATGCACGCACTCAGAGGCATACGTGTTATAGTTGGAGGACATCTTCTTCTCGGTCATCAACAGGTCTGTAATACGTTCCTGATCGTTCAATTCAAACACCGATCCTTTCTTCTGTGGTCAGCGCAGGAAGCTCAGCAGGGTGTTGAAGTTCTGCTGATGCTGGCCTGCATACTGGTTAAAGCAGTTGCGCAGTGCGGTCTCCGTGGTCTCCTGTGCTGCCGCCTGATACTTGCACACACAGGTGTGCTCGAAATCCAGCTGGTCTTCCAGGGCGCTGAGCTCTTTACTGGTAAGGTTTGCCATGGTGTATCACTCCTTTGTCAGTTTACGCCCTTATTTTGCCACCCTTTTCCCACTTTATACCCGCTTCATCAGCGGTTTTCCCTGCTCGTCCAAAAACCAGGTCAGCATCCCGCCCCGCCGGGTGGAGTAGGACGCAAAGCAGAAGATGGGCATGCAGGGCATCCGCTGTCCGATCTGCCAGGGACAACAGACACAAATCCCATCCTGTTCCCGCCGCCAGACACCGTTTTTCATGCTGCGGATGGCCTCCGCCAGCGCCGGGTCCATCCCCGGCAGTGACAGCCGCGCCACCGGCAGCCACCGGCTCTCCTGGGCAGGCCGGGACTGCTTTTGCGGTGCAGGTTGTCCCATGGCTCCTTCGATTTCCGCGCGCTGGCAATATTCCAGTCCCTTTTCCCGCAGCATGGCGTTGGAAATCGTCCGTCCCAGCCGCAGCCTGTCCCCTTCCGGTACCAGGGTCCCCAGCAGCAGATTGCCCCGGCCCCCACGGAGCCAGACCTTCCGGATGCCTTCGTCCCAGGCCGGACAGTCCGCCCGGAACACCGTGCGCAGGCCCTGCCGTTCCGCCCGTAGCTGTCCCCGCAGCATCCCCTGTTCGTAGATGGGAATCTCCCACTCCATACCATCCCTCCTGTTTTCATCACTGGTAGGATGGATATGCCGCCGGCACCGAAAAAATGCCTCCGGTTTCCCGAAGGCATTGCTCTTGCGTAACAAATGGAACGATTCATCCTCTTTCTCACTGCCTGAGCAGCTTGATCCGCTCCTGATAGTCCGGCATCACCGAGGCGATGAACCGGTAAAAGTCGGCACCGTGGTTTTTGTAACGGATGTGGGCCAGCTCATGGACGACCACATAGTCAATGGCGGCCTCCGGGTACTGCATGAGCCGCCAGGCAAAGCAGAGTCGGTTCGTGCCACTGCAGCTGCCAAAGCGCTTTCTCGCCCCGGTGATGGTCACTCCGGTGGGCGTCACTCCCATGATTTCGCTGTAGTGGGCAATCCGTCCAGGCAGGTACGCTTTGGCCCGAGCAATGCAGGCCTGACGCTCCTCTTCCGTGGGC
>OLNN01002708.1_pt1 | contig 12075 bp, 17 predicted proteins | sample 1672141 | NCBI WGS metagenome assembly OLNN01 (sample SAMEA3136652, study PRJEB25190) | human gut metagenome | biome: human gut; feature: human-associated habitat; material: faeces | place: Austria | collected 2013 | reverse complement strand
GTGGAACCGTGGGCAAGCGCCCACCCCTGAGAGATACAGGGGTGAGCGCTTTTTTTGTTACTCTGCAGTAATGGAAAATTGAAAATGGAGAGTTGAGAATTGTGGTTACGCGCAAAGCACGTCATAAAATTCCGCCCTGTGGACGGATACCTTCATTTTCCATTCTCCATTATCAATTACTCCACTCGTTATGATTTTACAAGAAAGGTCTGAATAAAAGTGTCCGAAGAAAACAAGTACACGTTTGAGAACAAGGAATACCGCGACACCTACCGTCACACGGTATCGCACATTCTCGCACAGGCAGTAAAACGCCTGTATCCGGAGGTCAAGCTGGCCATCGGCCCCTCCATCGACAACGGCTTCTACTACGATTTTGATGCGCCGTTCTCCTTCACGCAGGAGCACCTCGATGCTCTCGAGGCAGAGATGCGCAAAATCTGCAAGGAGAAGGAGAAACTCGAGCGCTTCGAGCTGCCGCGCGCAGAGGCCATCAAGTTCATGGAAGAGCGCGAGGAGCCGTACAAGGTAGAGCTGATTAACGATCTGCCGGAAGACGCTACCATTTCCTTCTACAAGCAGGGCGAGTTCACCGACCTGTGCGCAGGCCCGCATCTGGACTCCACCGGCCGCGTAAAGGGCAACGGCATCAAGCTGATGAACGTTACCGGCGCTTACTGGCGCGGCGATTCCTCCAAGAAGATGCTGCAGCGTATTTACGGCACCGCATTCCCGAAAAAGGACGAACTCGACCAGTACCTCAACATGCTGGAAGAGGCGAAGAAGCGCGATCACCGCAAGCTGGGCAAGGAGCTCGGCCTGTTCATGCTGACCGAGGAGGGCCCCGGCTTCCCGTTCTTCCTGCCCAACGGCATGATCCTCAAGAACACCCTTATCGACTACTGGCGCGAGGTACACAAGCGCTACGGCTACGTTGAGGTTTCCACCCCGATGATCCTCAACCGCAAGCTGTGGGAGCGCTCCGGTCACTGGGACCACTATAAGCAGAATATGTACACCACCGTCATCGACGACGAGGATTACGCCATCAAGCCGATGAACTGCCCGGGCGGTATGCTGGTATACAAGAGCCAGCCGCACTCCTACAAGGAGCTGCCGCTGCGTGTCGGCGAGCTGGGTCTGGTACACCGTCATGAGCTGTCCGGCGCACTGCACGGTCTGTTCCGCGTGCGCTGCTTCACGCAGGATGATGCCCACATCTTCATGACCTGGGATCAGATGAAGGACGAGATCAAGAACGTCGTTCGTCTGTTCGATGAGGTTTACTCCACCTTCGGTCTGACCTATCAGATCGAGCTGTCTACCATGCCGGAGGACCACATGGGCGAACTGAAGGACTGGCAGTTTGCGGAGAAGACCCTCGCAGAAGCGATCACCGAGATTGGCAAGGACTACGTTGTCAACGAGGGTGACGGCGCGTTCTACGGTCCGAAGCTGGACTTCCATCTGGCAGACTCCATCGGCCGTACCTGGCAGTGCGGCACCATCCAGCTGGATATGCAGCTGCCGGAGCGTTTCGAGCTTGAGTACACCGGCGCAGACGGCGAGAAGCACCGTCCGGTTATGATCCACCGCGTTGTCCTTGGCTCCATTGAGCGCTTCATCGGCGTTATCACCGAGCATTTTGCAGGCGCATTCCCGACCTGGCTGGCACCGGAGCAGGTTCGTGTTATGCCGATGACCGACCGCAATATTCCGTGCGCACAGGAAGTTGTTAAGCAGCTGACTGATAAGGGTTTCCGCGTAACCATGGACGAGCGCAACGAAAAGATTGGCTATAAGATCCGCGAAGCACAGGTTCACAAGGTTCCGTATATGATCGTCATTGGCGACAAGGACGAGGAAAAGGGTGTTATCTCGGTTCGTACTCGCAAGACCGGCGAGACCACCGCTATGGAGACCGGCGAGTTTATCGAGAAGCTCGCGTATGAGGTTGAGAATAAGCTGAAGTAAGCAGCAAAACGGAGAGCGGAAGCGATATTCCGTTCTCCGTCACAATAGAATAAAGGTTCATAGAGTTTTGTCATGTATGCAGGGAGGGTGCGGCATGAAAAAATTTGTTTCCGCGTGTCTGATGGCAGGTATGCTGACTTGTGCCGCCGGTGCGGCACAGGTCGGTACGATCGACAACAACTATCCCGGCGATACCGAAGCGCAGGCGCAGATGCTTTACGATCTCGGACTGTTCAAAGGCACCGACAAGGGCTTTGCGCTGGAGAAATCCATGACCCGCGCAGAGGCCTCGGTGATGCTGACCCGTCTGCTTGGCGCAGAAAAGACCGCGCTGGCAGGAAACTGGGAGCATCCGTTTATCGATGTGCCGCAGTGGGCGGACAAATACGTCGGCTGGCTGTATCAGAATGGTTTGACCAAGGGCGTTTCCGCGACACTGTACGGCTCGCAGCGCAATGTCACCTGCGGCCAGTATTGCATTTTTCTGACCCGGGCACATTTGGATGCGGACAGCTATCAGGGTACGGCTTTTGTCGATAACGATGAGGTACGGCAGACGGACGAGGAGGGCTTTATCCGCGGAGATGCGGTTTCGCTCTCGGCGCGGCTGCTCAGTACGAACTACGCGAAAAATGGCGATGAAAGTGACCGCAGTGTGGCGGAAAAGCTGATCGACGACGGCGTTTTCACGGCGGAACAGTTCAAAAATGCGGCATGGGACGTTCTGCCGCGTGATTACAGCAATGATTACCAGTACGATGGCAAATGGAACCTGATTGCTTCGCCGTTCGTCTGCCAGATCGCAGATGTGACAGTGGCGCAGTGTCCGATTGACGGAGTGCAGCCTGTCAGCGGTACAGACCGTTATGCGCAGAGCGATATGGAGCAGTCGGATTTTATCCTGTACCGCATGGACAGCAAGACAATGAAACTGACGCAAGTGCTCTCGCTGCCGCAGGAAAGCTCTGTGGAATATCTCGGCCGTGCCGGAGAAACCGATTATCTGCTGGTGTACGACCGGAAAACGGAAACGTATTCGCTGTGCTCAGTGCACGGCGATACGGTCAAAACCGAACTGACCCTGACCGAAGCACAGCAGCAGGCAGCACGCACTGTTTATCAGAGCGCACGCGGTTGCATCATCTGCACGGACGAGACGACCGGTTATAAGCTCACGGAAACAGGCGTGGAGCCGTTTAACATGGCAGCGGGTATCTGCCGGCTGACGGATAACGGCATGACTGTTACGCAGAACTGTACGGCGGACGAAACCGTGCTGACGGCGTATAACTGGAACGGTCAAAAGACAGACAGCTATACCATCTCGAATGCGTATCAGTCGGATGATGCCGAGGTGCGCAAGCATTGTGCGCCGCGGATAATTGGCAGCGACGGTGCGTTGCTCTGGGGCACAGCCGGGCTGTACCGCGAAGAAAACGGCCGTCTGGTGCAGGTGACAGACTCTCCGGTCATCAGCGTAAAGCAGGGTGCCGATGGGGCCTATTATGCTGTTTCCTGCGATAAGTCTGAGCGGACGGAATACTATTCGGATGGTATCGGATACATGGCGGGTGATATGCTCGTGCGTATCGCGCCGGACGGAACGCAGACCACGCTTACAACACTCGATGACATTCTGATCGACGAGGTAAAGACGGTCAAAAGCGGTGCTGTTCGCTTCGCAATCGCTATTCCGACAGAGGGCCATAGAAGCGGACACTATACCTGCCTGTTGAAAGACGGAAGGATTACCGTCCGGTCTGCAACCGATGATGTATTCTACATCTGGGGTAACGATGCGCTGGAAAACGAACAGGAAAAAATAGATAAGATTATTGCGAACCAGAAAGGTGAAGAATAATGGCAGAAAAGAAAAAGCTGGTCAGCGAGATCACGTCTATGGACGTGGACTTCGCGCAGTGGTACACAGATATTGTTAAAAAGGCTGAAATGGCCGATTATTCGTCCGTAAAGGGCTGTATCATCATGCGTCCGTACGCACAGGCGCTGTGGGAGAACATCCAGCACACGCTGGACGGCATGTTCAAGGAGACCGGTCACGAGAATGTAGCAATGCCGATCTTCATTCCGGAAAGCCTGCTGCAGAAGGAAGCCGACCACGTTGAGGGCTTCGCGCCGGAGTGTGCATGGGTAACGCACGGCGGCAACGACAAGCTGGAGGAGCGTCTGTGCGTTCGTCCGACTTCGGAGACACTGTTCTGCGAGCATTACGCAAAGATCGTTCGCTCCTGGCGCGATCTGCCGAAGCTGTACAACCAGTGGTGCTCGGTTGTCCGCTGGGAAAAGACCACCCGTCCGTTCCTGCGCAGCCGTGAGTTCTGGTGGCAGGAGGGTCATACCGTTCATGCTACCGCCGAGGAGGCTATGGAAGAGACTCTGCGCATGCTGAACATCTACGCGAAGTTCTTCGAGGAATGGCTGGCCATTCCGGTCGTTAAGGGCGAAAAGACCGAGAAGGAGCGCTTTGCCGGTGCAGAGAACACCTACACCATCGAGGCCATGATGCACGACTGTAAGGCTCTGCAGTCCGGTACCTCGCACTACTTCGGTGACGGCTTTGCACGTGCATTCGGCATGCAGTACACCGATAAGAACAACACCCTGCAGTATATGTATCAGACCTCCTGGGGCGTTTCCACCCGTATCATCGGCGCAATCATCATGACGCACGGTGATAACGAGGGCCTGGTTCTGCCGCCGCGTATCGCTCCGACCCAGCTGGTTGTTATTCCGGTTGCGGCTCACAAGGAAGGTGTTAAGGAGAAGGCAACCGAGCTGTACGAGCAGGTCAAGGCAGCGGGCATCCGTGCCAAGATCGACCTGAGCGACAATACCCCGGGCTGGAAGTTCGCCGAGTACGAGATGAAGGGCATTCCGCTTCGTCTGGAGGTTGGTCCGCGCGATATTGCTGAGGGTCAGTGCGTACTGGTTCGTCGCGACACCCGCGAAAAGACCGTTGTTAAGTTCGAGGATCTCGAAAAGACCATTCCGGCACTGCTGGAGGATATCCAGAAGTCGCTGTATGAGAAGGCGCTCGCAAACCGCGAGGCGCATACCTATACCGCAAAGTCTCTTGACGAGATGAAGTCCATCCTTGCTGAGCACACCGGCTTTATCAAGTCCATGTGGTGCGGCGACCTCGCCTGCGAGGAGAAGGTCAAGGAAGAGACCGGTATGCCGAGCCGCTGCATGCCGTTCGAGCAGGAGCACATCGCAGATACCTGTCCGGTCTGCGGCAAGCCTGCAAACAAGATGGTTGTCTGGGGCATCGCGTACTAAGCGAAGTCTCAGAACCCAAAAACCGTACAAGCAAAAAGTCCCTCATCAGTCGATGAGGGACTTTTTGCGCCAATAGAGAAACTTTTTCAGCAGATCGAACGGTTTGTGCGGCAGTGATCAGATACCGGTTGCAAAGCTGCCGATCAGGAAGTCGCCGTCTGTATTCTTAACGAGAATGAAGAATGAAGCAGTGGCATCCTTCAGGTCATAGGTCGAATTTGCCGTCGGCTTCATTTTAAACGGACAGTTGAGAACCATCGGCTTGCCGTCATACAGAACGGCGAATTTACAGCCGGCTGGGAGCAAATACTCCCAGCCGACTGCGTGTAAACGGGTAGATAGATTATCTGCAGGAATTAGTGCCGCTGCAGGAATTGTTATTGCCGCAGCCGCAGCCGCTGCGATTGTCATTTACGCCGGCACTGCCGGTGAACAGACAGCCTGCCTTGTCGCTCTGCGGCGGGAAAAAGGCGTCGATGGGGAAGTCGAAGCTCGAGAAGATCTCGCACGGGTCCTGCTCACCGCCGACACCGCTGTTCGAGCAGTCGCGCCGCGGTAGACATACGTCGTAAGCGGGCATGAGCAGCTGAATGTCGCGCTCAAGTCGGATGATCGAGAACTGACCGAGGGTTACGAACAGCTGATAGCCATCGTTGCTGAGCACGAGATCGTCACCGCCGAAGCACGAGCAGATTGAACGGGGTACTTCATGCAGCGTACAGCAGCAATAACTTAAATGTTAGAGGTTTGAGGTATAGCAATTTGGGGGTGGATTGTCAGATGGAGGTCGCTTTTGGCTTTGCCGTAGACACGGACGGTTTTATGGTAGTCTATACGGCGGATTACCTGCTTTAAGAGAAGATTTTGTTCTTTTGGATCTTCCAGTGTGGGGTATACGTCCAGCACATGACGGATGAGTGGCGCGGAGTTCTTCTGCGCTTCAATGTCTGTCTGTTTATTATGGAGTTTGCGCTCGATCTCGTGCTTTGTGTTTAGCAGTGCGGTCTGATCCTGGCTGATTGCGGATTGACGCTGCAGGAAGGTTTCCTTACTGTAAACACCATCTTCGAGCAGTTCATAGGTACGCTGCAGACGGTGGTTTATATCGGTAAGCTGCTTCTCGATATTCTGCAGTGCGATTTCTTCGCTTTTCGTGTCCAGAAGGGTAGGAGAGCTGAGTTCGATCTCGTGAAGAAATTCGCGGAGAGACTGCAGGACAAGGTTTTCCACATCTTCAAACAGACTGGAGACGGTAGAGCAGGACGGATTTTCACAGCCAAACCGGACTTTATCTTCACGGCGGTATGGATGGCGAGACATCAGTTTACCGCATTGGTCGCAGTAGACCAGTCCGGCCAGCGGATTCATCTGCTGGTATTTGCGCGGTACACGCGGCGTAACGGTGTCTTTCATGCGCTGTTGGACGCTGTACCAGACGTCCCGCGGGATGATCGCTTCGTGTATTCCTTCGTACAGCTCACAGTTTTTATTGACCGGTCGCTTGGTTATCAATTTGCCTTTTTGCACGATTTTTGTGTTGACCTTCATGGCACTGGGGATAAAACCGGCATAGTGCGGGTTCTGCAGGATGGCACGGGTAGTCGCGGGCACCCATTTTTTATCGAGCGGTGTGCGAATCTTCATAGCGTTCAATTCGTTTGCGATTTCGGAAAAGCCTTTGCCGGAAAGATACATATCGTAGATGGTGCGGATTACACCGGCCTGCGGCTCAACCGGTCGAAGGGACCAGCCGCGGCCGTCCAGTTTGTAGCGTTCATAGCCGTAAGGCGGACGTCCGGGAACGTAGTGGCCTTCTTTCTTGGAGGCTCTCGTTCCGGCCAGCTGACGGCGGCGGATCATGCGGTACTCCTGCCGCGACATGAACAGGCCGAACTCCATCCATTCCTCATCCGCCTCCTGCGTGGGGTCGTAGGTTTTGGCGGGTGTTACGATGAGCGTGCCCGAAAACTTAAACGCTTGGGCAACGATACCCTGATCTATGGTATCACCACGCGCGAGACGCGAGGTTTCGGTGACGAGGACGCCCTTCCAGCGGCCGTCCTCCACCTCGGAGAGAAGCTGCTGCATGACTGGACGGTTTGCGATACGCTCGCCGGAGACGATTTCGCGGTAGATCGCGCCGATGGGCAGGGCACGGGACTTGGCAAGCTCCATGAGGATATGCTCGTGCCGGGCGAGGGTATCGCCTTCGCCGTGCGCCTCTGCTTCGAGGTCGGCACGGGATTTCCTCAGATAAATTGCGTACTCGGTACGCATACAATCACTTCCATTCTGGATTTACGAGAGCGCGAACAGGATAGCACCTACGAGAATAAACAAGGGCGTGATCCATTTGGATTTTACAATATCGACACCCAATATCCTGGTGAATTCTGCTTCGCTGATGCCACGAGAGAAAAAACAGATTATTGCACCGACAGCCGCCCAGACACCGACAGAAAGCAAGTAGTCCTGTGGGTTGGTAGTAAGTTTAGAAACATGAAGATTACTGTACATAGCCAAAAGCGGTGCGGTAAGTCCACACAAAACGCGGCTTGCAAAGCGGAGATTGATTACTTTCTCCAGGTTTTCGCTGTATTCTGCGGCGTATGTGGGCTTTTCGTTGTACTGCTTTTTCAAAGTGATATTTTCGCCGAGCAGTCTTGTGTTTTCAAACTGCAAATCGTTGTATGCTTTTTCAAGTTCTTCGCGAGTCATTTCGTTTGCTTTTTTCATACAGTTCCCCCGTATTATTTCTTATACCTTCGATGGTATTCAAGACTAATTAACCGGTTTTGGATGCACCATCGGAGGTGTTTTTTGTATTCAGCGTTTTTTCGTGCTCTTGATATTCCTGTTCAACCTGAGCCAGTTCGTTCGGCTGGATATTCGATGCAGCAGAGAGAATGAACTGTTCAATAATACGACGATGTTCGTCTGGCAATTCACAGAATGTGCGAATCAGACGCTCACCTGCGTCAGATAGATGGTACTGTTCAGCCAACTGGGTGTAGATTGGACGCTCATCTTCGCGGAACATTTTCCCTTCACCAGTGCGCAACCAGCTTTCGTTTACGTTGAATTCGCGGCAAATCGAGAAAATAACAGCGTCAGATGGTGCACGGTTGCCGGATTCGTAATTGGTAATGGTATTTCCTTTTACACCTATGATAGCACCGAATTCAGATTGAGTAAGTTTTTTCTCCTTTCGGATCGCCTTAATTCGTTCGTTCAAATGATCATCTCCTTTTATGAAAGCATTATACTGCGTAAAACTCACATAGTCAATATAATTAGCGAAATAACATATTGACAAAACTCTCGTTGAGATATATAATACTCACAACGAGAGGATGAAAACTCCTTTCGTTGGTATCTAAGAGAGCGATCTCCCTGATGAATAATTACAAATTATGGAATCAAGTTGAAATTAGTGAGAGAACTTTTTATCAAGCAACTTCAATAAAGTCACTTTTTCGCCGAGTGAAAGCTGGGACTGGTTGATTAAGAACTGGAGATTCTTGTAGTCCTGTTGGCTCTCATGCGAACGATTGACGAGATCGGTCATTTGCTCCATTTGAGACTTTGGAGCAACACCGGAAACTGGGTTCAGATTGTTCACAGCAACCTCCTTTCTGGGAGATCGCACATCTTAGACGATAATATTTTACCATTTGACAATAGCAAGAACAAGTAAGCAAAGTGAGAGGAGGACAACATCATGACAAACGAGGAGAAACGCCGTCAGACAGAACGCATTGCACAGGTAATCTCCAAGCTGCCGCCGGAGGCGGTGGAACGGTTGGACCTGATCGTGATGGGTGCGGCGATGGTTGCACCGAAGCAGGCGGAAGGGAAGGGGTGAGGGGATGGACGCTTTAAATTTGGCGTTCTTTGCGTTGGGTTTCGCTGTATGCCACTTTATCTATGCGGTGTTCGTCCTGATTTGGCTGTTCAGCAAAGATAAATGGTAAAAAGACGGCTGCCGGATTTAACTCATCATGAGGGAACGGATAGCGGCAGCTGCGGCGGCCAGTGTTCCGACACAGCTTATGAACGAGAGAAATAGAGAAATTCTTGCTTCATACTTTGCTGATTTTGCAGCGTCAAACACATATTCTGCCTGCAAAATCTCCTGGGCACAGCAGATGCCGTGAGAAGTGAGCGTTACCGTATCGTTTTCTTCAGTTATCAGTCCCAATTCGGCAAGCTGTGTGTTCGGAGCAAGAAATCCGTCCTCAAAGGCTTCCTGAAAGGACTTGTGCGGAAGCGGAAGAGTGAATACAGCGGCTTCACTGCGCGGAATATTGCGCTTTACGCGCCTGCGGTATTCGAGATAAAGGTCAAGCAGGCGTGTTTGAGCGTCAAGCGACAAATTGATCATAAAAACACCTCCTTTCTGCTGTTCAGTATAGCAGAGAAGGAAAACGAAAGGAATACAAAAATGAAGAAAACAATACTGGTCGCGCTGGTAGGCGTGATGGCGGCTATGTTTTCCGGCTGTGCCGGGTGCGACCGAATGGGCAAGACCATCGGAAGTGACCTTGACGGCGGTCTGCATCGCACGGTAACGGTATACAGCAACACCGGCGAGAAGATTAAAGAATGGAACGGCAAGTTTGATGTTTCTGAGAACGATAACGAGGTATATTTCGATCTGAATGATAAGCGTGTCATTATTCATGGCGGCATCGTAATCAACGAGGAAGATTGAAAGAAGCACACCATGAAGTACGAAGTTTGGGTTTTGGAGAAGCGCCTGGTCGGTGAGAACCGATGGCGGCAGTTTTTCTGCGACGGCAGGCAGGAGGCGCTGGACGTTGCAGAGGGATTTATTGATATTGCGGAAAAGATCGAGGTGAAACCTACATGAAACCTTACAATGAATATCTCGCCATGACGGCAGAGCAGATCATGGCTGACCCGGAAGCGCCGGAGAGCCTGCGAATCGCTGCCCGCATTGAGCTTGAGAAAGCACAAAAGTTCAATTTAGAGGCAGATGTGGCGCGGACGGCAACAGACAAGCCGGTGTAAGCATAGGCTTTAGAAAGGGGTGGTTACGGTGGCAATCGTGGCTGAATATCATTATCCGAACGGTACGGTACGCATAGACGACGACTGCTACCGTGACGTTCCGCCGGAGGAAATGCAGCGGCGCATTGAGCGCCTGCAGAAAACGGCGTGGGAATTATATCTCAAAAACGAGAGGAGAAAGAGAAATGAAAACCTGTAAGATGGCAATGGCCGCGTGCGGCGCGGTGCTGGCCGGTGTGGTTTACGGCTGTATCGCGGGCTTCTGCCCGCGCGGCGATGCGGTCATTTGCACGGCGATGATGGCGCTGTGCCTGGCGTACTGCCGGGCAAGCATGATCTATCGCAAGCGCCGCCGCCAGCGGCAGGAGGCTGAGGCCCGCCGTGCTGCCCGCGAATCGCTCGACCGTGCGGTTTGGCGTGCGGACTTTATGAGGCAGATCCGATGAAGCACCCGAACTGGAAAGAAACCAAGGAGCAGCGGCGGATGGTTCGGCGCATTGCCACGGATTTGGCGATGGAGGAGCTCTATATGCAGAAAAAGGCCGAGGCAAAGCGCAAACGGCAGTTTGACAAGCTGCTGCTCGAGCGCTGGAAAGCCCGGCAGGCCGCGAAGAACGGCGGGGTCGGTCACGATGGTTAGATTCAGCGGGCTGGAAATCAAGCCGTACAGCCAGCTTACCGATCTGCCGCGGGTGCGGATCGACAGGGTGCGCGTTGAGGTACAGCGCACCCTGTTTGGCGAGGTGGAGTATCACCTTGTCGGAACCTACGGCGATGAGGGCAAGGCTTACCCGATCTGTCAGCCGTTTACCGAGCTGCCGGACGTATGGGAAAAGAAGAAAGAAATAGAAAGCGCCATTTTCAAGGCGCGGCAGGAGGAACAATATGCGAGAAAAAGAAAAGACGCGGGTTATTTGGAGACACCCGCAGGGCCGGTTTGAGATACAGGAGACCGAGCATTACAGTCTGTTTGACCACTGCACATATTACACGCGTGAATGCGTATTTACGCCGCAGGACGATGCGCGCGGGCTGTGCAGCGAGGTGCCGACAGGCATTTATGTGCCGGAGGGAATCAAGCAGGAGGGTCTGTGGCAGCCGCGCGTGACGGATGAGGAAAAACAGCGGCTTGCGAAAATGTATCAAGCAGGCATGCCCATTCGCGCTATCTCAAGGGAGACCGGACGGGCGTATGAGACGATCACAAACGTGCTGGAGGAGCTGGGCTGCCGGAAAAAGAAGCCGCACAAGTCGGTTCACTGGACGTACGAGGAATTTCAAAAGGCGGTCGTCATGCGCAAGCGCGGCTATCTGTTCAAGGAGATCGGCGCGGCGCTCGGCAAGAGCAATCATGCCGTACAGAATAAGTTTGCGAGGGAGGGGTACTAAATGAGCGTTCGGAAAATCCGTGAGGCGGTGCATGCCGCCGAGGGCAACGCCCGCCAGATGGGCGAAGTTGTACTGATGATCGCCCAGGCGGACGAGCATGCCGCCGAGGTGATCGCGGCTGACCTCGATAATCCGGAGATGAGCCTGCAGAAATGCTTTGATGCGCTTTATGAGCACGCAAAAAAGAACCAGAAGGGCGGATTCTGGGGTTGTATGTGCAATCGGTACGATCCGGACAATCCGGTTATTCAGGTTGTTGCGGAGTTCTATAAGATTTCGCTGGATTCCCAAGCGATTGGGAGCACGGAGCAGACCGGAGAGAACGGTGCGCCGAGGTCGGCGCACCCTACGGTCAGGCGATTTACAACTTATTACCTG
>OLNN01002705.1_pt1 | contig 12081 bp, 8 predicted proteins | sample 1672141 | NCBI WGS metagenome assembly OLNN01 (sample SAMEA3136652, study PRJEB25190) | human gut metagenome | biome: human gut; feature: human-associated habitat; material: faeces | place: Austria | collected 2013 | reverse complement strand
GGACGGCCGATGCCCTTTTCCTCCAGAGTCTTGATCAGGGTGGCCTCGGTGAACCGTCCGGGCGGCTGGGTAAAGTGCTGCTGTTTGTCAGAGCTGCCCAGGGTGACGGTCTCGCCCTCGGAGAGGTTGGGGAGAGGGGAACCGGCGCCCGCCTCGCCCTCGTCCTTGCCCTCCACGTAGACGGAGGTGAAGCCGGGGAACTTGAGGCTGGAGTGGGTGGCCCGGAAGAGATGGGTGCCGGCGGTGACGTCGATGGAGACGCTGTCGTAGAGGGCGTTTGCCATCTGACAGGCCATAAACCGGCTCCAGATCAGCTTGTACAGGCGGTTTTGCTCGGGCGTCAGGCTTTTGCGCACGGCCTCCGGCGTCAGGTTCACGTCAGTGGGACGGATGGCCTCGTGGGCGTCCTGAGCGCCGGCCTTGGTCTTAAAGACCCGGGTCTCCGGCGGGTAGAACTCCGGCCCGTAGTGGGAGACGATAAAATCCTTGGCGGCGCTGATGGCCTCGTCGGACAGGCGCAAGGAGTCGGTACGCATGTAGGTGATCAGGCCCACGGTACCCTCACCGGCGATGTCGATGCCCTCGTAGAGCTGCTGGGCAATGGACATGGTGCGGCGAGGGGTCATGTTCAGCTTACGGCTGGCCTCCTGCTGCAAGGTGGAGGTGGTGAAGGGCGGTGCGGGCTGACGTTTCTTTTCCGTGCGGCGGATGCCAGTGACCACGAAGGGATTGACCGCCAGATCCGAGATGATGGCGTTGACCTGCTCCTCGCTGGTCAGCTCCGCTTTTTTTCGGCCCTCGCCGTGGTAGTGAGCCTGGAAGGAACCCTCCAGCGGCGGGATGCGGTTGAGCACCACGTCCAGGGACCAGTACTCCTGGGGGACAAAGGCGCGGATCTCCCGTTCCCGGTCCACCACCAGCCGTGTGGCCACCGACTGGACCCGGCCGGCGGACAGGCCCCGGCGGATCTTGCGCCAGAGCAGGGGGGAGAGCTGGTAGCCCACAATGCGGTCCAGAATACGCCGGGCCTGCTGGGCGTCCACCAGATCTTGGTCAATGGGGCGGGGGGAGGCGATGGATTCCTGAACCACCCGCTTGGTGATTTCGTTAAAAGTGACCCGGAAGGTCTTTTCGTCCGGGATTTCCAGCAGCTCCTTCAGGTGCCAGGAGATGGCCTCCCCTTCCCGGTCCGGGTCGGTTGCCAGATAGATGTTCTCACTGTTTGCTGCGGCGCTGCGCAGGTCTTCGATGACCTCTTCTTTGCCCTTGATGGGCTGGTAGTCGGGGACGAAACCGGCTTCGATATCGACGCCGATTTTGCTTTTGGGCAGGTCGCGGACGTGGCCCATGGAGGCCTTGACCTGATAATCGCTGCCCAGGTAACGTCCGATGGTTTTTGCTTTTGCCGGTGACTCTACAATCACCAGATTGGTTTTCGACATGAAAGTTCCTCCATGTTGGTTTAGAGAGGGAAGTCCGACACGGTTTTAGGTGGGGTTCCCTGGATGATTGGACAGCTGAAAGCGGTTTCCGGGCAGTTCCGTGACAAAGCCGCGGAGCACCAGCAGAGTGGTGGCGGCCACGGTCCGGGGCGCAGGGAGACCGGTCTGTTCAATCAATTCGTCGGTAGAGAGGGGACCCTCACGCAGAGCGTTGAACAGAGCCAGTTCGTCGTCCGTGAACTGGTCGCGCAGGGCCTCTAAGTCAATATAAGCGGGGGAGTTGGCACTGTCAATCTTTTTTTCACAGTTGTTTTGGCGTGATTCCGAACGCTTCACACTGCGGTAAGCGGTGTTGTTTCGGGATACGCGGACGGTCTTCAAGGGAAATAGGTGCCGGTAATGGTCCAGCACATGGCTGCCCCGCAGTACGGGAATTGCCAGGCCCTGTCGCAGCAGATCGTTGGTACCGGCGGCGCTATCCACGCCCACGTTGGCAGGCACGGCATAGACATCCCGGCTCTGATCGATGGCCAGCTTGGCGACCTGGAGGGTTCCGCTGCGGACTCCGGCTTCCACGCACACCGTACCCAAGGTCAGACCGGTGAGTAGCCGGTTGCGTTTGGCGAAAAGGGCGCCCAGATGCGGTGTACCGGGCGGCATCTGGCTGATCAGCGTGCCGGCAGCGGCCACATCGGCCAGAAAACGATGACCGGAGTCACTGGCGTAGTAGGGCACGTCCACCCCACCGGCAGTGACGCAGACCAGCGGGCCGCCAGCACGAAGGGCACCAGTTGCGGCGTTGAAATCACAGCCACCCACAATGCCGGTGGCCACCAGACCGCCCTGCACGGTGATCTCGTAGGCGATTTCCCGGGCCATCTGTTTGCCGTAGGGCGAGGCGCGGCGGGTACCAGCCATGGCGATGGCGGCCTCGTCGTCAAACCGGCAGAGTCTCCCGCGCAGGTAGAGTACCAGCGGCGGTGCGATACCGTTTCGCAGGCGCTCCGGGTAGTCCGCATCCTGCCAGGTGATCACGTGGATGTTGTTCCGGGTACAGTCCTCCAGAATCTCCTCCACGTGACCCAGGTCTTTTTCCTTTAGTGCGGCGCGCTGAGGCTGTGACAGTCCCTCGATGCAATCGTAGGAGGGATTGTCCGCAAAAAAAGCGTCCTCCGGCGAACCGAAGTGGTTGTAAACCAGCCATGCAGCCGGCGGCTCCAGAGCAGTGGCCAGCCAGATCCAGTATTTGATTGCAGAAAGCATTCTAATCACCACACGAGGAAAAATTGGTCGAAAAAGGAGAGGCCGTGCATTTCAATGTCTGCGAAACAGCTCCCACAGGACTACTGCCGCCGCTACTCCGGCGTTCAGGCTCTCGCATTGCGGCGCCATGGGGATGCGGATGGTCTCCTGACATAGGGTCAGCAGTTCAGGAGAGATTCCGTGGCCTTCGCTGCCGATAATAACGGCGGCCCGATCTGCCGTCAGGTCCTGAAGCTGAATGGTGTCCTCCCGCAGAGCGGTGGCCAGAAGAGGCAGTTCACTGCGTCGGGCCAGTTCCACCAGCGCCTGGGGAGAGATCTCCCACACCGGGGTCCGGAAAGCGGCGCCCATGGAGGCGCGAATGGCCTTCCAGCCAAAGGGATCCGCGCTGGGGCCGGTCAGCAGCAGCCCGTCACCTGCGAAGGCGTCCAGAGTGCGCCAAATGGTCCCCACATTGCCCGGGTCCTGAACCCCGTCCAGCACTAGATAGCGTTGGCCGGTGAGCTGGGGCGGTGGGGTGAGATCGGGCATCTGGAAGGTGAACAGCGCACCCTGTGGGGCTTTCATCGGGGAGAGGGAGGCCATTACGTCCCGCGGTACCTGGACACAGCGCACCGAAGAGGGAAGCGGAGGCAGGTCTGTTCCCTGGGTCACCAGGACGGCGATCAGATCGGCCTTCCAGCGAATCGCCTCTTCCAGAAGCTTGATGCCATCGGAGACGCACTGTCCGGTTTCCCGCCGGTAGGAGCGGCTTTTGAGCAGTTTTCGAATGTGGGCCAGCAGAGGGTTGCTGCGGCTTGTGATCAATTCCATGGCAGTTTTCTCCCGGCGGCGCTGAATCGGGCCGCAGTGCATAACGTAAATGGCATAGAAGAGCTTCCCTCATTCCGCTCCTCTATGCCGAAAGTGCGATGTACAGATGTTACGCTGGAGGGTTCCTGATGAGGGGTGAACCGGGAGCATAACAACGGTAGAAAAGTACATTAAAGCAACTATTTATATAACTGAAAATACGTTTTCCAGTTGCGATACTATTATATTGTAGCATTTACCACTTTCGTTGTCAATTTCCTGAATTTTTATTCAGGTTCGATCTGGTGTTGCAGTATTTTATACAGTCATACTAGGCGCAACTGGGCGCAATTGTCTTTTGCCTGGTGGTCGGAGAGCGTGGGGAAAACTATTTTAACTTTGGGAATAATCTGGCAGGTTCAAAAATAAGTGTAATACGTTGTGTATGCGTTTGTCATTCGCTTGTTCCGTAATGGAAATGTTATAATGTTAGACAAATATGTATATATACAAAAAGAAGCTTATAGGTCAAAGTGATATGTGACAGCTCGCCGGAGCGCAGATGCGATTCGGATATGTCTTGAAAATGAGAATGATGCCACTGTCACGGCGGCCTAAAAGAAGGCGTTGTCTGCTTGGCTGATGAGCCTGTCATCAGTGATCAGTGCGGGAAAAAGAGAGCAACACTTGAAGTAGCAGTGAGTGCCTTACGATCAAGAAGTAAGCTTACAGTAAAACTGCAAACACAATCAAAATCAGGCGGCAGCGTTTCCAAAAGGAGGCGCTGCCCTATAGATATTTCAGGCAGATACCAATACTGAAGTACTTTTTTGAGAGCGAAGTCTACGTTCAGACGGCATTTCGTTTCCAAAAGAGCACTTGTTTTGGAAGAGACGGAGGCAGAGAGATGACAGAGAAAAATCGGTTTAGCAGTCTGTTAGAACGACTGATGACTGTGGCGGAATTAAAAAATTATACACTGGCGCAGGAACTGCAGTACGATGTATCCTATATTAGTAAATGGATCAACGGACGGGTTTTGCCCTCTGAAAAGACGGAAAAGTCGGTGCTGCACACCATCAGCCAGTGTATTGTAGATGCAGCCAGCGAAAAAGGTCTGGAGATCCTTTTGGATGATTATGCGGTGCAGAGTCAGGAAGAGTTGAAGGCTGCCATTTTTGACAATTTGGAAGCAGAATACAAATATGTTATAGAGACGCAGAAGAATTATGGAAGCAGTGTTGCGCCAAAGATTTTTTTCTTTCCGGAGCTGAATCTCTCTCAGTATATTGCAAAAACCCAGCATCCGGTCTTGCGCCGGGTCAAGTCGTTGGAGATTATGGCCCTGATGGATCTGATGACAATGGATCACGAATACCGGCTGCAGGTTGTCGGTATCTCCCAGGATTATCTTCAGCCCCGGCAGTTCTATCCCAATGTACACTATTCATTGATGATTCACCTAGATGTTCAGAAGTGGGATGTGCTTTTTGACACGCTTTTTCTGGTTAATATGATGCGAAATCTTACGCACATTGATTTCCGGCTCTATGGAGGCGAGCAGGCAAAAGGAAGAGCGAACTTTGTTGTAAAGGATGACTTTTCGATTTCCGGCATGTTGATCAGTGAAAGCAAGTGCATGGCGGTGACCGTCTGTGAGGAGGAGAGCAGCAATGCAGTGCTTTACCGCAACATTGATGGACTGTGCAGCAGGGAGAATCTGCTATTTCAAAAAGTGGTCATGAGCGAGATGCTGCGGTCCAAAGAATACATCCATACGATGTTGGCCCCCAATCAACGGTGGCTGATCGGACATATGACAGAGCAATTTCTGCCGGACGATCTGTTCGAAGAAATTGTCGAGCAGCTGTCCGAAAGCGGCTTGGGAGCCGTAAGTGTGGAAGAATTTCGCAATATACATGATATGTCCAAACGGATTATTGAGGGTTCCAAAATCCGACTGATGTTTTATGAGAGTGCTTTTTCCGATCTGGCGGTAAGTGGGGAGCTGGACTTTTTCAATTATAAAATTGTTTTGACAGCCAGCCAGCGGCTACGCTATTTGGAATACGTCCTGAACTTATGGGAGCACAACCCGAAGCTGGATGTTCGCTTGATTTATGGGAGCCTAATTTCAGATTTTCGCTATATTGCGAATCAGTGTATCTTTTTATCAGATGTTTTTTCCTATCTCAGACTGGATAACTGCGGAAGTCCGAACAATTTGACCGCAATCAACTTGCAAAGTGTGCAGAGTATTTTCGATCAATTCTATCAAAGTGTGTGGACAAGCAGCGACAAAAAAGTGTTTTCTGACAGGCAGACCATCATCTCTTACATGAAACATATCATGCAGGGAATTGCACTGATTGCGAATCCAGAATGATGGCTGGAGCAGTGAGTGCAAATGTATCGGTAAGAAGAGACTTTACTGCAAACAAGGCGCTTGTTTGACTTTAGAAATTAGCCTTTGCTTTAGCGAACCGTTTGGGTAAAGCCGACCGGACAGGGCGAATAGCCTTCGGACGATCGAAACCGACTGGGAAAGGTTGTTTTTAGATTGAAAATCGCAATGATCGGTCATAAACGCGTTCCCTCCCGGGAAGGGGGGATCGAGGTTGTGGTGGAGGCGCTGTCTGTACGGATGGCAGCGCGAGGCCATCAGGTGACCGTATATAATCGGAAGAGACGGCGCATTGGCGGGAAGCGGTTAAAACGTGCGAATCGAAAGAAAAGAGAATATCAAGGCGTGCGTATACGAGAGGTCCCTGTCATTCACTGCAAAGGTCTGTCGGCGTTTACCGGTTCGCTCTTTGCCACCCTTGCGGCCCTGTTCGGACACTATGATTGTATCCACTACCACGCAGAGGGCCCTGCTGCGATGCTCTGGCTGCCCCATTTATTTGGAATCCGGACCGTTGTCACCATCCACGGGCTGGATTGGCAGCGCAGTAAGTGGGGCAGTTTTGCCTCCTGGTTCTTGAAACTGGGCGAGAAAACTGCGGCAGCCTATGCGGACAAGATCATTGTGCTGAGCGAGGGCGCCAGGCGCTACTTTAAGGAGACCTATCAGCGGGAAACAGTACTGATTCCAAACGGTGTAGAGCGTCCGGTTGTGCAGGCCGCGAAGCTGATTACGGAGCGGTGGAACCTGGAAAAGGATGGGTACCTTCTTTTCCTGGCGAGAATTGTACCGGAGAAGGGGCTAAACTATCTCATTCAGGCCTTTCAAAAAGTCCGGACGGAAAAAAAGCTGGTGATTGCCGGTAGTCCTTCGGATACAAAGGAGTTCTACTGCCGTATGCAGGAGCTTGCAAAGGGAGATGAGCGCATTCTCTTTACCGGCTTTGTGGAGGGAGAGGTATTGCAGGAGCTGTATTCCAACTGCTATCTCTATTGTCTGCCATCGGAGCTGGAGGGAATGCCGATCAGCCTGCTGGAGGCAATGAGCTATGGAAACTGTTGTCTGACTTCCGATATTGAGGAATGTGCCGATGTTGTAGGCAGTTATGGCTACTTATTCCGCAACAGGGATGTGGCGGACCTGCAAAATATGTTGCAGAGGCTCTGTGATCAGCCGGAGCTTGTAGAACGCTGTTGTGCGGGAGTGAGTGAGTACATCTGCTCCGCTTACAGCTGGGATGAGAGCGTAGAGAAAACCCTGGCACTTTACCAGAAGTGAGAATGGAAACGGGGAAACAGGTTTATGAAAATCCTGATGGTAAATAAATTCCTGCATCCGGCCGGTGGGGCGGAAAGCTATGTCTTTCGGCTGGGTGCCTATTGGGCGGCGCAGGGACATGAGGTCGAGTATTTTGGCATGGAGCATCCTGAAAGGTGTGTGGGCAACCGCTGGAATTTGTACACCTCATCCATGGACTTCCACGGGGGCAGTCTGCTGACAAAGGCAACCTATCCGCCCAGAGTGATCTACTCTGCCGAAGCGAAACGGAAACTTGGTATGCTGCTGGAGCAGTTTCAGCCGGATGTGCTGCATCTCAATAATTTTAACTATCAGCTGACGCCGGCTGTTTTAGTGGCGGCGGAGCAGTACCGGAAAAAGAGTGGAAACCCACTGCGGATTATCTATACGGCCCACGACTATCAGCTGGTCTGTCCCAATCACATGCTGTACCGACCGCAGGAACGTCAGGTCTGTGAGCGGTGCATTCAGGACGGCTTTGGCAGCTGTGCACGCGGCCGTTGTATCCACGGCTCCAGAGCCAGATCCCTGCTCGGCACGATAGAGGCCGTTTACTGGAACTGGCGGAATATTTACAGCACTATTGATGCGATTGTATGTCCCTCCCGATTTGTGAAGGAAAAGCTGGACAGTAACCCGGTGCTGGCGGAAAAAACGGTAACTCTGTACAACTTTGTTGAGCCGGTTCCGCAGAAGCCGGTGGAGAAAGAGAACTATGTGCTGTTTTTCGGGCGTTACTCTGCGGAAAAGGGCATTGAAACGCTTTTGGAGGTCTGCCGGGCCCTGCCGCAGATTCCCTTTGTCTTTGCCGGGAGCGGTCCGCTGGAGGGACAGCTGGAAGGAATACCTAACGTACATAATCTGGGTTTCCTGCGTGGAGAAACCCTGGAAAACACAATTCGGAAGGCTCGTTTTTCCGTCTGCCCTTCCGTGTGGTATGAACCGTTCGGACTGTCTGCGTTTGAGTCCATCCAACTGGGTACGCCTGTGATCTGCGCAGATACCGGTGGCCTGGCGGAGGCCATGGGGGAGCACAGGTGTGGCGTATTGTTCCGCGCAGGAGATCGCGCCGCACTTCAAACGGCCATTGAGCGCCTCTGGGAGGACAGCGCTGCGCTGGCCCACTGTGAGGAGGCCTGTAAGACGGTGCCGGCCCGAACGCTTTCGGCGTACTGCGAAGAGCTGTTGAAGCTGTATTGTCCGCAGAGCTGAGTAAATACGAGTTGAAATGGGGAAATAGAGATGCTCTCAGAAAAGCTGCTTCAAAAGGTTCACGTTTTGGAGCTGAAAATAGCGATAGAGATCAAACGAATCTGTGAGAAACATGAGATACCCTATTTCCTGCTTGCCGGTTCTGCCCTGGGCGCAGTACGGCACGGCGGCTTTATTCCGTGGGACGAGGACATGGATATTGGAATGCGCAGGCCGGATTATGAGCGGTTTCTTGCGGCCTGTAAAACCGATCTGGGCAGCGAGTTTTTTCTGCACACCTGGGACACGGATCCGGACTACCCCTTTTCTTTTGCAAAGATCCGGTTAAACGGTACCCACTTTGTGGAGGCGGTCTCCAAGGACGCCGGCCTGCACGATGGCATCTTTGTGGATATCTTTCCCTTTGACAATGCACCGAACCGGGCATTCCAACGCAGATTGCAGGGAATCCGCTACGCCCTGTGCAAGCGGCTGCTGTGGATAAAGAAGGGGTTTGGAACCAACATGAAAGAGACGCGTAGACAGGCGGTACGGTATTATTTGTTCCTGCTTTTCTCAAAGCTGTTTCCCTATGAGGCGGTAAAATCCTATTTCCGGAAAGTGGAGACAAAGTTTAATCATAAGACAACAGCGTATATGGCGATAGATGGCTCCTATACCTACGAACGGGAGACCATTCGGCGGGAATGGGCGGAAAACCTGATCCCGATCCAGTTCGAGTCGGAGGAGTTCCCGATTTATCAGGACTATCATGCGTATCTGGAACACATGTATGGCGACTACATGCAGCTTCCTCCCATGGAACTGCGTGATAAACACGAGTTACTTCATGTCGATTTTGGCAGCTATCAACCCGATAACCGTTAGTGTGAAAGGGAAGTGAAGGATGGAACGAACGAACTCGAAAAAAGTGCTGCTGGTTTCCGCACTTGTGATCTTGTTTCTCTCACAGAACTACTTACAGGGCAAAGTGGCAGCATTTCAATACCTGGATGAGCTGTTTGCGTTGTTGTTGATACCGGCCTTCTTGCTAAGACTGGCACAGAAGAAAGTGCGGCCGGAGATGCTGCTGACCAAACAGAAAAAGCAATTTTTTATGCTACTGGCTATCTTCTGGCTGACCGGGTGGGCGGGCTATTTCCTCTACCACTATCAGCCGCTGAGCAACACGGCTAAGGATGCCTATGTCAACCTGAAATTTTATATGTCCATCGGCACATCCTTCCTGATTTTTATGGGAGAGGATACAGACTTTGATCAGATCGAGCGGAAGCTGTGGCCATTGCTGAATGTGCTCACGGGGCTGTTGTTCCTGCTCTGTCTGGCCGACCTGATCTTTGGCATCTGGTCCACAGAGAGCCGGGGCGGATTTCCGGCGATTAAGCTGTTTTACTCAGCCTATACGATTTTGGTTGGTCTCTGTGTGTTCCTCTGCGCCATTTATTTCCGGCTCTATGAACAGTATCAGAATAAAATCATTATCCCTGTTGTGATGCTGTGCTTCGTGATGTTCAGTACCCGGCGTGTGAAATCCATGGCAGCCATCGCCTGCATTCTGTTGGTCTATCTGCTGGTATTCCGCAGAAGGCAGAAATTCAGCAAACGGATGAAAGCTTTGATGGTTGCTGTAGTTGGCGTTGCCGTTGTGGGAGCGATCATTCAGCTTCTGTTCTATGTGAAGCTGGGGCTGACAACGGCCCGCGCGGTGCTGACGGTTTCGGCACCCTTCCTGGCCTGGGATCATTTTCCCTTCGGAACCGGGTGGGGGACCTATGGTTCCGCCTTTTCCGTGGAGCCGTATTCTCAGGTTTATACCCATTATCATATGGAGCGGGTCTGGGGCATGTCGCCCAGTTATCATGACTTTGTCTCCGACACCTTCTGGCCCATGATTCTGGGGCAGTGTGGTTTTATTGGCTTTGCAGCGTTTATTGGTGCGCTGGTGCTGTTTGTCCGGCGTGTGCTCACCCTGAGGGAGAACAAGAGCGCCTATGCCGCCGCAGTGTTTTTGCTGCTCTACTTGCTCATTGCCAGTACCAGTGAATCGGCCTTTGCCAATCCGCTGGCAGTGCCCTTTGCGTTCTGGATTGGCTTCCTGTTTGCCGAGCAGAGGAAGGGGCAAGCAGTGAGCGAACAGGAGATGACGGTGTGAAATGGAATCCCCGCAGGCTGTACCGTGAGATGTCACCGGCAGTCCGTACCTCCGTCTGGTTTACGATCTGCAACTTCTTGCAGCGGGGTACCGCGCTGATTACCACGCCGATTTTCACCCGCCTGCTGACGACAGAAGAGTATGGCATCTGCAATATTTATTTTTCCTGGTTTGAAATCTTTGTGCTCTTCACCTCGCTGAAAATTCAGTATGAGGGCCTGAATAACGGACTGATCCGCTATGAGGAGGATAAGGACGGCTATGCCTCCTCGGCATTGGGGCTGATTATGGCCCTGACGCTGGGCGCGGCAGCTGTCTACGGGATTTTTCACACCTGGATCAACCGAATCACCGGTCTGAGCAATCTGCTGATGATGTTGATGTTGATCCAGCTGCTGTTTAATCCGCCGCTGATGCTCTGGACCAACCGGGAGCGGTTTGATTTCCGCTACCGCTGGCCAGTGGTGGTCACCCTCATCAGCACAATGCTGAATCCGACCCTCTCCGTGCTGGCGGTGCTGAGTACCTCCTACCGGGCGGAGGCGCGGATTATCGCTGTAGTGTCGGTGCAGTGCATCTTTGGTCTGCTGTGTGCGATCACCATCTTCCGAAGGGGAAAGACGTTTTATCGAAGGGACTACTGGCGGTTTGCCCTGCGCTTTAATCTGCCGCTGCTCTTTTACTACCTCTCTCAGTCGCTGCTGAACGAGTCGGACCGCATTATGATCAACTATTTTGAGGGCAGCGGCAAGGCTGGAATTTACAGCGTGGCCTATACGGCGGCGACGATTATGCTGTTGCTGGTGTCAGCGATCAATGCCTCCTTTAACCCGTGGATGTACCGGCAGCTCAAGGCAAAACGCTTTCAGGAGGTGCGACGGGCTGTGCTCGGCCTGTACCTCCTTGTTGGAGGAGCAACGCTGGGCATGAGCGCTTTTGCGCCGGATCTGATCAGAATTCTGGCCACGGAGGAATACAGCCAGGCGATCTGGATTGTTCCGCCGGTGTCAGCCAGTGTGTTCTTTATCTTTTTATATATGATGTTTGCCAACGTGGAAATGTACTATGATGAAAACAAGGGGATTTCGAAGATTTCTATTCTCTGCTCTGGAGCGAATCTGGTGCTCAATGCCATCTTCATCCCGCTGTTCGGCTATCTGGCGGCGGGGTGGACGACTCTGGCCTGTTATCTGCTACTGGCAGTGCTCCACTTTATATTGATGAAGCGGGCGTGCAGGCGACACCAGGTGGAGGAGAAGATTGTTCCGGAACGGCAGCTGCTGTTGATTTCAGTTGCTGTCCTTGCAATGACGTTTGTGATGCTGGGGCTGTATACGCTGGGTGCTTTCCGCTATGTGATCCTGATTGCGGAGGTGGTGGCCATTCTGGTATTCCGAAAGAAGCTGCTTCAAATGCTCAGACGAATTCCCAAAGGGGCGGATGGCTATGAAGGATAGGCAGGAGAAGAGTCAGAGCCTGGGCTATTTTAATTTCGCCCGGGGACTGGGAATGCTGGC
>OLNN01002702.1_pt1 | contig 12097 bp, 10 predicted proteins | sample 1672141 | NCBI WGS metagenome assembly OLNN01 (sample SAMEA3136652, study PRJEB25190) | human gut metagenome | biome: human gut; feature: human-associated habitat; material: faeces | place: Austria | collected 2013 | reverse complement strand
CCGATACCCTATATTTGTGGCCTCGGAGCAAGGTTTAGATGCGAGCGCATAAAGCAAGCATTTAAACCGCCGCGACTAAAGTCACAAATATAGGGTATCGGTTCTCTTCCTGGGCGTCTGTCTCTTAATGAATTAAATAGAAAAATGTGCTATAGTGGAGTATATTTGATATAAATAAAGGATGGACAAAATTATGAAAGCAGTATTACAAGTAGTCACCCACGCCACCGTCCGAGTAGACGGCGGCATCACTGGTCAGATTGGCCCAGGATTATTAGTTTTTCTCGGTGTAGCAGAAGAAGACGAACAGGCAGATATTGATAAAATTGTAAAGAAAGTTACGGAACTTCGAATCTTTAAAGATGATGCAGGAAAGACGAACCTTTCCCTTCAGGATGTGAATGGAGAACTTTTGATAGTTTCTCAGTTTACCTTACTTGCGGATTGTAAAAAAGGAAGAAGACCAAGTTTTGTAAAAGCGGGAAACCCACAGAAGGCAGAAGAAATGTATGAGGAGTTTATACGAGTATGTAAGGAAAAAGTGCCGAAGGTAGAACATGGTGTTTTTGGAGCGGATATGAAGGTAGAATTGTTAAATGATGGTCCGTTTACGATAGTTTTAGACAGTAAAGAGTTGTAAAAAAATGAATTGTCAGACAAAAAAACTTGCATTTTGTATGTGCTTTACTATATAATAACGAATAGCAGGTTTTGAAGAATAATTTGCTGTTTTAGGAAATTAAGTGAGAAGTCTGGGTAATGGCATTCTAGATAAAGCAAGTTCCAGGAGCTTCACAAGTTCAAATGAATGAAATGCAAATAATTGAGTGATATGGAAGGGAGATATACAATGGATAAGATTAAGATGACAACTCCATTAGTGGAGATGGATGGAGACGAGATGACCAGAATTCTCTGGAAGATGATTAAGGATGAGCTTCTGCTTCCTTTTATTGATTTAAAGACAGAGTATTATGATCTTGGTCTTGAATACAGAGATGAGACAAATGACCAGGTTACAGTAGATTCTGCATTGGCAGCTAAGAAGTATGGGGTAGCGGTTAAATGTGCTACCATTACTCCAAATGCAGCCCGTGTAAAAGAATATAATTTAAAAGAAATGTACAAGAGTCCTAACGGAACCATTCGTGCAATATTAGATGGTACAGTATTTCGTGCGCCAATCGTAGTAAAGGGAATCGAGCCTACTGTAAAGACATGGAAGAAGCCAATCACGATCGCAAGACATGCTTATGGAGATGTTTATAAAGCTTCTGAGATGAAGATTCCTGGGAAAGGTAAGGCAGAGATTGTATATACTGCAGAAGACGGAACGGAAACAAGAGAGCTGATTCATGAATTTGATGGTCCTGGTATCGTACAGGGAATGCATAACCTGAATGGTTCTATCGACAGTTTTGCGAGATCTTGTTTTAATTATGCATTAGAAACCCATCAGGATTTATGGTTTGCGACAAAGGATACAATTTCTAAGAAGTACGACCATACATTTAAGGATATCTTCCAGGATATTTACGATGCGGATTATAAAGAGAAGTTCGAGGAAGCTGGTATCGAATATTTCTATACATTAATTGATGATGCGGTTGCCAGAGTTATCCGTTCTGAAGGTGGATATATCTGGGCTTGTAAGAACTACGATGGAGACGTAATGAGTGATATGGTTGCGACTGCATTTGGTTCTCTTGCAATGATGACTTCCGTACTTGTTGCACCAGACGGAACAACAGAATACGAGGCAGCACACGGTACAGTACAGAGACATTATTACAAACATTTAAAAGGTGAAGAAACTTCTACAAACTCTGTTGCAACTATTTTTGCATGGTCAGGAGCTCTTAGAAAGCGTGGTAAGTTAGACGGAATTGATGAGTTAGTATCATTTGCAGATAAGCTTGAAAAAGCAACGATCGATACGATCGAAGGTGGTACAATGACAAAAGACCTTGCGCTGATTACAACTTTAGAGAATGTTACGACTGTAAATAGCGAAGGTTTTATCAAGGCAATTCGTGCGACGTTAGAAAAAATGTTGTAATTTACAGAAAAATACGTTATATATAATAAGATGCAAATATAAAACCATGGAATCCTTAGCATATGGTATACAAAAAAACATGAACAAAATAAGCAATGTGCTGTTTTTTGTAAATTAGTTTTAGAGTGTTACAATGAACATTACGAAAGGATACCATGGTTTTGTGTTGTGAATAAATAACAGGGATAATTTTTTAGAAAAGAGGTAGATTATGGAGTTTCAGCCTGTAAAGGCGAGTGATAAAGCAGTTATCGATCGATATATGAAGAAGGCAAATTCACGTAGCTGTGATATGTCTTTTGCAGCCGTATATCTTTGGAAAGACTTTTATTTACTGGAATATACAGTGTGTGAAGATATGTTGATTTTTCGAACAACTGAAGAAGGAAGCAGTTATAGTTTTCCGATAGGGGATGCAGATCCTGGAAAGGCACTGCTTGCATTGGAGGAACACTGCAAAGCAAATGAAGAGGTTTTGAAACTGCACTGTGTATATAGAGAAAATGAAGCGTGGCTTGAAGAACATATGCCCGGAAAGTTTGAGATAGAATTTGACAGGGACAGTGCAGATTATATTTATGAATGTGAAAAATTAATTGGCTTAAAGGGAAAGAAGTTCCATGGCAAAAAGAATCATGTGAATAAATTTACCAAGACGTATGACTGGGTTTATGAAAAAATAACAGAAGAGAATATAGATGATTGCCTTGCCATGTTATATAAGTGGAAAGAAAAAAACTGTGAGCCGGGTAATATAGAAAAACATGCGGAAGCCTGCGTGTCAGAAAATGCATTACGAAAAAGGGAATTTCTTGGCTTGAAGGGTGGTCTGCTTCGTGCAAATGGTGAAGTTGTAGCATTTGCGTTAGGAGAACAGATTAATGAGGATACATTAGTTGTCCATATTGAAAAAGCATTTTCAGAAGTGCCAGGAGCCTATGCGGTGATTAACCAGCAGTTTTTGATTCATGAATCTGGTGGATTAAAGTATGTAAACAGGGAAGATGATGTAGGAGAGCCGGGACTTAGAAAGGCAAAGTTGTCTTATCATCCGGAGTTTCTTGTAGAAAAAGGTTTTGCAAAACGAATTTAAAAGTATGGGAGTAATAGCCGAAAGCGAAGTGTAATTCCGTTGTGAATGGGACGGAAAAGAAAAATGCAAAAGAGTTCCCTTGACAGGAAGAGAATTAAAGGATATAGTTAAAAAAATTAACTGGCAAGGGAGCTGGTCATAACGAAGGAGGTCATTATGAGACATTTAATAGATCCGATGGATTTATCTGTAAAAGAGATTGAACATTTATTAGATTTAGCTGACGATATTATTCTTCATAAGGAGAAGTATCAGGAAGTTTGTAAGCATAAGAAATTAGCGACTTTATTTTTTGAACCAAGTACAAGAACCCGACTTAGTTTTGAAGCTGCCATGATGGAGCTTGGTGGTAATGTACTTGGTTTTTCTTCTGCCAATTCCTCTTCTGCCTCAAAGGGAGAGAGTGTTTCTGATACAGTAAGAGTTGTATCGGGTTATGCGGATATCATTGCAATGCGTCATCCAAAGGAAGGTGCACCATACGCGGCAGCAAGAAAACTTTCTGTACCAATTATTAATGCAGGTGATGGTGGACATAACCATCCAACACAGACTCTGACAGACCTTATGACAATTCGAAGAGAAAAGGGAAAACTTGATAATCTGACAATTGGTATGTGTGGAGACTTAAAGTTTGGTCGTACAGTGCATTCTTTGATTAAAGCGATGTCCCGTTATGAGAATATTAATTTTATTATGATTTCTCCAGAAGAGTTACGTCTTCCAGATTATATTATCAAAGATGTTTTTGAAAAGAAAAATATCAAGTACAAGGAAGTACGCACAATGGAGGAAGTTATGCCAGAGTTAGATATTCTTTACATGACAAGAGTTCAGAAAGAAAGATTCTTCAATGAGGCAGACTATATCCGCTTAAAAGACAGCTTTATCTTAGATGAGCGTAAGTTATTAGATGCGAAAGAAGACCTTTGCATTATGCATCCACTGCCACGAGTAAATGAGATTTCAACAAAGGTAGATGATGACCCACGTGCATGTTACTTCAAGCAGGCACTGTATGGTAAGTATGTAAGAATGGCATTAATCATGACTTTATTGGGGGTAAGCGCAGATGAAAATAGATAGTATTCAGAGTGGAATTGTTCTTGACCATATTAAAGCAGGAAAGAGTATGCAGATTTACAAATATCTTGGTTTGGATGATCTTGACTGTAGCGTAGCAATCATTAAGAATGCTTCCAGTAACAAAATGGGAAAGAAAGATATTATCAAAATCGCAGATAACATGGATTTAAATCTTGATGTTTTAGGATATATTGATCCAGATATCACAGTGTGCTACATAAGAGATGGCAAGATTGTTAAGAAGAAACATCTTGAATTACCAGAGAAGATCGTGAATATTGTTCACTGCAAAAATCCAAGATGTATCATTTCTGTAGAACAGGATTTAGATCAGGTATTTAAATTGACAGACAGAGAAAACAGAGTATACCGTTGTGCATACTGCGAATCGAAAAAAAGTGAATATTAATTCTTAAGGTTCTAAATGGGAGGTCACGCATGAATGTGTGGCCTCTCTTGCATATTGTGACGATTTGGTGTACAATTATTCTACTTTTATTTTATTATATCTTATGAGAAGCGTGGTGAGAAAGTAATGGAGGCCCAGAAACAAAAGTTAAAACGAACACAAAAAGAAATCAGTAAGCCGGAAGATTTCACCGATCCGGAAGTCTTATATGAGAAGTTGATAAATACCATTCGGGAATACCATCCATCTACCGACCTCTCTATGGTGGAAAAGGCATATAAACTTGCCAGAGATGCACACAAGGACCAGAAGAGAAAGTCGGGAGAGCCATATATCATTCATCCACTCTGCGTAGCAATCATTCTTGCAGAGTTAGAGCTTGATAAGGAGACAATCGTAGCTGGAATTCTTCATGATGTAGTAGAAGATACTACGGCAACTCTTGAAGATTTATCCAGAGAATTTAACGATGAAGTTGCTCTGTTAGTTGATGGTGTAACAAAACTGGGACAATTATCTTATTCTCACGACAAGATGGATCTGCAAGCGGAGAATTTAAGGAAAATGTTCCTTGCAATGGCAAAGGATATCCGTGTTATCCTGATTAAACTGGCAGACCGTCTGCATAATATGCGTACTCTGCAGTATATGAGACCGGAGAAGCAAAAGGAAAAAGCCAGAGAGACGATGGACATTTATGCTCCAATCGCTCACAGACTTGGTATTTCCAAAATAAAGACAGAGCTGGATGACCTGTCTTTAAAATATCTGCAGCCGGAAGTTTACAAAGACTTGGAGGAAAAGCTCCAGACAAATAAGGAAGGCAGAGAGAACTTTATTCAGTCAATTATTGATGAAGTCAGCAAGCATATTGAGGAAGCGGGAATCCGGGCAGAGATTGACGGAAGAGTGAAGCATTTATTCAGCATTTATAAAAAGATGCGTAATCAAAATAAGACACTCGACCAGATTTATGATATTTTCGCAGTAAGAATCAAGGTAGACACAGTAAAGGACTGCTATGCTGCGTTAGGTGTCATTCACGAGATGTATAAGCCGATTCCGGGAAGATTTAAGGATTATATCGCGATGCCAAAGCAGAACATGTATCAGTCCTTGCATACAACGCTGATTGGTTCTTCTGGAACACCTTTTGAGATTCAGATTCGTACCTTTGAGATGCATCGTACCGCCGAATATGGTATCGCGGCGCACTGGAAGTACAAAGAAGGCGGCGGCAACATTAATAAAGAAGAAGAGAAGTTAAGCTGGCTTCGCCAGATTCTTGAGTGGCAGCAGGATATGTCGGATAACAAAGAGTTTTTAACGATGTTAAAGACCGACCTGGATTTATTTACAGAGCAGGTATACTGCTTTACTCCACAGGGAGATGTTAAGACGTTGCCGGCAGGCTCCACACCGATTGATTTTGCTTATATGATCCATACAGCAGTCGGCAATAAGATGGTTGGTGCCAGAGTCAACGGCCGTCAGGTGCCGATTGATTATAAGCTGCAGAATGGTGACCGCGTTACAATCGTTACTTCCCAGAATTCAAATGGCCCAAGCCGTGACTGGCTGTCTATCGTAAAGAGTTCTCAGGCGAAGACGAAGATTAATCAGTGGTTTAAGACGCAGTTTAAAGAGGAGAATATCTCAAAGGGTAAGGAATTACTTGACCGTTACTGTAAGGCTAAGGGGCTTGTGATGTCTAAGTATATGAAGCCAGAATACCAGAAAAAATGTATGCACAAGTATGGACTGAAAAACTGGGATTCCATTCTGGCAGCAATCGGACATGGCGGATTAAAGGAAGGCCAGGTTATTAATAAACTTGTCGAGGAATATGACAAAGAGAATCGGAAAAATCTGACAGACCAGGATGCACTCAATGAAATTGAGGAAAAGAATAAAACAAAAGCTGTCGAGAAAGCACGAAGCAAGTCAGGAATTACTGTAAGAGGAATCCATGATGTTTCGGTACGCTTTTCTAAATGCTGTAGTCCGGTTCCAGGAGATGAGATTATTGGTTTTGTCACAAGAGGAAGAGGCATTTCTATTCACAGAACAGACTGCGTGAATATTTTAAGTATGCCGGAGGGCGACAGAGCAAGACTCATTGACGCAGAATGGGAAGAAGAAGCAGTAGAAAAAGGTGGCGAACTCTACATGACAGAAATCTGTCTGTATGCACATAACCGTACCGGAATTTTACTGGATATTTCTAAAGTATTTATGGAACTGAAAGTAGATATCAAATCTGTGTCAACGAGAACAAGTAAACAGGGGTTAGCAACGATCGTACTTTCTTTCGAAATTGGAGGAATCGACGATTTAAATCATATTATTAAAAAACTTCGAAACATTGAAAGTGTTATCGATATAGAAAGAAGTGCTGGTTAACCAGCGGAGGTATTTATTTATGGGACAGTTAAAAATCGTTTGTGCACAGTTAGGACCAATTGATACAAACACGTATATTCTAATGGATGATGAGATTAAAGAAGCAATTATCATTGACCCGGCAGGAAGCCCGGAAGAACTGATTAAGTTTTTGGAAGATGAAGGTTATTCTTTAGATGGGGTTCTTCTTACGCATGGACACCATGATCATATTGGAGCGTTAGAAGGATTAAGAGAACATTATGATCCGTGGAAGCTGCGCGTATATGCAGCAAAACCGGAACAGGAAGTTCTTATGGTAAAAGATTATAATTTAAGCACGATGTTTGGAGAAGGCTATACAACACATGCCAATATGATGATTGATGACAAACAGATTTTTGAGGTAACCTCAAAACATAAGTGCCAGTGTTTGTATACACCGGGACATACACTTGGAAGCTGCTGTTACTATTTTGCAGAAGAAGGCTGGCTTTTCTCTGGTGATACTCTTTTTGCAGGAAGTGTTGGAAGAAGTGATTTTCCTACCGGAGATGCACAGGCGCTTTTAAAATCTCTTAATCATGTAGTGATGAGACTGCCAGATGAAGTAATCGTATATCCGGGACATGGCCCATCTACTACAATCGGAGAAGAGAGAGAAACAAATCCATTTGTAGAAAGATAGAAGGAAAATGATTTATTTAATACAGAATGACCGTGAATATGATTATGATGTGCGCGCAATCGCATTGGCATTTTATGAGCGGACAAAGATTGTAGAAGTTACAAAAGAAGAATTTGAAGAGCAGGAATGGGAGAAGGATGACCTTCTCCTCACGCTTGTTTATACAAAAAAACGTATTCAGGGCTGGTTAAAAGGTAAAGTAGGAATAGAAGGAACAGAAGAAAGAGCAGTTTCGGAGGAAGTAGTCTGTGACTATGAAGATCACAAAGGCAGCCGTAATGCTGTATGCCGCTTTTTATACCGTTTGTTTGAAAAGTATACTGGAAGAAGTCTGCCATGGGGGATGCTTACAGGAATCCGTCCGACGAAGATTATTATGAAGTGGATGGAGGAAGAAAAAGATTCGGCAAAGCTTGAACAGCGTTTTCGGGAAACGTATCTGGCTGACCCGCAAAAAGCGAACCTTTGCCGCAGAGTGGCGCAGAGGGAAAAAGTATTATTAGAGTCACGACCATTTGAGAAAGAGTATAGCCTGTATATTGGAATTCCATTCTGTCCGACAACCTGCCTGTATTGTTCCTTTACTTCATTTCCAGTCTCTCGTTTTGGAGACAGGATGAGGGCATATTTAGATGCTTTATATAAGGAACTTGCCTTTGTGGCAAAACATCATAGAGATAAAAAGCTCACCACAATTTATATTGGTGGTGGAACACCGACTGCTTTAGATGAAGAATGCCTGTCAAAGTTAATGAACATGATTCATGAACTTTTCCCAGTAGAAGAAAGTGAAGAATTTACGGTAGAGTCCGGCAGACCGGATAGTATCACAAAAGAAAAGTTCCGTATTTTAAAAGAAGCGGGTGTTACAAGGATTTCTATTAATCCACAGACGATGCATCAGGAGACTCTTGATTTGATTGGCAGGGCACATACTGTAGAACAGACCAAAGAAGCATTTTTACTTGCAAGGGAATGTGGATTTGATAATATTAATATGGATATTATTACAGGACTTCCCGGAGAAAGCCTTTCCTATGTTCATGAAACTTTAGATGAGATATTTAAACTTCGTCCGGAAAGTCTGACAGTACATTCTTTAGCGATAAAAAGAGCAGCACATCTGAATATCGAGATGGAAAAATACCAGGGTATGGTGAAGGGAAGCACCAATGAGATGCTTCGACTTGTTGATGAATATGCCAGCAATATGGGAATGGAAGCATACTATATGTATCGCCAGAAAAATATTCCAGGTAACCTTGAGAATATCGGATATTGTGTTCCAGACAAAGAATGTTTATATAATATCTTGATTATGGAGGAAAAACAGGATATTATTTCCTGTGGGGCAGGAGCTAGCAGCAAATATGTATTTGAGCAGGGCAGAATTGAAAGAACAGAGAATGTGAAAAATCTGGATCATTATATTAACCGAATTGATGAGATGATTGACCGAAAGAGGAAATATCTCTAGTGTACTGACTCATTGACGAAATGTGAATGAGACAGCATACTAAATTAAAAGAGGAAATACTATGGCATTTGATTATGATGGGACGCATGATTTAGAGACTTCGCTGCAGGATTCTTTTGGAGAGGCGATTCTTCATGGGGTTGTTGTCAGTAATCTGGCATCATTTGTGGCCAGAGAGATGGCACTTTCAGAAGAACAGTGCCATAATCTTGCGATAGCGGGAATGCTGCATGATATAGGCAAATTGCGTCTTCGTTCTTATGTATATGAGGAAAAAGAGGCAAAACTGAATATAGATGAACTTAGATATGTAAGACTGCATCCTTCTTTAGGTTATGCCATTTTAAAAGAACATGGTTATACAAAGGAGATTTTGACAGCGGTATTATATCATCATGAAAATGCAGATGGGAGCGGTTATCCCAATAACCTGAAAGGGGAGGAGATACCATTAGGAGCCCGCATACTTCGTGTATGTGATGCGTTTGGTGCGCTAATTGCCAATCGCCCTTATAGAAGTGCGTTCGACATTGAAACTGCAATATCTATTATGATTGAAGAAGTGAAAAACTTTGATATGAGAGTTTTTTTAACTTTTCAAAAAGTAACTCAGTCAGAAGATATGAAAAATATGCTGACAAGACTGGGGATATCTTAATATATTATTTTACTATTTTAGGAGGAAAATAAAATGGCTGAATCCATGAAAGGATTGAAACGATCCCATAGATGTACAGAAGTTTCCAACGAGAATATCGGGGAAACTGTCACCCTGATGGGATGGGTACAGAAAAGAAGAAATCTGGGAAGTCTGATTTTTGTTGACTTACGTGACAGAAGCGGCTTAATCCAGTTATATTTTGATGAGGAGACAATCGGTGAAGAAGGTTTTAAAAAAGCTGCCTCTTTAAGAGCTGAATTTGTTATCGCTGTAACCGGAACTGTAGAAAAACGAAGCGGAGCAGTGAATGAAAACCTTGAAACAGGAGACATCGAAGTGAAGGTAGACAGCATTCGTATTTTATCCGAATCTGAGACACCGCCTTTCCCAATTGATGCAGATATCACAGTAAAAGACGAACTGCGTCTGAAATATCGTTTTCTTGATTTAAGACGTCCCAATATCCAGAAAAACCTCATGATGAGAAGCAAGGTGGCAACACTTACAAGACAGTTCCTTGCTAATGAAGGGTTCTTAGAGATTGAGACACCTATGCTTACAAGAAGTACACCAGAGGGAGCAAGAGATTATCTTGTACCAAGTCGTGTACATCCAGGAAGTTTCTACGCTCTGCCACAGTCACCACAGCTCTTTAAACAGCTTTTAATGTGCTCTGGCTATGACCGTTACTTCCAGCTTGCAAGATGTTTCCGTGATGAGGATTTACGAGCAGACCGTCAGCCGGAATTTACACAGATTGATATGGAGTTATCTTTTGTAGATGTAGATGATGTTATTGATGTAAATGAAAGACTGCTTGCATATTTATTTAAGTTATGTCTGAATGAAGAAGTATCTTTACCAATTCAGCGTATGACATGGCAGGATGCTATGGACTACTATGGTTCTGATAAACCAGATCTTCGTTTTGACATGAAGATTCAGGATGTATCTGAACTTGTAAAAGACTGTGGATTTGGTGTATTTACAGGAGCAATAGAAAATGGCGGTATGGTTCGTGGGCTTTGTGCCAAAGGACTTGGTGATGTTTCCAGCAAAAAGATGAAACACATCGAAAAAACAGCAAAAGATTATGGTGCAAAAGGATTAGCTTATATTCAGCTTAAATCCGATGGAACTGTAAAATGTCCATTTTCTAAATTCATGTCTGAGGAAGAACTTCAGGCTCTGATTCAGGCTATGGGTGGAGAAACAGGAGACTTATTAGTATTTGCAGCGGATAAGTTTAAAGTTGTTTGCGATGTACTTGGTGCGCTCCGTCTTAAATTTGCAGAAGAACTGAATCTTCTTGATAAATCTGAATATCGCTTTGTATGGATCACAGAATTCCCATTACTTGAGTGGTCTGAGGAAGAGAACCGTTACACAGCAATGCACCATCCATTCACTATGCCTATGGAAGAAGATTTAGATATGATTGACTCTGAACCGGGCAAAGTGCGTGCAAAAGCTTATGACATCGTTTTAAATGGTACAGAAATCGGTGGAGGTAGTGTCAGAATCCACCAGAACGACATTCAGGAGAAAATGTTCGAATGTCTTGGTATTTCCAAAGAACAGGCACAGGAGAAGTTTGGCTTCCTCTTAGAAGCGTTCAAATACGGTGTACCACCACACGCAGGGCTTGCATATGGTCTTGACCGCCTTGTAATGCTTATGACTAAGGAAGATACTATTAGAGACGTTATTGCATTCCCTAAAGTAAAAGATGCTTCCTGCCTGCTTACAGATGCTCCGAATACGGTGGATGATAAACAGTTAGAAGAACTCTGCTTGGAAATCGAGATTCCGGAGAAGGAATAATAATTTGCTGAAGGCAAGACAGACGCCCTCAGAAAGATAAAGGAGCCCTATTTGTGACTTTAGTTGCTGCAGGTAGAATGTTCGCTTAAAGCGTTTGCATCCAACCCGCAGTGATAGAGTCATAAATATAAGGTATCTGCCCACTTTGGGAGCGTCCCCTTTGCCTGCGGAAATTATTATTAAAAAGTGCTTGACGTAATGGCTTGCTTGTGATAATATAATATCCGTTGCACATGAGAAACACATTTTTGAAAAGAAAATGTAACTGATTTGAAAAGAAAATTAAAAACTTCTTGACAGATTAGAAATCGTGTGTTAATATATAAAAGTTCGCATCGCAAAAAAAGCAAAAATCTTCGAAAAAAGATGAAAAAGTTTTTTAAAAAAATTCTTGACAAGAATGAAGTGATGTGATAAA
>OLNN01002701.1_pt1 | contig 12102 bp, 6 predicted proteins | sample 1672141 | NCBI WGS metagenome assembly OLNN01 (sample SAMEA3136652, study PRJEB25190) | human gut metagenome | biome: human gut; feature: human-associated habitat; material: faeces | place: Austria | collected 2013 | reverse complement strand
GAGCCGTGTCAGTCTGTAATGAATAATTTGATAACTTAATACGCCCTTTTTTCCTTTTACGCTCGATGGGCGGAATTTCAATTTAATGGATGCCATATTTCTTTTCTATATTATGGTTTTGTTATTCAAAACGAATATAGCAATATGGCATCAGGTACACTGTTGCACCTCCGGTTATTCTATCCTTCTATCTCGCTCAGTTCCAACCAGCGCATGGTCTTTTCATCAATCAAATCATTCAGTTCCGGCAATCGTTTGGATTTCTCCGTCAGTTCCTCCACTCCCAGCGTACCGCTGCAAAGGGCGGCTTCTATATCGGCCTTCTCCTGCTCCAGCCCGGCTATTTCTTGTTCCAGCTGCTCGAACTCTTTCTTTTCCTTGAAAGACATTTTCCGCTTGTCATTCAGGCGCACGCGGGCGGTCTTTTCCTCTTTTGGCTTTTCCGCCTCTTTGTCGCGCTGCTCTTTCGCCTCGCGCCAGTCACGATAATCGGAGTAGTTACCCGGAAAATCACGAATGTCTCCCTGTCCCTTGAATACCAGCAAGTGGTCTACCACCTTGTCCATGAAATAGCGGTCGTGGCTTACTACGATTACACAGCCCTTGAAGTTCTGCAAATATTCTTCCAATACCTGAAGGGTGATGATATCGAGATCGTTGGTAGGCTCATCCAGCACCAGGAAGTTGGGATTACGCATCAGCACCGTACATAGGTACAGGCGGCGGCGTTCTCCCCCACTCAGCTTGTAGACATAGCTGTGCTGTGTCTCGGGAGTAAACAGGAAATGTTGCAGGAATTGTGAGGCTGTCAGTTTCTTGCCATTACCCAGTTCAATTACTTCGGCAATATCCTGTATCACATCAATCACTTTCATCTGCTCGTCAAACTGCAAGCCGTCCTGCGAGTAGTAACCGAAGCGGACCGTCTCGCCAATGTCCAGCGTACCGCTGTCTGCCTGCTCCAACCCCATCAGTATCTTGATGAAGGTCGACTTGCCCGTACCGTTATTCCCTACGATACCCATCTTTTCGTAACGGGAGAAGATGTAGGAGAAATCATCCAGAATCTTCAAGTCACCAAAGGATTTGTACAGATGGTCTGCCTCGAATATCTTACTGCCTATATAAGAAGCCTTAACGTCCAGCTTTACATTGTCGTTGTTGAAACGCTGCTTAGCCACCTTCTCCAACTCGTAAAAGGCATCCTCCCGATAGCGTGCCTTGTGCCCGCGGGCTTGCGGCATGCGGCGCATCCATTCCAGCTCTGTGCGGTAGAGGTTATTGGCACGTTCTATCTCCACAGTCTTGGCCTCGATACGCTCTTGGCGCTTCTCCAGATAATAACTGTAATTGCCTTTATACTGATAAATCTGCCGGTTGTCTATCTCTACGATTTCGGAGCATACCCGGTCGAGGAAATAACGGTCGTGCGTCACCATCAGCAAGCTGAGGTTGTTCCGGCGGAGATATTCCTCCAGCCACTCCGTCATATCGAGGTCGAGGTGGTTGGTAGGCTCGTCCAGTATCAGCAAATCGGGTTCAGTGATAAGGGTATTGGCAAGTGCCACACGCTTCAACTGCCCGCCGGACAGATGTTTTACGTGCTGACTGAAATCACGTATTTTAAGTTGAGACAGAATCTGTTTCGCCTTCTGCTCGTACTCCCAAGCTTTTTCATGGTCCATACGCACCAGAATTTCGTCCAAGCCGGGATGCCCCTCCGTTTCCATGCAACGTTCATATTCCTTGATTAACTCGACAGTACTGTTGCCATGATGGAAGCACGCTTCGAGCACGGTCAGCTCTTCGGGATATTGCGGGTCTTGTTCCAGATAACCCACACGCAAATCACGACGGAAGGAAATGGTGCCATTGTCATACCCTTCCTTGCCGGAAAGGATATTGAGCAATGTCGTCTTGCCACTGCCGTTCTTGGCTATCAACCCGACACGCTGTCCCTCGGACAAGCCCAAAGAAATATTTTCGAATAGTACCAAGTCACCGAACGACTTGTTCAAGTTTTCCACCTGAAGAATTGAATTTACTGCTGCCAATGCTTTAATAGTTGAAAAATGAAAATTGAAAGTTGAAAATCACAGTACCGAGATGACCGGACCTTAGAACAAGGAGCTGTATATCTCCGGCAGATTCACTTTACCTCCTGCCTTTACTTTGCTCCAAACCAGCTTCATGGGGTCTATCCATTCACCGGTAGACGTGTTCAGCAATATGGGCGCTTCCCGGTTTCCGTCCACCAAGGTACGCCATTCCATACCGTCCACTTCATTGGCGAAAATAACACAAAGCGCGATGCCAAAAGCCAGCCATGCATCCTTCTTCTTAGGACCGATGTTGCTTTCTTCCATCATCTGCTGCATCTTGGCAATGTCTTCCTCGGCTCCCTGGAAATCCTTCTTCAACAATTCCTTTATAGTAGTATCCACCCACTCGTATGCTTCATTAATCTGGTAGATTTCCGAAAGGCGCACCGGAATTATCTCCGCCGGATACTTCACTCCATCCTTCCGCGTTTCCAGCGAAGCGATAATCTTCTCCGCTTCTGCAACCGGCTCTCCTTTCTTCACCGTAAACGAACATTCAAAGGCAACTTCATCCGCGCCCGTTATCCATAAATGGGAAGTATAGTACGCACCTTCTTCCTCGAACATCTCCTTACTATATGCACATTCCATCCGGCCTATCCTAACCGGAGTGGCAGAGGAGTTTTCCCGTAACTCTTGCTTCACGGAGTCCTTGCCATATGTAGCATTCCCTTTGAAAGCCGAAATGCGAAAATTACCGGTCCACTCATTGGGGTTATAAAAAAGGAAAGAGCCTTCCCCGTCCTCGAATTCATTCCAGTCTACCGGATAAGTCATGGAGAACCATGCCCCCGGAGAGATAAATTTCTTGCTTTGTTCCATATATAGACTAATCTTTGCAAAGACAGTTCACACCATCTCAGCTATTTCTCGCAAAGATAGTACAAACCGAATGCAAAATAAAATGAACTTGTCCATTTTTTATGCTGAGGTGCAGCCTATCTTCGGTTTTAGGGCAAAAGTAACATATTACCGCCGTTGATATGCAAACAAACGAAACAAAAAAACAGCCGATTCTCACGAACCGGCTGTTCCAATCATCATCTATGAATGAAGACCATTAGAGCCTTCAATATCTTAACTATATCTTAAAATCCACATTTTGGGCGTAAAGATAATGAATTTGTATCACAAAATAAAATGCAATGAAAAATTAGTTTTGGGCACTGTCCCACCATACGGGTAAAGTCCATACGTCCTCGGCAGCATTCCAAAGTGCAATTGAAGTATCAGCTCCCGGAACAGTGGCACCGATAGCTTGCAGATTGGCCGTATTGTAGTTGAGTTCATGACTGCATTGCTGCCAACGACGGAACTGTTTACCTTGCGGAATATTCTTTTGGGCAGTAGCATCAACGCCATAGCGTGCAGGAATACCCCAGCCTAAGAAAAGCTCCGGATTAAAATCGTAGCGACGCATATCGTTCCAAATTTCCATGGAAAAATGCAATGCCAAACGCTTTTGAGTAAGAATCTTGCCCAAAGTAATATTCTCTTCAGTGCCGATACCATTGTTCAAATAGTTGTCAATATCGGTTTGCGTCATAGGAGAGAACGAGGGGCATGCTTCCAAATTGGCATCTTCACGGCACCACACTTTCAACTTATCGTTCATACCGTCGATACTGGCTGCAATACCTTTCTTATAAGCATTAAAAGCCGCTCCTTTATTACCTTGGTTAAAGAGTACTTCAGCACGTATGAAACAAGCTTCGGCATAGGTTCCAATATAGGTGGGAGAAGACACGCGAGTATAGAAAGTTCCCGATTCGCGAGAGGCATCAGTGCCATCGCGACGATAAAGTAAATCAGGACGTCCTTGATAAGCTTTGCACTGACTGGTACACTCTACATAAATAGTGTCCCCCTTACGGGTAGAAGATTCACTGTCAATCCACCAACCTTTGGCTGCCGAGAAGTTCGAGCGCAACGGTCCGCCGGTAAGGCTGGGACTATCATTGCCAATCATGTCTACACCCATAGAACGACGCCAACCGTTTTTGAACTTCACCTCTGCGGGTGAATTACTTGATTGCTTCGAATATGCCCAAGGTAAAATCTTATCGGCACGCGGATCTTCTATTCCACTTCCGGCAAAATTTGTCAGATTATCGTAAAGCATCTTGGTAGGCATATAGCCGGCATTCATGCCACATACAGAAAAGAGCGGTGAATAATCAACCGGTTCGTCCCATCCCAATACATCATGCGAATTATTGGCATCAATATGATTGAATACGGTATTGTCGGCATTGCTTTGCTGAGCCTTGTCAAGACAAGCCAAGATTTCTGCGGCATCGTATTTCCCTTCAAGATAACTGCCTTCACCCTTTTTAATAAGCTTGTTAATGTAACGTGCTTTAAGTAAGTATGCCAATTTAAGCCACTTGTCTACACTACCACCATTCCAAATATCGCCTACAGCCAACGAAGCTGTCGCAGACCCTTGCTCTTTTTGGAACATCTCGATAGCGGTGTCAAGATCGGCCAAACAGCCCAAATAGATTGTTTTTCCGTCATTATAGGAGTAACACCGGCTTCAGCCTCACTCGACTTGTAAGGCATTTCTCCATAAAGGTCTGTCATAAGCATAAAACCATAGGCACGAATTACGCGAGCTGCACCCACATAATGCCAAGCCTCGGCTGCCGTAGCCTTGTCAATCAAAAATGGAATATTTACAGCAGCTCCACAGAACCACCATTGGTAGGGAGTGGTAACGGCACCGGTCTGAGGACTCCAATAAGACATGCTCCAATAAGTACCGCCGTCATAATAGCGTGTCCAATCGCCCATAGACATACTGGAACGCCAAGCAGCAAACTGAGTGGCACTGTTGGTATAAAATTCAATATGTGCCAATCGTGAATCATAGGTCGCATTTCCGGCTGTGGGATTTTCGGGATCGACATTTACATCGAGCCAGTCACTACACCCCGAGAACAAAGTCATAAGGGCACCCACACTACATAATATCATAGATTTGAATAATTTCATATTGCTTCTGTTTTTTAAGAGTTAGAAAGTAAGATTCAAGCCAAACGACATGGTAGAAGTGGCAGGTACACCGCAGTAGTCAAATCCTACTGATGATGAGCCACCTACACCCGCACCGGCGGCAGCCACTTCAGGATCACCGTCGTAATTGGTGATGAGCAATAGATTGGTAGCAGCTACCGATACCGAAGCACGCTTTACAAATCCAATCTTGGAAAGCCACGTTTTAGGAAACTCATAGCTCAATGAAACAGAACGCAAACGCAAAGAGTTGACATCGGTAATATAGTTGGCTGACTCCTTAGAATAATAGTTCTGATAGTAATCCTTAATGATGTTGTAGCCACTCATTTGTACTCCATTAAAAGTATAGGTTTTATCGGCTTCCCAAGTATTGGTCACTGGGTCACCATTGGCATTGACACCCGTTACAGTGAGAGAACGATTGCGTACATCGGCAGAGAACTGGCTCACACCGCTGTTATCCATAGCATATTGAGTACCGTTGACCACATCGCCACCTACACGGAATTCCCATAGCATATTGAAAGTAAAATTCTTCCAAGTAAGGGTGTTGTTCAATCCACCGGTAAACGATGACTCACGATTACCTACTGCTACAAGGGTTTTGTCATAAGTAGGCATACCGTTTTTGTCGAGTATCACCTCACCGGCGTCATTACGTTTCCATTTGGTACCGGCAATACCCATAAAATCTCCACCGCTGAACGAGGCTGCCTGCATACCGGCATATTGCACATCGGTAACATACATCACGCCCATACCTTCGGGAAGCCCGTCCAAAGTACCACGATTACCTGCCATGTTCAAGCCAATGTCCCATGTCCAGTCCTTAGTCTGTATGGGAGTTCCCGAAATAGAGAGTTCCATACCTTTGTTATACACATTGCCCGCATTGATACTCCAAAAGATGTAACCGGTAGATTGCGGACCGCGAGGAGCAAGAATCTGATTATATGAATCGTTGGTATAGTAAGCATAGTCTATGTGCAGGCGGTTTTTGAAGAAACTCAATTCCACGCCTATTTCGGTAGACTTGGTCATTTCCGGTTTCAGTTTGTCATTACCGCGTGTCCAAGTATTTCCCACACCTACCGTACCGTCAAGATAGGTACCCGTAGGCCATAAGGCAGTTTCCAATTCGTACACACCGGTATCTTTACCTACCTTGGCCCACGATGCACGCAATTTACCAAAGTTGAGCACACTGTCATCCAGCCAACCGAGTCGCTGCAAGGCTTCAGTAAATACGAATGAACCGCTTACCGAAGGATAGAAGTACGAACGGTTTTCAAGAGGAAGAGTAGAAGTCCAGTCATTACGACCGCTCACAGTGAGATAGAGCATATTTTTCCATGATGCACGGAATTCTCCAAAAGCTCCTACCAAACGTTTCTTAGTAGCTGCATGTGTGAATTGCTTATTGTCTTTACTGGCATTGGCGTATGAGAAGAAATCAGGAACGGAAAAGTTCCAAGCCATCATCGAGCTACGGTCTGTCTTGGTTTCGTCCATTGTGGCACCCAACAAAAGATTCAAATCGAAATCACCGAACTTATGGCTCATGTTCGACATAAAGTCATGGCTCATATAGCGGAACTGCTGGGTGTTGTCACTCATCATACCTTTTTGCCACACTTGTTTAAGCACGCCATTGGCAGCCAAACGGTTGGAAGCAGTTTGGGTATAACGGTCAATACCTATTTTATAAGAAACAAACCACCATTTGGCAATATCGGCTTTTATACTGAGCATCCCATTGAAACGGTCGATGTCGTCATACATGTGGTTACGATTGACAATCCAATAGGGGTTGTCGCGTTCGTCCCATGGATCAAGACGATCGCCAAACAAACGATAACGGGTACCATCCTCGTTCTGATAGTGGGTCATTCGGTCGAAAGGAGACCAGTTGTACACACCATAAAGAGCACCATTACCACTCGAATTATAAAGCCCGGCACCCGTCAAAGTACGGTCTGTATGAGCATCGCTATAAGCGGCACTGGCGTTAAAGGTAAAAATCCCCACCTTCTGCTCACCATTGAAACGGAAAGCATATTTCTTGTATCCGGTCTCGGGCACAACACCTACCTGATCATAGTAAGACCCTGAAAGATAGAATTTACTATTCTTGGTACCCCCGGCTACGCTGGCACTTTCATCGAAAATGTTTCCGCCTTGAAAGAAATCACCTATGTTATCATAAGTAGCTGCGTTCGACTTCTCTCCCCACGAAGTATAAGCAAAGTCATTAAACACAGTACCAGTATAGTTCTTCTTTGAATCATATTGGTCTTCCATATATCCACGGGCATATTGGCGTTGCGTTTGCGGCAGGCTCTTTACCCATGAAGCAGTAAACTTAGAATTGATATTCACTTCAACCACGCCCTCTTTACCTTTCTTGGTAGTAATCACGATTACACCATTGGCAGCACGGGCACCGTAAATGGCAGTTGCGGCAGCGTCTTTCAGAACGGTGATATTATCGATGTCGGCAGGATTCAGACCGGCAATAGCGGTTTGACCTATGTTATCGATGTCTTTCAATACTTCCATATTGGGAATGTTCGTTCCTTCCAATGGAATACCGTCCAGCACCCACAAAGGGTCTTGTGTACCATTCAATGAAGCAGTACCGCGAATGCGTATCTTTGCCGGAGCACCCGGAGCACCGGAAGTCGGGCTGACAGAAAGTCCGGCAATTTGTCCGGCAAGTGCCTGGTCGATACTTTTTACTGCACCGATGGTCTCGTCCGATATATCCAGTTTGGATACCGCTGCCGTCAGCTTGCGGCGCTCCACTGTCTGGTAACCCGTCACAACGACGGCATCGAGCATTTGGGAAGATGCATGAAGTGTTATTTCATAATGTTCCTTTCCCGGAACAAGCTTCACTTCCAATACGTCATATCCCACGTAGCTACAAAAGAAACGGGTTATCCCCGCAGGTATAGCGATAGAGAACTGACCATCCACATCAGTGATGACCCCCATTGTAGTCTGAGCACTCCCCGCCTTTTTCAAGTCTTCCGCAGTCACATAAACGGAAGCACCGATAAGCGGTAGGTTATCCTCTGAAGATATTACTACGCCCTGGACTTTTTTCTCTGCAGCAAAAGCAGATGACAAAGCTCCTACAAAGCATAGCAAAACGATTAATACACGTTTTTTCATGCGTTACATATAAAATTAATTAATACTCTATTGAAAAGAAAAATCACTTTACTCCTAATGCAGTATTGATACGCAAAATCAAATCCTTATAATGATATTTAGTGGCTATATCCGATGCACCCAGACGATTTTGGAGCAATTCTTTGATGCGAAGCAACTCACCACGCTTCACGGAGATGACATCAGATACGCGGTTTATCTGCGAACCGTAGAAGTTCAGTTCGCGGTGTGCACCCATACGGTCGGCATCCAAAGTCTTACCGGCATGCTCGTCACAGCTGCAAAGGGCAGTCTGATGGTCCAGCAAGAAGTGGTTGTCCATCAGTTTTTTGTTTATTTTCACTCCTTCGCTTTCGGCAGCTGCTGTAATCAGTGCATCTACGAAGTTCTTCTGCAAGGCGCGTGTCATGACGTCCGGCAAGGCACCGCGTTCCGTAGTGGCAAAGATGTTGCGATGCAGGCCATCCATCAGTTCTACCACCGTGAAAGCCTTTTTGCCGTTCACCGATTCGTTCTCCAACATACGCATCAGGCGGTTGTTGCCCAGCAAATCCCAAAGGATATAGGATTGGGCATTCTTCAACACTTGTGTCGGTGCATTTTCCACTACGCCCAGCGGAGTGTTGCGCAGCAAGTAGGTGTACTCTCCCACTTCTGTGTCGAACAGCCATTTAGGATAGGTCAGCACTTCATCCAGCAGGAACTTCAAGGCTGCTTGCTGCTTCTCTTTCTCCACAAAGGTATAGGTTTTCTGTCCGTCTCCCACAACCGTGTTCTCTATATAGATACCACCGATATTTGCCAATACATGATAAAGATAATTGTTCCATTGGTTGATAACCGCATAGTATAGGCGGGAAGCTTCTTCATAAGTCTGTCCTTTCTCGCCAGTAGTAGTCCATTGGATGATTTGAGGAACAATACGCTTCAAGTTCTCAATACCCAGCAGAGACGAGCGGACAGCATCATCGCCCAAATCTTCATTCTGCGCACGCGGGTCTACGGCATCACGTACATCCTGCGCCTCACTATATTTATATAAACGGTCTGCATGACGGCTCAGAAAGTCGGCAAGCAAGTCCTTCTCTGCTTCTGGGGTTTCTTTACCATACCAACGATAACCGTATTCTATGGCAAACATATCATACGGGCCTATATGGGGAGAAAGTGCCGTAACGCCGTCACCCGGCTGTGCCACATAATTGAAACGTGCATAGTCCATAATAGAGGAGGAAGTGGTATTCATACGGTCCGTAAATGTTTTGGAACGCAGGGAATCTGTCGGAAAAGTCCAGGAAGCAATCATATTGTGGCGCAAGCCCAACGAGTGCCCCACCTCGTGGCATGCCACAAAGCGCATGGCATCGCCCATCAGCTCATCCGGCAGCCTTACTCCTCTTGCTTCGGGACGTACGACACCGGTTTGCACTGTAATCCATTCCTGAAGCATGCCCAGCACATTATGCCACCACATGATGTCCGCTTCCAATATCTCACCCGAACGGGGGTCGAGGATAGAGGGGCCCATGGCATTGGCTTTGGTGGAGGCGGCATAGGTCAGCACGGAGTAGTTCACGTCATCCTTATCCACATTCATGCTGTCCGTCAGTTCCTTGGCTATGATAGCATTCTTGAATCCGGCACGTTCAAAAGCAGCCTGCCAATCCTCGATTCCCTGCTTGATATATTTCCGCCAACGACTGGGAGTGGAGTTCTCGATGTAGAACACAATCGGTTTGGCCGGTTCCACCAATTCACCGCGAAGGTAACGCTCCCGGTCTTCCGGTTTCGGTTCCAGACGCCAGCGGGTGATGAACGGTTTCTTGTCTACACGCTGCTGACCGTCACTGTAATTTAATAACGGATTAGTAAAATAACCTACACGCGGACTATCCAGACGTCCCATCATCGGTTTCTCCGGCAACAGCAACAGAGAGGAACTGACTTCGACCGTAACAAACACAGTCGTTGTTCCCTCAGTCACCTTAGTTGTCAGCTCGGAAGTAGCTACCACATTGTTCTCAAAAGCTTTGATAGATAAAATGCGGGAGAGATTCTTGATGGCCGAAGTTCCCAGGTTGATATTCGTAAAGACATTATTGATACTCGTCTCCGTACCATCATAAATATCGTTGACCTTGACCACTATCATGGTAGAGTCATTATTGAATGCCTCTATCTTGAAGCCGGCTATCAGCGGAGAAATATAATTATCCAGTACGGACTGCCGTATGGCATCCTCGTCCGGTGCCAACGGAAGAGGACGGCTCTGACGTACCAACAGCTTGTTGGCAGCCTTGTCCAATTCAAAACGCACCATCTGATTTTCGTAATTCGTACCACGGTTCACACCCGCCTCATTCAGTTCGGAAGGCACACGTTGTAATTTATTTACTACCAGCATATCACGTCCCAACAGCCTTGCCGGCACTTCAAAGTAATAATCGCTCTTCTTCTGGTAAACATTGAACATTCCCTTGCGGGCAATAGCATCGGAACCAGTCAATTTTTCGTAGTCGCTCTTGGATTGAACGCTGTCCTTGGTTTCACTCTTCTTTTTCTTACGGAACCATCCCATAGCTTCGGGAGAAGCAAAATCAGATGTACCGGCATGCAACAATACGGCAGGCTCACACATGAGTACTCCCGCAACTGCCACGACTGGCAGGATTGTCTTCAATTTCATCAATTCAAACTCTAACTTTAATGCAACAATTACTCCGTTAACTCTCTCTCTTTGACGTATGTTAATAAATACCAACCGCCAGTTTGTTCTACCTCCATAGAACGGTAAACGGGGCGCAAAGATACGAAAAGTATATTTTAAAAGTCACTAAACAACGCTCATTTATGTTTTTTCCATAAACAATATGAAGACTTTTACATATATATCATTTTTTCTCCCATCCTCTATCATTTCTTCTTCACATGAAATTTTGTACCACTGACACCAAATAATCTTCCCCAATTGGCGGCAAAACAATGATAATATTGTATCTTTGCACCGTTTTTAACTTAGAAAATAAATAAGATAACAACGATATGATAGCTAAAATCAATCAGCTTCTGCAGGAAGTAGAGGCGCTGAAAGCCGCTAACGCCGAGGAATTAGAGGCACTCCGCATCAAGTACCTCAGTAAAAAAGGAGCCATCAATGACTTGATGGCAGATTTCCGCAATGTAGCCGCCGAACAGAAAAAAGAGGTGGGTATGCGCTTGAACGAACTGAAAAACAAAGCACAAGAAAAGATTGCCGCTTTGAAAGAACAGTTCGAAAGCCAAGATACCGGCTGTGACGATATTGACTTGACCCGTTCAGCCTACCCGATAGAATTAGGAACCCGCCATCCGCTCTCCATCGTGAGAAACGAAATCATCGATATATTTGCCCGTATGGGATTCAATATCGCCGATGGACCGGAAATGGAAGACGACTGGCACGTATTCTCCTCCATGAATTTTGCCGAAGACCATCCGGCACGCGACATGCAGGATACATTCTTCATCGAAAATGATACAGAAAACGTATCGCACAGCATCATTCTTCGCACACACACATCCAGCGTGCAAAGCCGTGTTATGGAGACTACACAGCCTCCTATCCGCGTGCTTTGTCCGGGACGTGTATACCGTAATGAAGCCATCAGCTACCGTGCACACGCATTCTTCCATCAGGTAGAAGCCTTGTACGTAGACCGCAATGTATCTTTCACCGACCTGAAGCAGGCTTTATTGCTCTTTGCGCAAGAGATGTTCGGCAGTGACACCAAGATTCGTCTGCGTCCTTCCTACTTCCCCTTCA
>OLNN01002696.1_pt1 | contig 12123 bp, 11 predicted proteins | sample 1672141 | NCBI WGS metagenome assembly OLNN01 (sample SAMEA3136652, study PRJEB25190) | human gut metagenome | biome: human gut; feature: human-associated habitat; material: faeces | place: Austria | collected 2013 | reverse complement strand
TAAGGGATATATTAGTGTTAAAATGAGAGTATCTATTTTAGGTAGAACAGAACACAAAGGAGATACAATATGAAGGTATTAAATTATGGTTCCCTGAATGTGGATAATGTGTATTCCGTTCACCACATTGTGCGGGGAGGAGAGACGATTTTATCCTCCAAGGTGGAGCAGTTCTGCGGAGGAAAAGGGCTGAACCAGTCCATTGCCCTGGCTAAGGCGGGAGTTCCCGTATGCCATGCCGGCCTGGTGGGAGAAGACGGCGGAATGCTTTTGGACGCCTGCCGGGAAAGCGGGGTGGACATCACCCATGTAAAGACCCTTCCGGTGAAGGGGGGACACACCATCATCCAGGTGGATGAGAAGGGACAGAACTGCATCATCCTCTACGGCGGAACGAACCAGATGCAGACGAAGGAATATATCGATCAGGTGCTGGAGGATTTCGGCCTTTCTCTGCCGGTATTCGGCATGGTGAAGGATGACCGCCACCGCACCCGGGCCCTGGTCACCCCAGAGGGGGAGGAGATCGGCATCCAAGGGGCCCCCGCCCTCTTCGCCTTCATCGGGCAGATCCAGGAGGAGACCCACCGCTCCGCCGTGGGCTTCCACCACAAGCGGCACACCAAGAGCGGCTTGGGTTCCACCCTGGAGAAGATCCCCGGCATCGGGGAGACCCGGCGGAAAAAACTGCTGAAAGCCTTCGGCAGTGTCAAAGCCATCCGGCAGGCAGACCTATCCGCCTTGGAAGAGGTGCTGCCCCGGCAGGCGGCGCTGTCGGTCTATCAATACTTTCGAACCAACGAGGAGGAAGGCACATGCGCGTCATCACAGGGATCGCCCGGGGCCGGCGGTTAAAGGAGCCCCAGGGACTGGAAACCCGCCCCACCACCGACCGGGTGAAGGAGGGGATTTTTTCCAGCATTCAGTTTGAGATTGAGGGGAGACGGGTGCTGGACCTCTTCGGGGGCACCGGGCAGATGGGGATTGAGGCCCTGTCCCGGGGGGCGGCCCACTGCACCTTTGTGGATCTGCGGAAAGAGGCGGTGGGCATCATCCGGGAAAACCTGAAACTCACCGGCCTGGAGGGGCAGGCCACCGTGGTGCAGGGGGACGCATTGGCCTTCCTCACCCGGTGCCGGGAGAAGTACGACGTGATCTTTCTGGACCCGCCCTATGCCAGTGACCTGCTGAAAAAGGCCATGGAGACCATTCCGGCAATTGACATCGTGACCGAAAATGGTATAATAGTTTGCGAAAATGGGTCGACTACGGGCTGGCCAGAGGTGGAACCGCCCTATCGGCTCCAAAAAGAGTACCGGTATGGAAAGGTCCGCACCGCTCTGTACCGGCGCCTGGCCGGGCCACCCCAGCCCTGAAAGGCGAAGAAGGAAAGGACATCACTGTTATGAAGACCGCAATCTACCCTGGAAGCTTTGACCCGGTGACCTTGGGTCACATCAACATTATCAAGCGGGCGGCCCTGGCCTTTGACAAGGTTATTGTCTGCGTGATGGTAAACTCCGAAAAACACGGGGGCCTGTTTACCCCGGAGGAGCGGATCGACCTTATGCGCAGGAGCATTCAGGTGGACAACGTGGAATTCGATGTCAACTACGGCCTGGTAGCAGAATACGCGAAGGAGAAAGGAGCCCAGGTCCTGGTCAAGGGCCTGCGGGCGGTGTCTGACTTTGAACAAGAAGTCCAGATGGCTATGATCAATGGAAAGATCAACCCCGATCTGGATACGGTGTTCTTCCCCTCCAGCGAAAAGTACACCTACCTTAGCTCCTCGGTGGTGAAAGAGTTGGCCCGCTACGGCGCGGACCTGGACGAATTTCTGCCCCGGGAAATCATTGACGATGTGAAAAAGAAACTGGAAAATCATTAAGGAGCGATGAACGCAATGGCAGGCAGCATTGAAGAATTACTGGACCTCTTATATACGGAGATTGAGGAGGCAAAGAACGCCCCTCTCAGCAACGACCGATGTGTCATCGAGCGGGACCGGGTTCTGGACATGATCGACGATGTGAAGGCGGAACTGCCTGTGGAGATCAAGCGGGCCAAAGACCTGGTGGCCAACAAGAACGACTATGTGGCCTCCGCCAAGCGGGAGGCAGACGACCTCCGCCACCAGGCGGAGGACTATGCCAAGCGCCTGGTGAACGAGGACGCCATCGTCCGGGAGGCCGAGAAGCAGGCCGACGAAATCCTTGCCGAGGCGGAGGAGCAGTGCCGCATGCTGCGGGCTGCCGCCAGCGAGTACTGCGAGGACACCCTCCGCCGCATGGAGGAGGCTGTGGCCGACGCCTATGACGAGGTCAAGCGCTCTCGGGCAAAGTTCCGCTCTGCCCTGGGGGCAGACCACGGCGGCCCCGCCCCTCGGAGCCAGTCCGCCCCCCGTCGGGCCATGTACGACGCAGAGGCCGACGAGGACGAAGACGAATAAGCAGCAGGGAGTTTCTCCCTGACACAAAACCCATCGGACACATGCAGCCGTCCAGGCACCTGCCTGGGCGGCTGTTTTTCTGCATTGGCGAGGGAGATGTCCGAGGAAACGAAAAAGAAGAGGGGGCCTCCCAAAGCCCCTGTCAAAAGGGAGAAAAACCAGCCCATCCCAAAAAACAGTTGCTTTTTACAGGGAAGGAATCTATAATGAAAGTCAAGTTGCAGCCGTCTGTGGCGCAGCGATTTTTGTTCCAGGCCGCCTGAGAAATGGGCCGGCCCTGGAGAGAACCATCGGATTCTCATTCTGATTTTGATCTGTTTGCGGAGGGCGAAAGACCCTCTGAGGAGTGTTAACACCAATGTGTGGAGGATATACCCACCGTCCTGTCCTTCTGGAGGAATGTATCCAGGGGTTGGCCATTCGGCCGGACGGGATTTATGTGGACGGAACCCTGGGCCGGGGCGGCCACTCGGAAGAGATTGCCAAACGGCTCACCGCCGGCGGCCGGCTGCTGTGCATCGACCGGGACCGTCAGGCCCTGGAGGAGGGGGCGGCCCGTCTGGCCCCTTGGGCTGGACAGATCACCTTCCTCCACGGAAACTTCGGAGATTTGGACGCCCTGCTGGACCAGGCAGGGGTGGGTCAAGTGGACGGCATGCTCTTCGATCTGGGGGTTTCCTCCCCCCAGTTGGATGACCCGGAGCGCGGGTTTTCCTACCAGACCGATGCCCCCTTGGACATGCGGATGGACCGGGAGGATGCCTTGACCGCCTGGACGGTGGTGAACCAGTGGCCCCAGGGCGAACTGCGGCGCATCCTCACCCAGTATGGGGAGGAACGCCACGCCGGCGCCATTGCCAGTGCCATCGTCCGAGCCCGGGAACAGGCCCCCATCGCCACCACCGGCCAACTGGTGGAGGTCATCCGGCGGGCCATGCCCGCCGCCGCCCTGCGGGAAAAGCAGCACCCGGCCAAGCGAAGCTTCCAGGCCATCCGCATCGCGGTCAACGATGAGTTGGGTTCGGTCTCCCGGATGCTGCAGCAGGCCATCCCGCGGCTGCGCCCAGGTGGGCGGCTGGCGGTGATCTCCTTCCACTCCTTGGAGGACCGGATCGTCAAAAGTGAACTGGCCGCTGCGGCCAAGGGCTGTGTCTGTCCCCCCTCATTCCCAGTGTGCGTGTGCGGCAGGCAACCCCAGGTGCGTCTGGTCAGCCGGAAGCCCATCCTCCCCAGTCAGAGGGAAATCGACGAGAATCCCCGGGCCAGAAGCGCGAAACTGCGCCTGGCAGAGAAACTGGACCAACCCCAAGGAAACCAACCAGACGAGGTGGAGTAAACCGTGACAGCCAAAGATGCCCGGGGCGCTGTGGCCTATGACGGCACCGCAGCCCTAAAAATGACAGCCCCGGAGGCGCCAACGAAAAAACATCGCTTTCTTCGGCGGAAACCCGCAGGAAAAGTGAAAAAAACAGAGAAAATAGAGAAAACCGAGACCGCGGAGCGTTCCGGACTCAGCTGGTTGGCGAAGAGCGGCCAGTGGACGGTACCAGGTGCCATTCTGGCCATCGCTGCGGTGGCCATCGTACTGATCCTCACCCTGGCCAGTTATGCCCAACTGGTGGTGGTCAACGACCAGGTGGTGGAACTGCGGGACAGCCTCAGCCAGCTCCAGAGTGAGCAGACCCAGCTGGCAGCCCAGTACGAACTGGCCTACGACTTGCAGGCTATCGAACAGCAGATGCTGGCCAGCGGCGAGATGATCCAAGTGCAGGATTGGCAGACTTACACCCTGGAACTGGCGGAGCCTGACACGGTGGAGTACTACCAGGGCTCGGACGTGTTCCAGCAGATCGCGTCTTTCTTTCAGAACCTGGTAGCCGCGGTGCAGGAATATTTCTGAACGTGGAATCCATAAGATAGGAAGAAAACGGGAGGGCGTGAGAGAGAACTTCTTACGCCCTCCTCTTGCCATTGACAACGACAGAAAGCAGGTGGAAGCATACAATGGCTATGAAACAAAACCCGGGGCGCCGGGGCGGCTTCTTCTCCAACCGCAACTTGGACAGCGGAAGCATGCGCCGGATCCTGATCTTGGGTGGCATTTTCGGTGTGGCGGCCTTTGTCATTCTGTTTGCCAAACTCTGGCAGCTCCAAGTGGTCGAGCATGAAAACTTAGAGGGGCAGGCTGTCACCCAGCAGACCAGAGAGGTGACCTCCTCGGCCAACCGGGGAACCATCTACGATACCAACGGCGATGTGCTGGCCATCAGTGCCGACGTGCAGAACGTGATCCTCTCCCCCCGGGATGTGGCCTCCTCGGTGGAGGTGGCAGAGGAGGATGAGTTCGGCAATCCACGTTCCGAGGCCATCATCGAGGCCGAACGGGAGACCAAACTCCAGGATACCTATGACCTCATTGCCGATACCCTTTCCGACATCCTCGGCATTGACCGGGAGGAGATCATGACCCGGCTGCAGAAGACCAACTCTGCCTATGAGGTTTTGGCGGAAAAGGTGGAGGATGACGTGGCCGACCAGGTTCGCACCTTCATCGATGAGAATGACCTGGAAAGCTGCATCTACCTCACCGACGACTCCAAGCGCTACTATCCCTACTCCACCCTGGCCGCCCAGGTGGTGGGCTTTGTCAACCGGGCCAACGAAGGGGCGTATGGACTGGAGTCCTTATACAATCTGGAACTGTCCGGGTTGGATGGGCGGATCATCACTGCGAAGAACGCCTCGGGCACGGAACTGCTCACCCCGTATACCAGCTATGAGGATGCGGTGAGCGGCTACGATGTGCACACCACCATCGACTCCACCATCCAGATGTACGCGGAGAAGGCGTTGGAGGAGGGCATCCAGAAGTTCGATGTCATCAACGGCGCGTTCTGCGTGGTGATGGACCCCGATACAGGCGCCGTGCTGGCCATGGCCAGCTCCCCGGACTATGACCTCAACGACCCCAGTACCGTCATTGATTCTGTCCTGCAGCAGAACCTGGCGGAGCTGCAGGAGGATGAGTCGGTCAGCGAGGAGGAATATGCTGCAGCCCTTAGCCAAGCCCAGTTCCAGCAGTGGAGCAACAAGTGTTTGAACACCGAGTACGAGCCCGGTTCCACCTTCAAGCCCATCGTCATGGCTGCCGCTTTGGAGGAGGGGGTCATTGACGACGAGTCCACCTTCTACTGCGGCGGCTCTACGGAGATCGGCGGCTGGACCATCCGCTGCTCCAACCGCAGCGGCCACGGCACCCAGACTACCCGCCGGGCTCTGATGAACTCCTGCAACATGGCCATGATCCAGATTGCCCAAAAACTGGGGGGCGAGAAGTTCTACGAGTACTGGGAAAACTTCGGCTTCACCTCCACCACTGGCATTGAGCTGCCCGGGGAAGTGAAGAGCTACTTCTGGAATAAGGACTACTTCGTCAACGCCGCCACCGAGCAGGCGACCGCCTCCTTCGGCCAGCGGTTTACCACCACTCCCATCCAGATGATCACTGCCCTGTCTGCCGTGGTCAACGGCGGCCACCTGATGGAACCCTACATCGTCCAGTCGGTGACCGATTCCGACGGTAACGTGGTGAGTTACCATGAGCCCCAGGAAGTCCGCCAGGTGATCAGCCAGGAGACCTCTAGCCTGGTCCTTTCCTATATGGAAAGTGTGGTCAATGATGTAGGGGGCACCGGGAAAAACGCGAAGGTAGACGGGTACCGCATCGCCGGGAAAACCGGCTCCTCCCAGACCTTGACCAGTGAGGACCGGATCATCGTCTCCTTCCTGGGCTGCGCTCCGGCGGATGATCCGGAGGTCATTGTCCTGCTGGGCTATGACTGGCCGGAACCTTCGGCCCCCGGGCAGAACACCACCGACGACGGGATTTACATCAGCGGTGGTAACATGGCAGCCCCCATGGCTGGCGAACTCATTGCCAATATCATGGATTACCTGGGCTATGACAAGACCGGCAGTTCCGAGAATGAGAACGGGGTCACCATCCCCTACCTGATTGGCGAGACGGCCGAGTCGGCGCAGGCTACCCTAAACGGGCTGGGCTTGAACGTCCGTTTCAGCGGGGAGGGATCTGTGGTGACCGATCAGATGCCCACCGCAGGCAGCAGTGTTCCCGAGGGCAGCTCTATGGTGCTCTACCTGGGAGAGGAAAAACCCAGCGGAACGGTAGAAATGCCAGATTTGTCGGGTATGACCTATGACCAGGCAGTGGCCGCCCTGGAAGAGGTGGGGCTCTACCTCAACGCCACCGGAACGACAGAGGGAGGCCGGGTCTTCAGCCAGGGTGTCTCCCCCGGCGATACGGTGACCGTGGGCGCCTCCGTAGAGGTGCGGTTTACCGCCGACATAGGCTCCGAGAGCGGCCTGGATACCGGCCAAGACGGCAACTGGGTCCAAACGGACGAAGAGGAGGATACCACCACAGGGGACGGGTGAGTCCCGCCCCCAGGAAGTGAAAAGGACGCCATCCACCCGGCCGCCTGGCCCTTTCTCCCAAGGGCTCAGGCGACCACGGACCCCATGGAGGTGGACCTTTGCAGCTCTCCCGACTGACCCAGGGCCTGACCCTGGAGGACCACATCGGTCAGGACGTAGAAATCACTTCCCTCACCTGTGATACAAGAACCCTCTCCCCCGGTGGCCTGTTTGCTGCCTTTCGCGGGGAGAAAACCGATGGAAACCAGTGGATCCCCGCGGCGCTGGCCAAAGGGGCGGTGGCGGTTCTCTGCGACCACCCCCCAGCGGAACCTGGGCCCTGGCTGGTTTCCCCCAACCCCCGGGCCGCCTTTGGGCAGATGGCGGCCAACTGGTTCGGCCGCCCCGGGGACCGGATGACCCTGGTGGGGGTCACCGGCACCAATGGAAAAACCACCACGACTTACCTTTTAAAAACCGTGTTGGAGGGGGTGCTGGGGGCCAAGGTGGGCCTCGTCGGCACCAACCAAAATCTCATTGGCTCCCAGTCCCTTCCAACCCAACGCACCACGCCGGATGCCTACACGCTCCACAGCCTGCTGGCAGACATGGAGGCGGCAGGCTGCACCCATGTGGTGATGGAGGTCTCCTCCCACGCCCTGGCCTTGGAGCGGACGGCGGGACTCACCTTTCAGGAGGGGATCTTCACCAACCTCACCCGGGACCATTTGGACTTCCACGGCACCATGGGGGCCTACCGCCAGGCCAAGGCCAAGCTGTTTGCCCAGTGCCGGCGTGGAGTGCTTAACCAGGACGACCCCACGGGACGGCAGTTTGCCCAGGGGGTACCCTGCCCGGTGGTTACCTTCGGCATCCATCCCACCCCGGCTCAGGTGCAGGCGAAGGACTTGCGGCTGTACGCAGACCACGTGACCTTTCAGGTGACAGCCCCTCAGGGGAGCTGCCCGGTGACCCTTCCCATTCCCGGGCGGTTTTCCGTGTCCAACGGGTTGGGGGTCATTGCCTGCTGCTTGGACCTGGGGCTTCCCCTGGAGGGGATTGCCCACGCCTTGGCCGGGGCTGCCGGCGTGAAGGGACGGATGGAGGTGGTTCCGGTGCCTGCCCCCTACACGGTGCTCATCGACTATGCCCATACGCCGGATGCCTTGGAACAGGCCCTCACCGCCGCCCGGAGCGGTGCCCGGTGCCGCCTGCTCTGCCTCTTTGGCTGCGGCGGGGACCGGGATTCCACCAAACGCTCCGTGATGGGGGAGGTGGCCGCCAGCCTGGCTGACGTGGTGATCCTCACCTCCGACAACCCCCGTACTGAGGACCCGGAGGCCATCCTAGACCAGGTGGCTGCGGGGTTCCCCCCGGGATTCTCTGCCTGGGTGCGGGTGGCAGACCGCCGGGCGGCCATCCGCCAGGCCCTGGCCATGGGCCGGGCCGGGGATGTAATCCTGTTGGCCGGGAAAGGGCATGAGACCTATCAGGAAGTGGGGGAGGCTCGCCTGCCCCTGGACGAACGGGAAGAAATTGCTTCCTTTTTCCGAGAAAGTACGTTATAATATGCGTTTGGCGGCGCCGTCCCCCGTTCCAGGGGGCGGTATGCTGCCTGTTTGAGAGAACAGAAGTAGAACATTGCGGAGGTGTAACGGAATGGATCCCATTCTGCTGAAAACCCTGGCTGCGGTGGTGTTGGGCTTTGCCATCAGCGCCATCTTAGGAAAGTTTCTGGTGCCCGCCTTGCGGCGGTGGAAGGCAGGGCAGTCCATCAAGGAGGACGGCCCCACCTGGCACATGTCCAAGCAGGGGACCCCTACCATGGGGGGCCTGATGTTCATCGCGGCGGTGGTTGTGGTGGTGCTGGTGCTCAACGGCCCGGCGATTCTGGCAGGGGATTTGACCAGTGTGTTTGTCCTGCTGCTGGCCCTGGTCTTTGGCCTCATCGGGTTTGTGGATGACTATGCCAAGATCAAGAAGAAGGAGAACACGGGTCTCACCGCCAGCCAGAAGTTTCTCCTCCAGCTGGTGGCAGCCATCCTGTTTATCGTGCTGCTGCGGCAGTTTGGGATTTTGTCCCCCAACCTCTATGTCCCCTTCTTTGGGGTGGAGTGGAAGCTGCCCTGGGTGGTGTACATGATCTTCGCGGCCCTGGTGATCACCGGCACCGTGAACGCGGTGAACATCACCGACGGGCTGGACGGTCTGTCCACCTCGGTGACCTTGCCGGTGTGTGCCTTCTTCGCGGCCTCCTTCGGCTATGCCTATGTCCACTGGGACCAGCCGGGCAGTGCCGGGATGACGGTGCTTGCCGCTGCCCTGTTTGGGGGACTGGTGGGTTTCCTGATCTACAACTTCTATCCGGCCAAGGTGTTCATGGGGGACACGGGCTCCCTGTTCCTGGGGGGCGCTGTGTGCGGCATGGCCTTTGCCCTGGATATGCCCTTGATCCTTGTCCTGGTGGGCATCATCTACATTGTGGAGACCATGTCTGACATCATCCAGGTTCTCTACTTCAAAGCCACCCACGGCAAGCGGATCTTCCGCATGGCTCCCCTCCACCACCACCTGGAAATGGGGGGCTGGAAGGAAACAAAGGTGGTATTTGTCTTCGCCGGCATCTCGCTGGTGTTCTGCATCCTGGCCTTTTTCGGGGTGATAGGGCGCTACCCTGTCCTGTGAGCCCGAGGGCCTGATCCGGGAGGGATCCTTTCGTGCCAAGAACCATTCTGAAAGCCAGAGCCCGGGCCCGGGCCCAAGCACAAACGGAGACCGGCCAAAGCCGGGTCAGCCGCATTCAAGGCGGGGTGGACCTGCCCTTCCTGATGCTGACCATTGTGCTGGTGGCCATCGGCCTGGTGATGCTGCTGTCGGCTTCCTACCCCTCGGCCTACTATGACCTCCGCGGCAATACGGGGGGGGATCCCCTGTATTACTTCAAGCGGCAAGGGGTGTTTGCCCTGGTGGGCTTTGGGGTGATGTATGTGGTCTCCAAGCTCAATTACCGGGGGCTGAAGGGGCTGGCCATGCCCATCCTCGTGGTGGCCTGCGTACTGATGCTGGCCGTGCACGTCCCTGGGCTGGGCCACAGTTCCGGCGGCGCCACCCGGTGGCTGAACTTTCCCACCCAGTGGCAGCCCTCTGAGGTGGGGAAAATTGCACTGATTATCTTCTTTGCCGCCCGGCTGGCCAAGCGGGACCAGCGGAAACCCTTGAGTTTCCGGCGAAACACCGCAGCAGGCCGGTTTGGCAACTTATTAGAGCGGATCGGCTTCTTTGAGCTGGTGCCTTACTTAATCGTCCTGATTTTGATGATCGGGATTCTTTACCTGCAGCCCCATATGTCGGCTGCCATCCAGATGGTGGTCATCGCCGCAGCCATCCTCTTTGCCGGCGGCATCTCCGCCGGCTGGTTCATCGGCGGCGGCACCGTGGTGGTGGGGGCCCTGGCGGTGCTCATCTTCGGCATGGGCTACTCCTCCGGCCGGATTACCACCTGGCTCAACCCCTGGGACGATCCTCTGGGGGACGGCATGCAGACCGTGCAGTCCCTGCTGGCCATTGGCTCCGGCGGGCTGACCGGCTTGGGCCTGGGCAACGGGCGCCAAAAGTTCCTCTACCTGCCCGAGGCCCAGAACGACTTTATCTTTGCCATCGTGTGTGAGGAGTTGGGCCTCATCGGGGCCTGCCTGATCCTGGCCGTGTTTGCTCTGCTGATCATCCGGGGGTACTGGCTGGCCCTCCACGCCCGGGATAAGTTCGGCGCCCTGATCGTGGTGGGCATCACCACGCTCTTCGCCTTCCAGGTGTTTGCCAACGTGGCTGTGGTGACCAACCTCTTCCCGGTGACGGGCATCTCCATGCCCTTCTTCAGTTACGGCGGGACCGCCCTGATCATCCAGATGGCGGAAATGGGACTGATCCTAGGCATCAGTAGGCAAAACCCGGTGACCTAGCCGGGGAAGAAAGAGAGGACGCTATGAAGATTATTTTCACCTGCGGCGGCACGGCAGGGCACATCAACCCTGCCGTGGCCTTGGCCCGCATGTTTCAAGAGAGAGTGGAGGGCTGTCAGGTTCTGTTCGTCGGGGCCAAAGGCGGCATGGAGGAGCGGCTGGTGCCGAAGGAGGGCTTCCCTCTGGAGACGGTGACCATCAGCTCCTTCTGGCGCAGTTTGCGCCCCTCGGGCATCCAACACAACCTGAGAACCCTCCGCAACCTTTCGGTCTCCAAGCGGGAGGCCGCCCGCATCCTGGACACCTTCCAGCCCGATCTGGTGGTGGGGACGGGGGGGTATGCCTCCTACCCCGTGGTTCACGCCGCGGCCCGCCGGGGCATCCCCACGGCGGTGCATGAGTCCAACGCGGTGCCTGGGCTCACCACCCAGCGGCTGGCCAAGGTGGCAGACCGGGTGATGGTAGGGTATGAGGAGTCCCGCCAACACTACCAGCATCCGGAACGGGTGGTGGTCACCGGCACCCCGGTACGGGGGGAGTTTTTCCAGATCACCCGCCAGCAGGCGCGGGATGCCCTGGGCATCAAGGATGACCGGCCCTTGGTGCTGTCCTATTGGGGCAGCTTAGGAGCCGATGTGATGAACGGATACATGGTGGACTTCCTCCGCCAGGCGGCCCGAGATGGGGCGCCGTTCCACCACATCCACGGGGCGGGGCGGAACTTTGCCGCCATGGAAAAGGCCCTGGCCGGGGACCACCTGCCCCCGGCGCTGCAAGTACGGGAGTACATCTATGACATGCCCACGGTGATGGTGGCGGCGGACCTGGTGCTGTGCCGGGGCGGGGCCTCCACCCTGTCGGAGCTTACCGCCATTGGCAAGCCTGCGGTGATTGTCCCGTCCCCCAATGTCACCAACCACCACCAGGAAAGGAATGCCAATGTGCTGGCCCAGGCAGGGGGCGCGGTGGTCCTGCTGGAGCCGGTGTGCAGCGGGGAGACCCTGTACCGCACCACCCAGGACCTGCTGGCCGATGAACCCCGCCGCAAAACCATGGCCCAGGCCATGGCGAACATGGGAATCCCCCAGGCGGGGGAGAAGATCTATGAGACCCTGCTGACCCTGGTAAACCCCTAAGGCCGCCCATTGCGGCACCTTTCCCTCCCCTCCGGCATAGGATGGTGCAAAGCCAACCAGGATCGGGGGAGAGGATATGATGGAATACTTCGCGGTGGAGGGGGGCTGGCCTCTGGAGGGGCAGGTTCCCGTCCATGGGGCCAAA
>OLNN01002693.1_pt1 | contig 12128 bp, 11 predicted proteins | sample 1672141 | NCBI WGS metagenome assembly OLNN01 (sample SAMEA3136652, study PRJEB25190) | human gut metagenome | biome: human gut; feature: human-associated habitat; material: faeces | place: Austria | collected 2013 | reverse complement strand
GTAGAGCTCCGTGGTGGCGGGGTCCATCGCGATCATGAAATCGGTCCCCGGCGTATAGCCGGCGGCCTCGACGGCGCGCATGATGTAGCGCAGCGGCTCCTCGTTCGTCGCCAGGTCCGGCGCGAAGCCGCCCTCATCGCCCACGCCCGTGCTGTGGCCGTCCTCCTTGAGCAGGGACTTGAGGGTGTGGTAGACCTCGGCGCACCAGCGCAGCGCCTCGGCGAAGGTGGGCGCGCCCACCGGCATGATCATGAACTCCTGGAAGTCGACGTTGTTGTCGGCGTGCACGCCGCCGTTCAGGATGTTCATCATGGGGACGGGTAGGACGTGGGCGTTGACGCCGCCCAGGTAGCTGTAGAGCTCGAGGCCGGAGGACTGCGCCGCCGCGCGCGCCGTGGCGAGCGAGACGCCCAGGATGGCGTTCGCGCCGAGCTTGCCCTTGTCGGGCGTGCCGTCCACCGCGATGAGCGCGGCGTCGAGCGCGCGCTGGTCGCAGGCGTCCATGCCGATGACCGCCTCCGCGCACTCCTTGTTCACGTGGTCCACGGCATGCTTGACGCCCTTGCCCTGGTAGCGATGGGCGTCGCCGTCGCGGAGCTCGACCGCTTCGAACGCGCCCGTCGAGGCGCCGGACGGCACCATGGCGCGGCCGAACGCGCCGTCGTCGAGCGTCACCTCTACCTCGACCGTGGGGTTACCGCGGGAATCGAGCACTTCGCGACCGTAGACATCGATGATCTCACTCATGGGGACTCCTCCCATTCGAATGTTGGCGGCCACGGCATGCGGGCGCGGCGGAAGAGCCCGCCTGTGGCCCGCGCGCCGGTTAGCCGTTGCTAACTCAAAGGAGTATGCCCATTTCGCCCCGGCCGTAACACGGGGAAGATGGAGAATCGGAGGTGCCTACACCGTCCCCGTCACGAGCAGCAGCACGCCACCCGCAGCCATAGCGCACACCACGCCGACGAGCACGCGGTCGACGCCCGTGAATACGCGCCGCTCCCCCGCATCCCGACGCGCCTTGTAGTACAGCGGGATGCCGATGACCCACAGGATGCCGCAAAGCAGCACGTAGGAGATTCCCGAAACGAACATCGCGAACAGATAGTACGCCAGGCCGATGGCGCCCAAGACGAGGTTCCGCACGCGCCCGTGCTCTTCTGGGTGCTTGAGCGTGTACGCGATCTGCCACCAATCGATGAACACCCAAACGACGAGGATCGCGGAGGAGCTCAGGCGGTATCCGAATTCATAGGCCCCATCGGTGAAATGCATCGAGATATAGAGCAGCTGACATAAGAGCACGGTGATGAAGCAGGAGAACGTCGCTATACCATAGCGGTTCTTCCGCGCAAATATCTGAGGCAGAGAGCGCTGGTCCGCCAAGTAGGTGATAGCCTCGGTGGGCATGAGCGTGAAGGCGATCCAGCAACCCAGAATCGAAATGATCAGCGCCGCCTGCACGAGCCCCGCACCCACAGGTCCGATGAAATACACGTAGAGCTGCCCCACGGAAGGCTGGCCGAGCGCGACGAATTCCTCAGCGGGCATGATGCCGTATGGCAGGATCGCGATGAGGAATTTCATGAGCGCCATGAGCGTGAGCCCCACCACCGTCGCACGACCGGCGACCTGCTTGCTCACCGCATGGCGCGAAAGCAAGGCGACGCTCTCCACGCCGATGAACACCCAGATGAGCGAGAGCATGGAATCGTTGACCTGCGACGCAACGGAACGAATATCGAAGCCGGTTTTCGCCGCCGCCATATTGCCGGCGAAGTTCGTCCAGAAATCCGTGGTGAAGACACCGAAGTTGAAGCATGTAACCGCAAGCACGATGAAGAGCGCAAGCGGCATGATCTTGATGATGGTGATGACGGTATTGACGCGCACGCTCTTCTCAACGCCATGGCTCACGAGGGCGTAGAGCAGCCACATCACGATGCTCGCCACGATGATGGACGGCCAACTCGTACCCGTGTCGCCGAATACCTCAGGAAAGAAGGTGCCGAGCGCGATCATCAGCATCGCGGCGAAGGACACGTTGCCCACCCAACCGCTGATCCAGTAACCCCAAGCGCTCATGTATTCGGCAAACCCGCCGAGCGCCCGCCGGGCATAGCAGAAGAGTCCGTCTCCCTCCGGGTCCCGCTCGAGCAGGTTCTTCAGGCTGAGCGCCGAGACGAGCGTCCCCATGTAGCAGATGGCGAACGCGATGATGGCGGCACCCGGCGATGCGACCAACCCCAGCTGATAGGAGATATCGTATACGCCCGATCCGATCATCGACCCGAAGATGGTGAGCACGAGCGTCCAGAATCCCAGACCTCCCTGCCTGGGCTCTGATGTGGTTGAGGTGGCAGATGCACGCACGATAACCGCCCTTCCCTTTCGAATGCCCCGTCAGCAGTCCAAATGCGTCGGCGGACGGGCGCCCGGCAACATGTGCCCGGAACCCGTCCGCCTGCACGGCGGTGCTACCGCTGGATGTTCTTCGTCGCGCAGTGGATGCCGCCGCCACGGATGTTGAGCGCCATCGAATTGACGGGAACCACCGTGCGGCCGGGATAGGCGGTACGCAGCACGTTCATAGCCTGCTCGTCGCGTTCGCGGATAGCCTCCGGCTTGCCGGGCTCCCAGTAGCACTGTGCGACTACGACGTCATTGCACACGAGGTAGTTGATGTAGCTCATCGCCGGCATCATGATGATCTCGCCCTCCGGCATGGGCGAACCGTCGTCGAGAAGCGCTTCCTCGTTCTCGGCGAAGCGCTTGCCCCAGGTGCGATTCGTCCAGTCCTCGGGCGTGGTGGTGATGTACTCGGGGATGGGCGCGGGGATGCGGATGATGTTGAGCGGATTGCCCTCCGCGTCCGTCTCACGTGCGAGCACCTCGTACGCGGCGTCGCAGCGCTCCTTGGTGATGCGCGCGCTCTCCAACTCTGCGGCCTCCTCGTCGCTCACCTCGAGCAGCAGCACCGTGTTCTTATCCACGAAGCGCGCGAGCTCGTCGATATGGCCGTTCGCGGAACCCGAGCGGTACACCGGCTTGCCGTCAACCCAATCGAGCACGCCGATGGTCGATGCCTCCTCCTCCCAGTGGCACTGCGGCAGCCAGATGATCTTCTCCAGGTTGAAGATGCGCTTGAACTCCGCCTCGACCTCTTCCTTGGTCATCGAGCCGTTGCGCTTGGCGACCTCGGTCTCCTCGATCGCCATCATCACGCCGGCACCGTTGAACTCCTTGTCGCCGCCCTCGGAAATGAGGCAGGACTCCACGATGTCATAGCAACCGAGTTCGATGGCGGCATGCGGGGCGAACTTCTTGCACAGGAGGGACATGTCGCTGTCCTCCTCGCCCATGCCGTACATGTCGAAGCGGAAGTGCACGAGGCGCTTATTGCCCGCCTCGTCCTTGATGATATCGGGGCCGTAGTCGCGCATCCAATGCATCATGTCGGGGATCTGCGTGATTGTGACCTGGTCGAGGTCGATGCCGCCCTCGGTGAGAATCTCACGGCAGCGCTCCGCGGTTCCCGGCCAGCCGCAGTTGATGACGAGGTTGTCCACATGTCCCACGAGCGCTTTCACGACCTGGTGCATGACGGCCTCGGTGTACATCCCCTTGACCGGCTCGATGATGCGCGGCCAACCCACGATGACGGTCTCCTGCGGTTCGAACTCACCGGCATAGCGATAGGTGTTCTCGTTCATGGTCTCCTCCAGATGAGATGAATTGATACCAACGGATGCGAGGCGCGCCGGGCGAGCCGCCGCCCCGCCCGGCGCATCCCGGTGCTAGGCGATGACGAAGCCGAGCACCAGGTAGAAGGCGAGCGTCAAGCCACCGGCGATGAGCGCGTAGGGGCGGGCGCTCCGGGTAAGGTCGACGGCGTTCGTTCCCAGCTCCTCACCGATAAACATCACGAGGGCTCCGCGTGGTGAGAGCACCGTGCCGAAGGTTGCGGCGGAGAACAGGACGGCAGAGAGCACGAACGGGCTGATGCCGAGGCTGTTCGTCACGGGCAGGCAGGCAGCCATGAAGAGCGACGTCGCCGGCCAGAACATGCCTGTGAGCGTACCGATGGCGGTCGCGGCGACGAAGAAGAACGCGAGCACCGCGCCCGGCACGAGGATGCCGGAGATGGCCTGGATGAGCTCGGGGAACCCGATGAGCTTCAGGATCGTGGTGAACGTGAAGCCGACCATGAGGTACACGGTGGGCTTGAACGTGCCGAACATGCCCTTCCAGAAGCTATCCATGAACTCGGCGAAGCTCATGATGCCGCGCGCCATGAACCAGATGCCCTCGAACACGATGATGACGAGGCAACCGATGGCGAAATCGCCGTTCAGGTAGATACCCACGCCAAGGAGCGCGACGAGCGGCACGACGAAATCGATGGGGCGCGCCTTGCTCGAAGACTCAGCGCCCGCCTCCTCATCACCGTAGCAGCTGAAATCGTACGCACCTTCCTTCTTCTTGGCGACCGCCGTCTTGATGGAACCGAAGGCGGGAATGATGCCGACCGCGAAGAGCACCACCACGACGAGCAGGATGATGGGGAACACGAGCAATGGCATAACCTGGGTCACGAAATCCCACGTGCCGTTTGTGCAGAATCCGAACGACTCCATGAGCTGCACGAAATAAACCGACCAGGTTGCCATGGGCGTCCACGTCACGAGCGGGATGCATAGCGCCACGATGAGCATGCCGAGCGTCTCGACGGGGATGCGGCTCTTACGACCGATGGTCTTACCATAGGAATCGAGCACCGCTGCCTTCAGGAACTCATCGGCATAGACCACGATGCCGAGGATGATGATCGAGAGAATCGACTTCTTCTCGTTGTTTGCGAAGCGCTTGGTCACCCAGTCGGTGAACGCCCCGGTCGCACCCGCGTCGGCAAGAATCTGTGTAACCGAGCCGATGGCGAGCGTGAAGATGATGACCCACATGTTGCCGGGCTCGCTCGAGGTCTCGGCGAGGAAGTTATAGAACAGGACGGGAATGTTCCAGTCACCCGTCTGCGCCGCATAGATGACGATCGCGGTGATGATTCCCAAGATGCAGGACTCGAAAGCGCGCTTCGAAACCATAATCGCCACGAAGGCAACGATGATCGGAATGAGGCTCACTGCGAACATCGATGCTCCTTTCCCTTCAAACTGGCATGTCTATCTGCTTCAACGCGGCAGCTACTCCACGTCGTCACCCATGACCGCATATGTCACGGCCTTGATGGTGTGCTGGCGGTTGCCGGCCTCCTGGAAGATGTAGCGGGCGTTCTGCTCGAACACCTCGTCGGTGACCTCGAACCCCTTCGCTAGATACGCCTGGAGCTCAGGGTCGTCGATCTGCGCGATGAGGTTGCGCGCGGCGCTGTGGCCATCGTTATGGGTGGCAGGGAGCATATGGATGAAGATCGCGTTCGGATTGCCCGTGCGCTCCATGAGCTTGCGGTTCACCTGATACGGGCGGTACTTGACAATGCCCGGCAGCCACGTGATGGCGCTATTGGTGAAGAAGCCCCAGTTCTCGGTCGAGACCACGTCGGTACCCTCGATAGCGTCGACGTCTTCGGTCTCAAGGAAGGTGCAATCGGGGTTGTAGCGCGCGTAAAGGTCTTGAATGAGCGCCTTCTGGTCATCGGGCAGCGCGCCAGACCAGCCATCGATCGTAGCGCCGACGGGCACCTCGCGGCGGAAGAGTTCCTGCTCCTCGGGGGTGAGCTTGGAGACGGCCTCGTCGAGCGTCATATATGAGGTGATGAACCGGAAGTTCATGCCGAGCATCGCGCAGGCAACGGCATACGAGAACGCACAGCACGCACCGCCGCGGCCGATGTACGTGAAGGTCTTACCACGGTATCCCTCGCGACCGAACACCTCATCGAGCGTCATGAAATCCGCGAGCATCTGCGTGGGATGCTCATGCATGGTGTAGCCGTTGATGATGGGAATCGTGGACTCCGCCGCCATCTCGACAAGCTGGTCGTGATCCTTACCGCGGTAGGCGATCACGTCGTACATCTCGGAGAACACGCGCATGGAATCCTTGATGGTCTCCTTGGCGCCGAAATGGGAGTTCGAGAGATACGTGGTTCCCATACCGAGGTCTTGCGCGGAGGTCTCAAACGAGCAGCGAGTGCGCGTCGACTCCATCTCGAAGAGCATGAGCATGTTCTGTCCGATGTTCTTCTGCTGGTTCACGCGCTCGCGCTTCTCACGCTTGAGGCGCTCTGCAAGGTCGAGCAAGTAGCGCAGCTCCTCCGGGGTGAAATCCTCGAGCGCCAGGAAATCGCGGCCTTTGAGGGATCCTTCCAGCATGGGTTCTCCTTTCTTCTGATCGACCTAGTTGGTCAATCATTTCGTAAACATACATGTATGTATGTTTTTCGGCAAAAAAAGTTGCCGCCGGCGTAGAGCGGCTTACACCAACCGCTGAAGCAGCAGGTCTACGAGTATCTTGATCTCATCCTCGGTGAAAAAAGTCCCGTCGGGACGCGGCGCTTCCGCCACGTTGTAGTTATCGAATCCCAACAGGGTCATGTAGAGCGACAGTGTGAGCATGCGCGAGCTGATATCCGTCCGGAACTCTCCCCGCTCCTGACCGCGCTTAATCTCGCCCTCGATAATCTTCGTAAAATCGCGGTCGAGGCGCGATTGGATCTCGGTGAGCTCGGGTAAGCCATCGGAAAGCTCCACCTTGTAAAGAACGATCTTGATATACGGGTTATCGGCGTTCTTCTTGGTGAGGTCGACCTCGAGAAAGCTCTTGAGCGTCTCGTATGCAGACTCGTAATGCGTGTAGCTCGCATAGATGTCGCGGTAGAAGGTCTCATAACGGTGCAAGATCTCTTCCAGGATGTCCTTCTTGCTGTTGAAGTTCCAGTAAAAGGCACCGCGCGTGAGGCCGACGCGTTTCACGATGTCCTCGAGGGTGGTATGGCTATAGCCTTTCTCGATGAACGTATCAATCGCCGACGAAATGATGAGCTCACGCGTCTCCGCGGAGTTATGTTGGCGCGCCATATCAATCCCTCCTTTCTGGCATCATGCATTTGCTGCTTGCGCGTAGTCGCGCTTCTTTCTGTTATTTCGTACTATACCTTACGCCTCATTTAAATACATTCATGTATGTATTTAGTTTGCGAACGGTATAAATGAAACGGTGAGCGGTCGGAGTGGCGGAGATGCGCCATCCCGATGGGACGCGCTCACGCATCTCGCGCAATGCGCCCCGCCCCGGCTCGGTGATAAAAAGGTGTCTGACACCAAGTTATCACTCGGTGGCTTTGACCTCGTCCCAGAGGCGGTTGAGCTCTTCGGTGGAAAGCGCCTCGACCGTGGTGCCGCGCTCGTAGGCGAGCTCCTCGACCGCCTCCCACCGCGCGCGGAACTTCATGGTGCTCGCGCGCAGGGCGCTCTCGGCGTCGATGCCCTCGCGCCGCGCGACGTTCACGAGCGCGAACAACATGTCGCCGAACTCCATCTCGCGCTCCGCGCTGCCCGGCTCCTCGCGCTCGAACTCGGCGCGCTCGGACGCCACCTGTGCCCACACGTCCTCGACCGTCTCCCACTCGAAACCCACGGCAGCGGCCTTGCGCGAGACCTTCTGCGCCTGCATGAGCGCGGGCAGTGCGCGGGGCACGCCGTCGAGGAGCCCCTTCGGACGCACCGCGCCCGCCGCAGCCGCCTCGGCATCCCCCTGCGCCTTCTCGGCGAGCTTCACCTCATCCCAGATGCCGAGCACCTCATCGGCGTCCCGGGCACCGGCGTGCTCGCCGAACACGTGCGGATGCCGGCGCACGAGCTTCTCATCGAGGCCGCGCACCACGTCCTCGATGGTGAAGGCGCCTTCGTCCGCCGCGATCTGCGCGTGGAGCATGACCTGCATGAGCACGTCTCCCAGCTCCTCGCACAGGTGCGCATCGTCGCCGTCCTCGATGCAATCGACCGCTTCGTAGGCCTCCTCGACCATGTTCTTCGCGATGGAGGCATGCGTCTGCTCGCGGTCCCACGGGCAGCCGTCCGGCTGGCGCAGCCGCCAGATGGTCTCGGTGAGCGCGTCGAAGGCATCGCGGGCATCGGCGCGCGTCGAGCGGTCGCGGCGCTGGGGCGCTTCGGTTTCCGACATGGCTTACGCCTCCTCGAGCACGACGTGGCGGAACGCCTCGGCAAGGGGCTTTCCGCTCTCGTAGATGCCGAAGCTGTGGGAGCCGTCCTTGGGGATGCCCACGCTGCCGGGGTTGAACGCCCAGATGTCGGGACGCGCGGGCACGGGCTCGTTCACCTTCACGTGCGTGTGGCCGTACACGAGCGCGGAGTCCGCGGGCAGGGCGGGCAGGTTGTCGACGCTGTTCTGGAAGCCCGCGCCGAAAATGTGCCCGTGCGTGAAGAAGAGCGTGCGCCCCGCATCGTCCACGAGCTGCGCGAAATCGCCCATGCAGGGGAAGTCAAGCACCATCTGGTCCACCTCGGCCTCGCAGTTGCCGCGCACGGCGATGAGCGCGCCCGTCTGGGCAAGGCCGTTCAGCAGCGGGATGACGCGCTTGGGATCGTAGTCACGGGGCAGGTCGTTGCGCGGGCCGTGGTACAACAGGTCGCCGAGGAGCACGATGCGGTCGGGCTGCTCGGCGTCGATCGCGTGGACGAGGCGCTCCGCCCAGTACGCGGAGCCGTGGATATCGGATGCGATGATGATCTTCATGGTGATGCCCTTTCTGCGCCGGTTCGGGCGCGCGTCGCCTCTGGTTCGATTATGCCAGAGCGGGCGCGGGGCGCGCCGCGCGTCGTTTTTTTGCGCTTTGAGATGAAAAGTGGTGGCCAAATTCAGATATGCACGATTGCCTCGCGCGGGTGCCCCACTTGTCCGCGTGGCTCACTCGCGAATCCTGGGCTTTCGTTGCTTGTTTGAGAAGATGCGCGCTCCGAACAGCTTGATACGGCACCTTCGAAGGCTCTCAGGCGCGAGCGAATCGTGCATATCTGAACTACACCACCATTTTTAGGGAAAGGCGGAGCGATTTTGCCTGCGGTGGACGATTACCGCGCGGGAAACTGGGCGCGCACCGCCTCCATGACGGTTTGGAGCGGCAGACCCGTGCGGCGAGCGATGGCCGCGGCGTCCTCGTACTCGGGCGCCGTACGGTGCGACCCATCCGGGAGGGTAACCTCCTTCATGCGCGCCGCGCCCCAGGGGGTCTGGACGGACACCTCCCTGCGCTCGAGCACCGAGCGGTCGCACGGCCAGCGACGGATACCGATCGTCGTCGTCTCGGCGAAGATGATGCCCTCGAGGCGCTCAACGTCATCCGGAAGCGCGATGACCTGCAGCTGCCAGGCCGGTCGCCCTTTCTTGGTGAACACGGGCACCCAGTGCACCTCGCGGGCGCCGGCCTCGCGCAGCCGGTCCGCAGCATAGGCGAGCACCTCCCCCGTGGCGTCATCGATATCGCATTCGAGGCGGACGACCGCGCCGTGCTGGGCGGCATCGACCGTCGGCTCGCAGGGCGCGATGGGAACGCGCCCGGCATCCGGCAGCTCCTCGATGATGAGGGCGCGCAGGATGCTCGGACGCTCGTAGGCGCGCTTGCCCGCGCCGAGGCCGACGGCGCAGGCGCGGAAGCGCGCGGGCAGCTCGGGCTCGGCGTCGAGGGCGGCGACGATCGCTGCGCCGGTCGGCGTCACGAGCTCGCCCTCCACGTCGCAGATGGAGAGCGGCAGGCACCGGCACGGGAATGATGCCGTGCTGGCAGCGGATGGTGCCGTGCCCGTCCACGAGCACGGGGACGATGGCGCGGTCGATGTCGAGATCGTCGAGGGCGACGGCCACGGCGACGATGTCGACGATGGAGTCGACGGCGCCGACCTCGTGGAAATGGACCTTGTCGAGGGCGACGCCATGGGCCTTCGCCTCGGCGTGGGCCAGGATGTCGACCATGCGGTGCGCGAGGTCGCGGGCTCGGGGCGTGAGGGCGCCCGCGTCGATGATCGCGTCGAGATCGGCCGGGCCGCGGTGGACATGAGGGTGGACGTGGTCATGCGCGTGGTCGTGATGGTGGTCATGGGGATGGTCGTGACCGGCACCATGGTCGTGATGGTGGTCGTGCCCGCACTCGTGCACATGCTCATGCTCGTGCGCTGCAGCGTTCCCATGGCCATGCCCGTGCAGGTAGCCCATATCGTGGTCGTGGTTCTCGAGCCCCGGCGCCAGCACCACATCGAAATCGCAGCAATCGAGCCCCGCCTTCGCGACGCGGCCGACGCGCACCTCGTAGCCGTCGAGCGGCAGGCTCGCGAGCGCCGCGCGCACCGCGTCCTCGCGCGCACCGAGGTCGAGCAGGGCGGCGACCGTCATGTCTCCGCTGATGCCGCAGGTGCAATCCAGATACAAGGTCTTTCCCATGATTCCCCCTCGAACGAAGCCCGCAGGTCGCGCAGGTCGCCGCGATCGCGCGATCAGAACGCCTTCCCCGGTAGATGGTTGATGAGCGATGCCTGGTACGCCGCGCCGAAGCCGTTATCGATGTTCACGACCGAGACCCCGCTCGCGCAGCTGTTCACCATCGCGAGGAGCGCCGTGAGGCCGCCGAGGTTCGCCCCGTACCCCACGCTCGTGGGCACGGCGATGACCGGGCAGGCGGCAAGCCCCGCGACGACGCTCGGCAGCGCCCCCTCCATGCCCGCGATGGCCACGATCACCTGGGCGCGCGCGATCTCGTCCGCATGGCGCAGGAGCCGATGGATCCCCGCCACGCCGGCATCGCGCACGCAGCGCACGCGGTTGCCCAGAAAGCGCGCCGTGAGCTCCGCCTCTGCCGCCACCGAGCCGTCACTCGTGCCGGCGGTGATGATGAGGATCTCGCCGTTGCCGTCGGGCTCGGGCAGCTCGCCCGCCACGGCGGCGCGCGCCTCGGCATGATAGGCCAGCGTGCAGCCGAGCGACTCGAGCGCACGGTGCTTCTCGGCGTCGAGGCGCGTCACCAGGATGCGTTCCTGCCCGGAGGCGCGCATCGCCCGGACGATCCCGGCGATCTCCTCGGGGCGCTTGCCCTCGCCGTAGACGACCTCGGACACGCCCGTGCGCAGGCCGCGGGCGACATCGACCTGGGCGTAGCCGACGTCGGCCACGGCATCGAGCCGCACGCGCTCGGCGAGCTCATGGGCGGACAGCTCGCCCGCCGCCACCGCGCGCGCGAGCGCTTCCAGATCTGATGCATCCATGGTGTTCCCTCCTCGCTTACGGCATCCTATGGTAGCAGCTCGCCTATAATCTGGTACCAACCAACGGCTCGCCCCGGGCGGCGGGCACGACCTTCCAAGGAGCCCCCATGAGCACGCATGATGAACTCGATACCCAGCGCGACGACTTCGAGGACGAGACCGGCGGCGAGCCCCGCGGCACGGGCGCCGCACTGCCCATCGCCTGCCTCGTGCTCTGCGTCGTCGGCGCGCTGATCGGCTACTACCTCCTCTGGATCGCCGGGGCGATCATGCTCTTCGCGAGCATCGTCTGCGGCGTCCTGGCGCTCCGCCGCCATGCCCCGTACCGCTGGATGGCGATCGCGGGCATCGCGCTCAGCGTCATCGCGCTCATCTTCGCGGCGGCGGTCATCAGCGTCATCTTCTTCCAGGCGCAGCAGATGAACGAGCTGCTCGCGGCAGCATAGGCGCGCGGCTCGGGCGGGAGCGCCTAAAGGAGCGCGGCCTCCCATGCAGCCTCTTTGAACCCCACGAGCACGGTGTCGCCCGCGACGACGATGGGGCGCTTCACGAGCATGCCATCCGTGGCGAGCAGCGCGCGGGCGTCGTCCTCCGCCATGCCCGCATCGAGCATGGCCTTCACGCCGAGCTCGCGGTACTTCATGCCGCTCGTGTTGAAGAAGCGGCGAAGCGGCAGGCCGGAGCGCGCCTGCCAGTCCGCAATCTCGTCGGCCGTGGGGTTGTCCTCGACGATATGGCGGTCCGTGTACGCGATGCCGTGGTCGTCGAGCCAGCGCTTCGCCTTCTTGCAGGTGGAGCAGGGCGGGTACTCGATGAACAGGACGGGCTCGGATGCGGCCATGGTTCCTCCTCTGGCGTGGTACGCTAGCAGGCGGTATGAGATTACCACGCCGAGGG
>OLNN01002687.1_pt1 | contig 12149 bp, 11 predicted proteins | sample 1672141 | NCBI WGS metagenome assembly OLNN01 (sample SAMEA3136652, study PRJEB25190) | human gut metagenome | biome: human gut; feature: human-associated habitat; material: faeces | place: Austria | collected 2013 | reverse complement strand
TTTCAATTTCTTCCTTTATCAGACTTCCTACACTTGAAAAGTGCGAACATAAAAACAGTTTCATCAATATTCTCCTTTATATATAAATTTCGATTTATAGTTCTAAGTATACCATATCCAGACCTTGTGCGCCACTCTATTGACATGGCGCAAAACCGGACTATAATGGTTGTAGGTACAACGATGTAGGTACATCTTTCTGAAGCCCGGGAGGCGTCTATGGACATTACCGAACGAAAAATCACAAAAATTGCGCGCGAGGCCGAAAAACTCGTCCTCCGCACTCTGCGGGAACAGGGTGTGGGCACGGCGGAAATCGACCTGATCCACGCCCTGCGCCACCACCCCGGCTGCACCCAGGCGGCCTTGGCCGAGCTGCTGCACGCCGACAAGGCGGCCATCGCAAGGCGCACGAAAAACCTTGAGGCCAAGGGCTATCTTGTCCGCGAAGATGCCCCCAACGACCGGCGCAGCCAGCTTTTGTACCCGACCGGGAAGGCCGAGAACCTGAAATCCTCGAAGGCAGAGATCGAGGCGGCCTTCTATGAGTACCTGACCGCCGCGCTGCCCGCCGACGAGGCCGCTGCCTTTGCGGCAACGCTGGATAAGCTGTACCATCGGTCCAAGACCGAGAGCCGCGCGGGGTTCCCGCATTTCCAAAAGGAGTGCAAGACAGACGATGAAGCGTGAAAAACAATTCCGCCCGGACAAAATCGGCGACTATTTCCGCATCGAGTGGCTGCCGCTGGCGTTGGTCACGGTGTCGGGCCTTATCTACAACATCGGTCTGCTGGCCGCGCCCTGGTTTGAGGGGCGGCTGGCCCAATGCCTGGCCGACATTCTGGGCGGCAACGCGGCAGCGTCCGCCATGGCGATGCTCGTGCTGGCTTACATCCTCGTCACGCTGCTGGTGCAGGCGGCGCGGTTCATTAAGCGGTTTTACGTGCGCCGCTTTGCCAACAACATCAACCGCCGGATGAAGGGCGTGCTCTACGCCAACCTTGTGCGCCAGAGCCGCGCCGCGCTGGAAAAAGAGGGCGCGGGCGAACTGATGACCAAAGCCATCTCCGATGTGGACGACTGCGTCGAAGGGATGCGCAAATTCACGACCGAGGTGTTCGACACCGGCGTGGCGCTGGTGGGCTACATCGTTATGCTGCTGGTGTATGACTGGCGGCTGGCACTGCTCAGCCTGTTGTTTACGCCGGTCTCCTACGTCTGCGCCGCTGGGATGAAAAAGCCGGTGCAGCGCGAAGGGGCGGCCTATAAAAAGGCGGCGGGCGCTTTGCGCACCGCCACGCTGGATCGTGCCCGGAATGCCGCGACCTACCGCAACTACGGCTGTGAGACCGCCCGCGAGGAACGGTACGAGGATGTGCTGAAAAACTACGAGCGGACCGCTGTGCGCAGCAATGTCTGGCAGTCGGCGCTGCCGCCGCTCTACCTGGCTGTGTCCGAGGCGGGCGTGCTGTTTATCTTGTGGTTCGGCGCGAAGAACGTCCTGGGCACCGGTTGGTGCGCCTGGAATATTGCCGCGTTCACGACGTTTTTGTCTTGCTTCACGAAACTGGTCGTCAAGTCATCGAAAGTTGCAAAGCTCTTCAACTCCGTCCAAAAAGCCGAAGTTTCCTGGCGGCGCATCAAGCCGCTGATGAAGCTGCCGGAGCAGCTGGCCCCGCTGGAGGTCCCAGCCCCCGCCGCCGTGACGCTGGAAAACCTCTCCTTCGCCTACGCCGACGAACCGATTTTTGCAGGGCTTACTCTGACGGCGCACCCCGGCGATATCATCGGCATCACCGGCCCGGTTGCCTGCGGTAAATCCACGCTGGGGCGTGTGTTCCTGTGTGAAGCGCCCTACGGCGGCTCGGCAAAGTTCGGGGACAAAGAGTTCTCGAACCTGACACCGCGGCAAATCTCCGCCACGGTCGGCTACCTGGGCCATGACCCAGAACTGAGCGCCGACACCGTGAAAAATAACGTCCTCTGCGGCGGTGCGCAGGACACCGCGCCCTATCTGGCCGCCGCCGCGCTTGACGGCGAGGTGCGGGCCATGGAGCAGGGCCGAGATACCGTCATCGGCCCCAGCGGTACGCGGCTTTCCGGCGGGCAGGCCCAGCGTTTGGCGCTGGCCCGAACGCTGGCCCACCCCCGCCCGGTGTTGGTGCTGGACGACCCATTCTCGGCGCTGGACCGCCATACCGAGGATACCGTGTTTGCAAATTTGCAGACCTACGCCAAAGATAAAGTCGTGTTCCTGATTTCCCACCGGCTGTACCACTTCCCGCAGATGCGGCAGGTGGTTTTTATGGAGGATGGCAAGACCACTGTGGGCACCCACGACAAGCTGATGGCGGCGGTCCCCGCGTACCGCCAGCTGTACGAAAGCCAGACAGGAGGGCAGCAAAATGAAAACGAGCAATAAAAACGGTGTGGCTGCCGCCCTGCGCACGGCGGCCATGGCACACTGTTTTTTGACAGTTGGCGTGATTTTGTGCGTGGCTGCGTCGGTTGCGGCGTCGCTGCTACCGCCGCTGCTGCTGGCACGCTGCATCGACAGTCTGACGGCGGGCCTGCCGCTGACGATCTGGGCCGTGCTGGCCTACTTTGCCAGCCTGGCGCTGGAGGGCGTTTTATCCAGTGCGCAGGAGAGTCTGCTGGTCGTTTTTGGTCAGAAGATGACCCACGCGCTGCGCTCGGAAATGTCCCACAAGCTGACCCGGCTGCCCGCCGCCACGCTGGTGGATCAGAACCCCGGCGAGGTGGCCGCGCGGTTCTCCGGCGATGTGGACACGGTGGAGGCACTGTTCACGTCGGGCATCATCAGCATGGTGGCGGACGCCTGCCGCATCATTTCTATCATGGTGGTCATTTTTGTAAAAAATCCCGGGCTGGCGATGATTTTGCTGCTGGTGCTGCCACTGTTTGCGGTGTTCACCCGCCATGTGCAAAAGCGGATGCTGGCCGCCCAGCTGGACAACCGCCGCGCTGTGGCCGCCGTTTCCGGCCAGGTGCCCGAGACGCTGCACAACATCCGCACGATTCGCGCACTGGGCATGGAAGCCTACATGGAGCGCCGCTATGACCAGCGCATTGCAGACAGCTATTCCGCGATGGAACGCACGAATTTCTATGATGCCATCTATTCCCCCGCCGTGCTGACGCTGAACGCCGTGGTGGTGGGTATCGTTATGCTGCTCTCGGCGTCGGGCAACAGCACGGCTTTGGCGCTGTTTGGTATGTCGGTTGGTACTTCGGTGGCCGTTATTAACTACATATCGCGTATTTTTGCGCCCATTGAAAGCTTGGGCATGGAGATCCAGATTATCCAGTCCGCCATGGCGGGCGTCAAGCGCATTGACGCATTTCTGGCGCAGCCGGAACGCACGATCCCCGCGGAACGCACCAAAGCCGCCCGGGGTGACGTGGAGCTGGCCCACGTGACCTTCGGCTATGGAGAAAAGCACGTGCTGAACGATTTCTCGATGACCGTCAAGCAGGGCGAGCAGGTCACGCTGGTGGGCCGCACCGGTGCGGGCAAGAGCACCGTGTTTAAGCTGCTGCTGGGGCTGTACCCGCCCGAGAGCGGTACGGTTACGATCGGCGGCGTGAATGTGGCAGACATCAAGGACCGTGAGCGCCGCACCTGCATCAGCTGCGTGGAACAGCACTTCGCCCGCGTGCCCGGCACGGTGCTGGATCAAATCACGCTGGGCGATCCGCAGATTACAGAAGAAATGGCGAAGAACGCCGCGAAACTGGCGGGCATCGACACAGCCATTGCGGCCATGCCCGGGGGGTACGATACCGTGTGCAGCGAGGGGATGTTCTCCCAGGGCGAGTGGCAGCTGCTGTCCATCGCCCGCGCCGCCGCCGCAGACCCCGCTGTACTGCTGCTGGATGAGATCACCGCGAACCTCGACGCTGAGACGGAAGCCCGCGTGCTGGAAGCCCTGCGCCGGGCGTCCGAGGGCCGCACGGTACTGTCGGTGTCCCACAGAATTTATGAGAACCTGGGCGGGCGGACGGTAGAAATTAAAATGTTATGATTTTTCGCCTGTTTTCGGAAAAACCCTTGACCTTCCAGTGGGTGCAGGGTGTACGATGACCGGGAAAGGAGCGTGATGTTATGAACATCAAGCAGACAGCGGATGCGTCGGGCGTATCGGCGCGGAACATCCGCTACTATGAGCAGGCGGGGTTGCTGGCCCCGGCACGCAACCCAGAGAACGACTACCGTATCTATACGGATGCCGATGTGCGGACGCTGAAACTGATTCGCGTGCTGCGCACACTGGATATGCCAGTGGAGAATATCCGCGCGGTGCTGAGCGGTACACTGCCGCTAACCGAGGCTGCTGAACGCCAGCGCCGACAGCTGGAGGCCGAGCAGCAAAAGCTGGCAGCGGCCGCAGCCTTCTGCACGGAGCTGGCCACCGGCGGCCGAACGGCGGCAGAGCTGGATGTGGACGACTGCCTGGCCCGGATGGACTCCCCTGCCCCGGTGGGCGGCTGGTTTACCGGCTGGGTGCAGGACTACCGGAAAATGGCGGCTGCCGAGCATAAGCGGCAGTTTACCTTTACGCCGGACACCGCCATCGGCACGCCGCAGGACTTTACGGCGGCGCTGCTGGCGTGGGCAGACGAAAACGGCGTGGATGTGAACATGACCCGGGAGAGCATGACCCCGCATTTTATGCTGGATGGCATTGAGTACAGGGCCGTGCGGTATTCGAGCCATGTGCGCAATATCCCGATACTGCGGGTGCGGTGTGAGGTGTGCGATCCATCGGCGCTGGCGGTAGAGGGCGACCCGAAGCGGCTGCGGGTGCAGAGATTTCTGCACTACGGTCTGCCGGTGCTTGTATGCCTTGCATTGGCGGTGGTCTGGGTCTGCACCCGGAATATGCCGCTTTGGCCCGACAAGGCGGCTATGCTGCTGGTGCTGGGCGCTCTTGGCATCGGGTACGGCTTCCGCGGGTGGTATCTCTACTACAACGATCGGGACCAATAAAAAAACGGGAGACAGCGCGGGCTGTCTCCCATTTGATTTATCCCAGCAGCAGTTTGTGCAGCTCGTCCACCGTGTCGGCCAGAGCGTTGGCCCCGGCGGCGGTCAGCTCCTCGGCAGAGCCGTAGCCGTAGACAGCGCCGATACACGGCAGGCCGTTCTTCTTGGCACCCACCACGTCGTGCTCACGGTCGCCGACCATGACGACGCGGCTCTTGTCAGTGATGCCCGCCGTTTCCAGCGCGTAGGCAATGACCTCAGCCTTGTCGGTGCGTGTCTCGTCCATTGTGGCACCGCAGACAAAATCGCAGTACTGCGCCAAATCAAAGTGTGCCATAATGCGCTTGGCAAAGTCCTCAGGCTTGCTGGTGGCGATGATGACGGTTTTCCCGGCGGCTTTCAGATCGGCCAGCAGGGCCGGGACGCCGTCATAGACCTCATTTTCAAAAATGCCTTTCGTGGGGAAATACTCCCGGAACGCGCTGACTGCGTGGTCGGCCTCGGCGTCGCTCAATCCTGCCAGTGTGCGGAACGAGTCGATCAGCGGCGGCCCCAAAAATTTGCGCAGTGTGGCTTCGCTGGGCATTTCCAGCCCCAGCTTGCGGCAGGCGTACCGTACCGAGTTCAAAATACCCGGCGCGGAGTCGGTCAGCGTGCCGTCCAGATCAAACAAAATAACATCGTAATTGCGCATAAAAATCCTTTTTAGTTAAATTTGAACAGCTTTTGGGCAATGCGGTAGCCGCCAATGCTGATCTTGCTGCCCAGCCAGCCGGGCAGGTTGCAGCCCTCGGCTACCGAGAAACGGCAGCGGCGGTACAGGTGGCCGTCGTGGGCTTTCAGGTCGTCCCACAGCTGCTTGCGCTTGGCCAGCGCCTCCTTACTGCCGTCCAAAGTCAGGAAGATGCTGGAAATCGCCATCATCATCGAGAAATAGTTCAGCATATAGGCGCGCAGCTTGTTCTGCTCCGGCGGCAGGGCGTAGACGTCCACAGCATTCATCATGATGCGGGTGACGCGCAGCTGCTGATCTACGCGCTTGATCATGTTGGCCTCGTTGACGCTCTGATCCTCGCGGCCGATGAAGTAGCGGTAGAGGTCTAGGTTCATGTAGTAGATGGTCTTGACCTGGGGCAACGGCTGGTACACAAAGATGTTGTCGACGTAGAAGGTGTGCTTGGGCAGCTCCATGCCGCTCTGGCGCAGGATCTCGGTGCGGTAGATGACACTGTGCATCAGGATGTTTTTGTTCGGCGGGAACTTGCCGATCTCCTGCCAGGTAAAAACGCGGCCCTCGGGCAGGATGCCCTTGTAGTCGACGATGTTGCGCGTATTATCGGCAACGTGCTCGTAGACGTAGTTCGCCATCATCAAATCAAGCGGATGCTCGTCGTTGAGGTGGGCACGCAGCTCAGCCAGAACTTTTTGCAGCGCGTCGGTGTCCAGCCAGTCGTCGGAGTCAACGACCTTGAAATAGACGCCCGTCGCGTTGCGGATGCCCTGGTTGACGCCCTCGCCGTGGCCGCCGTTCTCCTGATGGATGACGCGAACGATGGTGGGGTATTTTTCGGCGTAGGAGTCGGCAATTTTGCCGGTGTCGTCCTTGGAGCCGTCGTCGACAAGGATGATCTCGGCATCCTCGCCTGCGGTGAGCAGGGTCTCGATGCAATGATCCATATAAGCAGCCGAGTTGTAGCACGGCACGGTAAAGGTGATGAGTTTCATAAAAAGCTCCTTTTAAAAGGCATAATATACTTATTATAGGATACCGCGTTTTGACGAAAAAAACAAGGGAAAGTTTTGTGAAAAGGCTTCCCCCCTAGGGGGGAGCTGTCCGCGAAGCGGGCTGATGAGGGGCAGATGCCCCGCAATAGCCCATTTGTGGGTGGCTGCGGCAAGTGCGCCCCTCATCCGACCTCGCTTCGCTCGGCCACCTTCCCCCTCTGGGGGAAGGCTTTACATATAGTACGATTCACCGTACCGCATTATTGCAAAAAAAATACCCCCGGCGCGGGGCTTGCGGGCCGCGCCGGGGGCGAGGGTTAAAAAGAGGTCTTAAAAAAGATCGTTGCGGTTGAAATTGTGGACGCCCGAAGGGATCACATCATTGTAGACATCCTCCGGCAGACCGTAGGGCCGTTCCGGATCCAGAAAACCGTGCATCCATTCGGCCAAAGTGTGCAGCTTCAACATTGTAACCCCGTCTCCTTTCCTAGTGTAGGGCAAGTAGTTTGGGAGGCTTTCCGCTTCCCTTGTTCTGTCTTTATTATATGCGAAAGATCTGACTTTTGCAAGCTGCATTTTGTACAAACTTACAAAAGTTATTTGTATATATTCCACTATTTCGGCAAACTGTACATATGCACGTTGCGACTGTACGCATTACGCGGACAATTCCTCCCATGCCTCCTGCATGGTATCGGCCGAGAAGAGAAACTCGCCGCTCTCGGAAAAGACTTCAATGTGGCCGCCGACGTATCTGAACTGCTGGGTCATGGTATGTACCGCCTTTCTTATCTGGTATGTCTTTATTATACCAGATGGAAAGTACGATAATTTGGACTTTAACTCTTCTGTACCGATTTTTGAGGGTGATAAACGGTACTTTCAACGCCCCGCAGCACGAAAACAACCCACCCGCAGAGCAAAAACCAGTAAAAGGTGTAGCGCGGGCAGACCAGGCCCGCCAGGTTGCCCCACTCATCGGCATAATCCCAGACGGCGATATGCAAAAGGCGGCGGCAGACCGCGCCCACAGCCAGCTCCAGCCCGCTGACGCCCGCCGCGCCCAGGGCCGCCGCGACCGCCAGCGGCAGCGGCGCGGCGGCCAGTGCCTGCAAAAGGCAGAGGCAGACCCCGCCCGCCAGAAACATCGTCCAGTGGGTGGTGCCGCGCCAGGCCAGTTCCAGTGCGGCATAGGCCCCGCCGCCCAGACAAAATAGAGAAAGACGTTCCAACATACAAAATCCCCCTGCACAAGCTGTTAGCAACAGTATGTGCAGAGGGTGATGGTTGTAACCGTTTTGTAAGGATGGTGGAAGTTTTTGGGAAGAAATGCCTTCCCCCTTGGGGGAAGGTGTCTGCGGCCCTGCCCGCAGACGGATGAGGGGCTGCGTTTCCGCGGCGACCCGTAAACGGACGGTATTGGCAAGCCTGCCCCTCATCAGCCGCCTGCGGGCGGCAGCTTCCCCCAAGGGGGAAGCCGGAGATTTTTACTTCGACAGCTTCTTCAGCAGTGTGCTTCTGGTATCCCACAGCTTCTGGCTCAGGTCGACGTAGTAGCGGTGCGGGTTCTCAAAACGCTTGACTTCGTCCCACAGCGTGCCCACCTGGGCCTTGCAGAACTTCTTGATATCATCCAGGCTCGGGGAGTTGTAGACGCGCTTGCCGTTCTCATAAATCGGGGTGGACAGGCAGCGAGCCGTGCAGTTGACGTAGGTGCATTCCTTCCACGTCTCGATGGGGTCAAACAGCGTGATGCCGTGCAGGGTCTCGACCTGCTCATCGGCCATCGTGATGAGGTCGGCCATGGCCTTGCCGTCCTCGTCGTAGATACGCCAAACCTTTTTCAGGCAAGGGATCGTCATTTTCTCGGCGGATTCGGACAGCTTCATCTTCGGTGTGTAGCTGCCGTCGTCCTCTTTCACAGCGGCCAGCTTGTACACGCCGCCGAACACAGGGTCGCTCTTGGCGGTGATCATGTTTTCGCCGATACCGAAGCTGTCCACGCGGGCACCCTGCAAAATCAGGTCGCGGACGATGTACTCATCCAGAGAGTTGGATGCGCAAATCGTGCAGTCGGGGTAGCCGGCCTCGTCCAGCATCTTGCGGGCCTTCTTGGACAGGTAGGCGATATCGCCGGAGTCGATGCGGATGCCCTTCGGGCGCTTGCCCATCGGCTTCAAGACCTCATCAAATACCTTGATGGCATCGGGCACGCCGTGGCGCAGCACATTGTAGGTGTCCACCAGCAGCACACAGGCGTCGGGGTACATCTCGGCGTATTTCTTGAAAGCATCATACTCAGTCGGGAACATCTGCACCCAGCTGTGGGCCATGGTGCCGGAGGCCGGGATGCCGAAATCGCGGGCGGCCATGACGCAGGAGGTGGAGCCGCAGCCGCCGATATAAGAGGCGCGTGCGCCGAAATAGGCGGCGTCATACCCTTGGGCGCGGCGGGCGCCGAACTCCATGACCGGGCGGCCTGCGGCAGAGCGCACGATGCGGTTTGCCTTGGTGGCGATCAGGCACTGGTGGTTGAAGGTGACGAGCAGCAGCGTTTCCAGCAGCTGGCACTCGATGGCCGGGCCTTCGACGGTGACGATCGGCTCCTGCGGGAAGATGGGCATACCTTCCTCAATGGCCCAAATGTTGCAGTGCAGCTTGAAATTCTTCAGATAGTCGAGGAATTTCTCGCCGAACGCCTTCGTGGAGCGCAGGTAGTCGATATCCTCGGCGGTAAATTTCAGGTGGTCCACGGCGTCAATGAACTGCTGCAGGCCCGCCATGATGGCGTAGCCGCCGCCATCCGGCACACGGCGGAAGAACATATCAAAGACGGCGATCTTGTCAACATATCCCTCATCCAGATAGCCCGCCGACATGGTCAGCTCATAGAAATCGGTCATAGTGGTCAAATTGCGTTTTACATCCAACATGGTAGAAACCCTCCTGTGGAATTTTGCAGCGCACCGGGCGGCACGCCTATATTCAGACCTCTTTGCTCCAGATGCGCAGGATGCGGCCAACGGTGAAAATCAGGTAAGCACCGATGACGAGCATGGTCAGGATAACGACGACTTTGAAATATGTGCTTGAAAAAAAAAGGCTCACCCGGGAAATCGTGTACAAAAGCTGATTGCGGGAAACATCGCTGCCGGCGATCAGGTCGGCGGTGCCGATGGTCTCCCCTTCTATGGTCAGGGTCACGGTGCCCACAATGTCCCCCTGCTTGATGGGCGCGGGAAGCTGATCCGGCACGTTGAACACCTGTTCGGTCAGGGCTGCGCCGCCATCCCTGGGCAGCAGGGTCATCATATTGTCAGCCGGGTAGAGCATGACGGTGTCGGCCTGGGTCGAATAGGCCACCCGCACTTCGGTGATGGGCTGGGTCGTGTCCAGCGCCGGGGCAATGGTGTAGGTATCGAACACCCAGTCCATGATGGTAGCTGTCTCCACCAGCGCGGGGCGCATCCCCTCGGGGTCAGCGTCGTAGGGCACGTTCAGCAGGATGCTGATGTAGCTCTCGCCGTCCTGGCTGTGCCACCCGGCAAAGTTCTGCCACTCGCCCAGGCTGCCGGTCTTGCCGCCTTTGGTGTAGTCGCGGTGGTAGCTGCTGTTGGTGATGAGTTTGTCGGTGGTCTGGATGATATAAGTCCCGGGGGTCGTGTAGCGGTCGTTCGTGCCCATATCGTAGCTGGGCGTGCCGACAACCGTGGAGAACACATCGTAGGCGGTCAGCGCCCGCAGAATCAGGTAGGCGTCCCGCGCGGTGGTGATGTTGTTGGGGTTCAGCCCGCAGGGGTCAACAAACGTCGTGCCGGTGCAGCCCACGGCCTTAGCCTCGTCGTTCATCATGGCGACAAAGTTGTCAATGCTGCCGCCGCCCATGTAGTCCGCCACGATGTAGGCGGCCTCGTTGCCGCTGGGCAGCAGCATGGCGTAGAGCAGGTTGCGCAGGCTCTGCGTCTCGCCCCGGCGGATATCGGCCGAGGACGCGTTGGTGCTCTGCTCCCAAATCAGGTCGTAGACATAGCTCGGGGCGGTCAGGCTGATGGAGTCGAGCTGATCCTGGTAATTTTCCAGCAGCAGCAGCGTCGTCATCAGCTTGGTCAGGCTGGCGGCGGAGAGCGGCGTCTCGCTGTTTTTCTCGTACACGACGATGTTGGTGTCGAGGTTGACCACGTAGGCAGCCGGGGCGGTCAGCGAGGGAGCATTGTCCGCAAGGGGGCTGCTCTCCCCTTCTGCCGCGACCGGCAGCGCTATGATCAGCACGAGCACGAAGGAAAATAGTATCGCGCAGAATTTTTTCATAGGCAAAGGTTTCCTTTGTAAAGTTACCTATCAGTATACCAAACTTTGCGGGGAAATAAAAGGGATATGCAGGATTTTTTGGCGGTGGGAGTGGTGCTTTCGGGTGCGCTGCCTTCCCCCTTGGGGGAAGGTGTCTGCGGCTCCGACCGCAGACGGATGAGGGACCGCGGTTCCATTATTGCCCATACATGGGCGACCGCAGTAAGTCTGTCCCCTCATCAGTCACCTTCGGTGACAGCTTCCCCCTCAGGGGAAGCCAAAGAGCCTCAGTTCATCGCCCCTGCGGTCTCAAACAGCCTCTCCACCTCATCGGACAGTGCCCGGTGCGCCGGGTCGATCAGATTCGGGTCCTCGGCCAATAACGCTTTGGCTTCATCCTGCGCTACCCGCAGCGTGCGGGTGTCCTGCACAAGGTCGGCCACCCGCAGCGTCGGCAGGCCGTGCTGGGCGGAGCCGAAGAAATCACCGGGGCCGCGGGTTTCAAGGTCGTACTTTGCCACGGCGAAGCCGTCCGACGTGCGGCACAAAAATTGCAGCCGCTCCCGCACGGCATCGTTGCCGTTGTCGGAAATCAAAATGCAGCAGGAATCCGCCGCGCCGCGCCCAACGCGGCCGCGCAGCTGGTGCAGTGCCGACAGACCGAACCGCTCGGCGTTCTCAATGACCATAACCGTGGCGTTGGGCACGTCGACGCCGACCTCGATGACCGTCGTCGAGACAAGCACATCCAGCTCGCCCGCCTTGAACTGCTGCATCACATCGTCCTTTTCCTTCGGCTTCATCTTGCCGTGCAAAAGCCCGATGCGGCGGTTGGGCAGCAGTGCGCAGGCCGTCTCGGTGTAGTAGGTCGTCACGGCCTGCAGGTCGCCCATGGCCTCGTTTTCCTCGATGGCCGGGCAGACAATGTACACCTGATGCCCCGCCGCGATTTGTTTGTCCAAAAAGCCGTACATATCCCGGCGCTTTTTGCCGGTGATAAACCATGTTTTGATGGGCTTGCGGCCCGGCGGCAGCTCGTCCAGGACGGAAATATCAAGGTCGCCGTACATCAAAAGCCCCAGCGTGCGCGGGATGGGCGTGGCGCTCATGACCAGCAGGTGCGGGCTTT
>OLNN01002683.1_pt1 | contig 12170 bp, 13 predicted proteins | sample 1672141 | NCBI WGS metagenome assembly OLNN01 (sample SAMEA3136652, study PRJEB25190) | human gut metagenome | biome: human gut; feature: human-associated habitat; material: faeces | place: Austria | collected 2013 | reverse complement strand
AAGTTGCTATCAATGGTTTTGGCCGTATCGGCCGTCTGGCTTTCCGTCAGATGTTCGAGGCGGACGGCTACGAAGTCGTCGCCATCAACGACCTGACCAGCCCCGCTATGCTGGCGCACCTGCTGAAGTACGACACCGCGCAGGGTTCTTTCCTGGGCAAGATCGGCGAGAACAAGCACACCGTTTCCGCCGGTGAGGACTACATCGAGGTCGACGGCAAGAAGATCACCATCTACGCCATCAAGGACGCCAAGGACTGCCCGTGGGGCGAGCTGGGCATCGACGTCGTGCTGGAGTGCACCGGCTTCTACACCAGCAAGGCCAAGAGCATGGCTCACATCGAGGCTGGCGCCAAGAAGGTCGTCATCTCCGCCCCCGCCGGCAATGACCTGAAGACCATCGTCTACAGCGTCAACGAGAAGACCCTGACCCCCGAGGATCAGATCATCTCCGCCGCTTCCTGCACCACCAACTGCCTGGCCCCGATGGCCGACACCCTGAACAAGACCTATCCGGTCGTTTCCGGCATCATGACCACCGTTCATGCTTACACCGGCGACCAGATGATCCTGGACGGCCCGCAGCGCAAGGGCGACCTGCGCCGCGCTCGTGCTGGTGCTCAGAACATCGTTCCTAACTCCACCGGCGCTGCCAAGGCCATCGGCCTGGTCATCCCCGAGCTGAACGGCAAGCTGATCGGCTCTGCCCAGCGCGTGCCTGTTCCCACCGGCTCCACCACCATCCTGGTTGCCGTTGTCAAGGGCAAGGACGTGACCAAGGAGAGCATCAACGCCGCCATGAAGGCCGCCGCCTCCGAGAGCTTCGGCTACAACGAGGATCAGATCGTCTCCTCTGACGTCATCGGCATGCGTTACGGCAGCCTGTTCGACGCCACCCAGACCATGGTCACCAAGATCGACGACGACACCTATCAGGTTCAGGTCGTCTCTTGGTACGACAACGAGAACAGCTACACCAGCCAGATGGTTCGCACCATCAAGTACTTCGCGGAGCTGTAATCTCGCAAAAATTTCAGCCATATCGTAAAATTTTCCCATAAATAGCTTGCAGTCAAAAGCAGGAAAAAGCGGATTTGCTTGTTCCCCTGCCGCTCTGCAATGATATTTGTTAGCGGAAATCGCAGTACAGCTACGATAGACCGAAACGTCTGAAATTTGCCCCTTTTGGTTGTTAGATGCAACTGAAAGGGGCTTTTTATTTATGTTGTTATCTGATGCTTGTAATGAATACATCTTTAGCTGCAAAGTGCGGCGTCTCTCACCCAAAACAATCGACAACTACCGCAAACAGGTTGAATATTTGCGGCGATATTTAGAAACCGTTTGCTCTATCCAAGAGCTGGAAAAGGTGAAACCTGTTCATATCAAGCATTTTATTGAAATGAAACAACAGGACAAACGAAAGCCTGCCTACATCAACGATCTTCTCAAGGTGTTCCGCTCTTTCTTTCATTATTGCGTCGAAGAAGAGTATCTCAGTGAATCCCCTATGGCCCGTATAAAAAATGTGAAACAGCCGCGGGTGATTATCAACACATTTACACTTATCGATATTCAAAAAATGTTGTCCTACTATCACGGAATGGATTTTCTTTCCATTCGCAACCGCGCCATTTTAGCAACCTTCTTTGATTCTGGTATTCGCTGCGCTGAACTGATGACTTTAACGGACGACAGAATCAGGGAAGATTATATGCTCATTCACGGAAAAGGCGATAAGGAGCGCGTTGTTCCCAAATCCCCGTATCTAAGCAAGTGTATCATGCGCTATCAGCGGGCAAGAGAAAGCTATTTTGCGGGCAAGTTGCCGCCAGATGGATACACCTTCCTAAGCAAAACTGGACGAAAATTAACCCATGAAGCGGTTGCCCATATTGTGCAGGAAGCAGCAAAAGCCGCAAAGGTCGATAAAAACGTGCGCGCCAGCCCCCACACTTGCCGCCACACTTTTGCCCAATTACAGCTTAAAGACGGCATTGATCTGTACACGTTAAGCCGATTGATGGGGCATGAATCTATAGCGGTCACGCAGCGCTATCTTCGCGGCATGAAAGACGATGATATTCTTCAAGAGGGAAACAAGCACAGTCCTTTAATGCGCCTATAATAATTCAGCGCCAGTTAGCTTTTTCTTGCCAAAGTATGAAAAAGTCGTTTTTTCTATAGCTTCAGTATGTAAAAACCTATCTTCCGAATCATCGCCCCGGCGGGTATTGTCCCGCCGGGGCTCTTCCATTTATTTTCGTTACATCGTCATTTTATTGTCATTAGTGCAGATTTGTAGTATAATATATATAGAAAAGGATGAGAGAAAAGCTCAATTCATCTCCCCTTTTCTGTCGTTGGCCTGTGGAAAATCGTGCAGCGCGCTGCACGATTTTCGACGGCCAACGAACAAAAGAAAAACACACGATTTACTACGAAACTAATATATTTTGGTCGTAGAAAATCATGAATAATTCCCGTTTACAAAAAAGAAAGATTAACTATTAAAAGTCAACCCCTAAAAAATGAGTGGCGGTGAAAAAGAAGATGGTACAAAAAGGGTATAGCAAAGCAGAGGCCCGAGCAGGCCCCTATTGGCTATTAGAAAGACATTAGGCAGCCAAGAGGTACGGCACTCCGGATTTTTCCATAGCAAATATCAGCCGAACCAGCTTTTTGACTGCATGGGAAATGGCAACGTTGTAATGCTTGCCTTCCGCCCGTTTCTTGGCGAGATAAGCGGAAAATGTCGGGTCCCACTGACAGACGTACTTGGCTGCATTGTAAAGAGCGTAGCGCAGATATCGTGAACCGCGCTTTTCCATGTGTGGGTAGCAGTTTTTGAGCTGTCCGGACTGGTAAGTTGAGGGGGACATCCCGGCATAAGCCAACAGCTTGTCCGGGGAGTCAAACCGGGTGAAGTCGCCGACTTCAGCCAGAATCATGGCGGCCATGCGGAACCCCAACCCGGGGATAGTAGTAATGGGAGAATGAAGCTCATCCATAATGGAATGGATCTGTTCTTCGATTTCCTCAATTTCGTCATCCAGTTCACGGATAAGACGAATGGTGTGCTGTAATTCAAGAGACTTGGCAGGCATCCGAGAACCAATAGAGTTTCTGGCGGCATCTCGTATTTCAAAAGCCATATCCCGATTGTAGCGGCCTTTGGAGGCGGTTACGAGAAGTGCTTTCAGCCTCGTTAAATGGGCTGCGGCAATCTGTTTGGCGCCGGGAAACTCCTCCAGCAGGGCGTATACAGAAGCGATATGCAGAGAAGGAACGAGTTTTTCCAATTCCGGAAACAGAATGCAGACCAGCCGTGCAATAGAGCTTTTCAGTTTGGCGCGTTCCTTCACCTTGTCAAACCGGTATCTGGTTAGTGACTTTAATTCCTCGTTGTGGTATGCTGTATCTGTGTAGGGTTTGAGGCCCGCATCGGATAATAGCATAGAAGCAATCGTTCGTGCATCCACCCGGTCGGTCTTGGTCTTTCGCAGACTGAGGCTTTTTCGGTAAAGGTTTGTGCGCAAGGGATTCAGGACATAGGTGGCCAGACCGTTGTCAAGAAGAAAACCGAGCAGATTGTAGCTGTAATGCCCTGTCGCCTCAAGCCCTACTTTTATTTTGTCCTGCGGTGCGGTACAATCCCGGATTCGCTGTAAAAGACAGTGGAACCCTTCGATGGTGTTGGGGATCGTGAATACATCCGCCAACACTTCCCCTTCAGAGCTGACAATAAAGCAATCATGCTTATCTTTCGAGACATCGATGCCAACAGAAATCACCATAACAAATACCTCCAACGATAAATATGTGATGCTGTATCCACAAGCGCGCCTTACTTTTGTAGCCTTGTTCCACATAAACCGTCTGGCGGTATTTAACTGATTAACAAAATTGTAAGGGGCTGTGGTTGGAACCTTTCTTGAACCATCTTGTGGTAGGAGTAATGCACCGATCCACAACATCCCTTACAGTGTAGCACAGCCCTTGGAGAGGGGCTCTAAAAACTACTACTCTATAATACAAGGAGCAATTATATTGCCCACACTAAGTTCTTTATACGTTCCGCAAAATTCACTCTACCTTTCGCAAGCTATTCGCGGAAATTACCAGAATAATGCCTTTAACGTGATTGAAGCCCCTTGCGGTTGTGGTAAATCTTTTTACGCTGTTGAATATTTGCCAAAACAAATTTTAGGTGACAACCCGCAGTATAATAAGATTCTTTATTTAATTGATACTTGCGCAGGGCGGCATGGCATTGTTTATAAGTACAACGATTTAGCGCGCTGTTACGATGACTTCCTTGATAGCGGTGTATCGGTTGCTTTTGGCAAGCGCATTGCGGAAACAAACAAGATTGTTGTGATGACATACGCCAAATTTGGCGTTTTATGCAGATTGCAACCGGATTTTATTAAACGTTTCAGCATTGCAATAGCCGATGAGTTCCATAATCTTTACTGGCCCATCGCAGTTGAGCGCGGAAAAATCAGAAACTACTATTCAAACGAGCCAGCAAGCAAACAAAATGCACTGCTTGAAGCCCGTTGCAATAACCTGCTTGCTGTGCGCTCTCTGAAACGGGCTGCGCAGAACCCCAATATTTTAACTGTAGGGCTTAGCGCAACCCCCGGCGGGTCAGATAAATGGCCCGAGTGGGAGGATATGCCGCGCTACAAAGTTCCTCTTGCGCCAAATATTAAGCATTATACGGAACGCGATACAATCCGCTATAGCAGCCTTGACACGCTCTTGCAGACATTGCCAAGCGGAGAGAAAACGCTTATCTATGTAGACCACATTACAGAGATAAAACGTTATATGGAAGTATGCCGCGCCGTAGGGCTATCCTGTGCCGGTGTGTGGAGTGAAAATAACGAGAAGCACCCCATGACAGAAGAGCAGATTTCTATGCGCAGGGCTATTATTGAAACCGGCGATTTTCCCTCTTCTGTTGATGTACTTTTCATCAACAAGAGCATGGAAACGTCTATTAACATTTATACCCCAGTCCCCCGCGTGGTTGTGCACGCTACAGGTAAAGATACACAGATTCAGGCTCGTGGGCGCATTCGAAGCGATATAGATACGTTGTACCTATTGCAACATGACGCCCGCTATCTTGATCTGGAAAATCTGGCCGCCAAAGGATATTTTGACCGCCCGTTGAGCCAAGAGGACAAGCGGGCATTTTGTGAAGCTACCGGGCTTAAGGATTGCCAAGGGCACGCCCTAAAATGGAACACATTGAAAAAAACTTTGATTGATGAGGGTTGCCAAATCCGGCAAAAAAGGATTGGCACAAAGAATTTTGATATTGTATCGCGGCCTGACCGCGATAGCGAAGCTGAATAATTGATTAGCCCTAGGCCCTTACATTGTGCGGAAATGTGGCCTAGGGCTATCCTTTTGGAGCATAAGTATGACAATTTTACCCGAAATCATCCCCCCGGCGGCTCAAAACGTCAGCCATTGGGAACCGTGCAATGCGTAGATAATTTCAGTATTTTCATATAATTTTTTGTGCAATACGACCATAGGATAATGCATGGATGTCATGAAAACAACAATGTCTCCGGTGTACTCCGCCACATTGTAGATTGCCATATTTTGCCACAACATTTCTACATATTTCCATCAAAAGCAAAGAATCGCTGAAATTTGCCTTATTTAAGTATAAAATGTATAATATAAGCACAGGTTGAGGAAAGGTTCCGCAGCCAATGTCAATAACAATCCTACATAATTCTAAGGAGGAAATTCAAATGAGTAAACGTATGTACCGCTTTGATTTCGTTCGTCATGTGATTTATGTCGACGCTAACTATCTGAAACGCGCCGAAAACCCAAAAACGCGGGCCTATCAAACTTTGAATCAGCTTATGGCGGAAAACCCAAACTTTACCATCAAGAGCGAAGGGGTTGTAAAAGATCATTACAACCACCTGACCTATAATGTTATGATTAACTTTTTCAAGGCCAATGGTTATATCGACGCACTTGAGGAACTGGAAAAAATGCGCACCGACAAGAGCCTCAAATATAAAAACGGGCGCAATATTCGCAAGTATAATACTGGTGTCATTCGCGGTTGGTTTATCAAGAATTACGGTCATGCCGCAAAGACACAAGGTTATCTTGATAGCGAAACCGCAACGGATGTCACTTCAGCGACAGCAAGCAGCCCGGCGGATAGTTCAAGCAGCGGCCATGTTACCGCAATTAACAGCTGCCGTCTTGCCGAACAAACCAATAGTCTAGATGATGTCGCTTAATAAGCGGCCCGCCGGGCGTATAATGTAATTTACTGTATAAATGGAGTGAGGGCGCGTTCAGCGCCCTTTTCCTTTTGTCGTTATTTATATGTGTTGATAGGCTAATTTTTCTGTCCCTCTTTGCGGCTCTTGATATACTCCACCAAATCATACACAAGACGCTTTTCTTGCTCATTCATGTCGCGCAGGCTAATTTGTTCCTCTTGACTTAGCCCCAATATATCGTCTGTCGTTGTGTGGAATAGCTGTGCCATTTCCACGAGATAGGCCGCCGTAGGGGAGGATAACTCCATTTCCCATGCGTTTACACTGGCGCGCGTTACGCCTAATTTGCGGGCCAAGGCGGCCTGTGAAAGCCCCATGTTTTCGCGCAACCTTTTGATATTGTCAGAAATCAAGCTATCACTTCCTTCTATTGATAACTTTACTATGCGGCAAGTGATATATAATTATCTATATATGTATAGATTTGTTGACAATCAACGAAAATTATCGTATAATACTAATACCATTTAGGCAAAATAAAGAAACAGGGTACCTAATCAGAGGAGATAGCAAATGAAGAAAGTCTTTAGCGTCATATTAATCATAGGAATACTCTGCGGTTTATACGCATGCTCTCCTACTCCAAAGATAAATAATGTGACTCTTTCTACAAACACATGTGAAATCGTCCAAGAAGAAACATATAAACTTTCTTATGTAGTTCTTCCTGAAGACGCTAGTACAGATGTGTTAGTGTGGAAATCCGCCGATGAAAACGTCGCTACTGTAGAGCAGGACGGAACAATTCACGCAAAGGCTGCTGGGCAAACAACGATAACGGTTTCTGACGGCACTCAAGTATTTTCAAGCTGCTCAGTTACAGTATTGGAAAAATCTGCTTATCTACAGTTAAATGACGAAGAAAAAACTTTTGTGGATGCTTTCCTTACGCATATAAATGATTTCAAAAATCCGAGTTCAGTTGAAATTCGAAATGTGTTTTTTGTTGCTGCAACAGACACGACCACTGATTTTTGGGAAGTGGAAGTAAGCGCGCAAAACGGCTTTGGTGGTTTTACCAATGACACATACTATTTACATGCAGATACAGGGTTTTCAAAAAGTATAATACCAACCTATGCAAGTTCGGGGTATAACATTGATCTCATCAACAAGGCAATAAAAGAAGCTCTTGAAAATTAACATAAGATAAGACAATTTGTCAGAGATAGCAAAAGGCAATTATATACCATCAAAAGCTTTATCAATCGGTGGCAAAGGAGGGAAACAATCTATAAAAACAGACCTGTTTTTCCTTTTGCTTACACTCTGGAATGCGACTAAACGTTGTAAACATTTGAGGCAAGGAGTGACTTTTATCAATGAAATACTGTTCTCATTGCGGCAAACCTCTGTTAGACGAAGCGGTTATCTGTCCAAATTGCGGTTGTCCTGTCAAAGAGCCAATCAATGATATGCCAAACCGTGGGTTAAATATCATCTCGTTTTTGTTTCCCGTTGTCGGTGCTATTATGTATTTTGTCTTACATGAAAAGGAGCCTACAAAAGCTGCTGCTATTGGCAAATGGGCGTTATATGGACTCGGCATATGTGTGGTCTGCTACATTTTGCTCGCTGCATGCGGGACGGTCATAATTTAATATCGCAGGAGGTTGTTATATGATCTGTAAAAAGTGCGGTAACAAGGTCAGCGACACCGCTGCATTTTGCGACAAATGCGGTGCTTCTATGGCGGAATTTGAAGAATCTTTAAGTTGTCCTGTTACAAAAGGCATTGTACAACCTAAAAAGAAACATCCTCTTTTCCTTGCCTTGATTATCCTCATCGTTTTGGCCTGCATTGGGCTATCCGCTTATGCTGCATACAGAAACGGACTTTTTTTGCAGCCAAACGAACGTTACGCACTTCTGGCGGCCAGATGTGTTCAAAAGTATTTGGGAAATCCCGATGGGTTCCAACTTTATGAAGCTTCCGTTATGACACAGGATGAAAACGATTCATCCGGCTCTATTAATGTGTTTACAGCATATCAATATGTTACGACCAACCATGAAACAAATGAAATCTATGTAAGTATGGCTTTCGGGCTGGTTTATATTGATAAAGATGGAGGTTGCCAGTATCAGGACGAAAACACCATCCGACAAGACGAATTTGAAAATACCAGTGACACAGAATTAGCGGAGACCCTTGCAAGAGGCACGATCATATCCTATCACGGGCGACTTGCCAATGTACTTAACAACTCGGAGGAAGTTGATGTTACTTCCGTTAATCGCCTTTTATAGAGAGGAAGTTATCACATGCAAGGAATCGAAAGACAGGATAACATACAGCCTAATCAAAACGCTGATTCCACAAGCAATCGAGCCTTTTCACAAAACAGTAACAGAGCTAGCAATCAGGCTTCGCTTGATATAGCCGAAGGTTCTCGCTTTTGTTGTTATTGTGGGACAAAGCTTTCAACACTCGATACGATTTGCCCTAACTGCGGCTGCCCTGTGAAAAGCGACTATTCCAGCACATTTCGCCTAAGTAGCAAGCAAATCCAAATTGTCGCTATTGTTTCTATCATTTTGTTTGTTGTTATTGGCTCTTTCGTTGCAAATCGCTATATACTTTGGGGGAACGACAAAGCAGCTTATGACATGATGGTTTCTTGCGCAGACAATTTCAAAGCCCCCTCTTCCCTACGCCTAGTTAGCGGCACTATCAGCAACGATAAAGAATACATGTGGGCCGTAGTAAAAGCTCGCAATGGTTTTGGCGCTTATTCATCAGAAAGCTACTTTATTAGTGCTAACGGGTCAATAACAGAGACAGATGCTGACTATTGCAATGGCACAGATTTTAATGTTGAAAAGATCAATCGCATATATGAAAGAAAATATGGCTAAATGTGCGGATTTTAATTCTGTAGGGCCTAAAAGTTTGTAAAACTAGTCTATACCCCAGTTTACCAAAGAATAAGGGCGGAAACAGTGTAAAAGTAGACCTGTTTCCGCCCTTTTCTTACACATTGTAAAGCAGTCCTATAAACATCTTTACAAAATGTAGCTTATCTTAGGAAGTCCAAACTATCACCCTTCCCTTATGCTATACTATTCTTGTAAGGGAGGTTACCGCTATGAAAATTGCCTATGTGCGCGTTTCTACCATCGAACAAAATGAAGCCCGGCAGATCGAAGCCCTGAAACTGTATGGCATTGATAAATGGTTTACTGAAAAAGTTTCGGCAAAAGATACCAACAGGCCGCAATTGCAAGCCATGCTTGATTTTGCGCGGGAAGGCGACACAATTTATATTCACGATTTCAGCCGCCTTGCGCGTTCCACATCTGACCTATTGAAACTCGTGGAGGGATTGCAGGCAAAAGGCGTTCACCTTGTAAGCAACAAAGAAAATATTGATACCAGCACGCCCGCCGGGAAATTGATGTTGACCATGCTTGGCGCAATCTACGAATTTGAGCGCGCCAACCTTTTAGAGCGGCAGCGGGAAGGGGTTGCAATCGCAAAAGAACAGGGCAAATACAAAGGCCGCAAGAAAATTGCAATTAAAGACTTTGGCGCGCAATATGACCGTTATCTCAAACGGGAAGTAAGCAAATCACAACTTGCCAAAGAGCTGCATATTTCCCGCCCTACGCTGGATAAATTGATTCACGAATATACGGCAGCATAAAGGTTTGCTTGCTCTTGGTTTGGCTAAATCGTGCCTGAAAGCGGCAAGATCAGGCAAACTTGCCATAACAAAGAAGGTGGTTGGCGCAAATTTATCTACGATAACTGTACATTCAACTACGAAAAAAGGAAAGTCCTCAACTACGATATTTGTTGGGATTTTCCAACTACGAAAAGGAATTGCATATAGCAGCCAAAAGGCAGATAAACAACGCAACAGCGTATATATAGACGACGACACCTATCAGGTTCAGGTCGTCTCCTGGTACGACAACGAGAACAGCTACACCAGCCAGATGGTTCGCACCATCAAGTACTTCGCGGAGCTGTAATCGAGTCCTCCCAACCGGACAAGTTCAAACGCCGCCGCGTTTCCCCGCAAGGGGGAGCGCGGCGGCGCTTTTTATGCCCATTTTATAGTTTGCCCAGCGATGCCCTTCCGGGTAGCGCTGGGCCGGTCTTTTTATTAGAAGATAATTGTACTGCCGTATCCGGGCCACAAGAATTTCCGTCGTCGACTACTGCATTCCGGTTTCCGGTCAGTTTTGTTCTGCATGATGCCGATTCGGTCGGCTTCCCTCTACGGACACAGGTCCCGTATACAGGTGTCCATATCTTCGTCTGCCTTCCTGCCACAAGAAAAACCCGCTGGGTTTGCAATAAGTCATGATCCCCCCGCAATTTCCGCAAGCGCCGCAGATACACAGGCTATTCTTCCCTGCTATTCACGATCAGTCACAGGCCAGAAGCCCATCCAGGTAAGACGCCAGTTTTTCCTTGCGCAGCTCTGACAAGCGACGGAAATTCGCCAATAGTCTTTGCTCCTGTGTAGAAAGCGCCTCTGCGCCCGGGGTACGGGCGTCACTCAACCCCAGAATGTAATCACAACTGACATGAAATATCTGGGAAAGCCGGATCAGCATAGCAACACTGGGATAGTGCTTTCCTTTCTCATACGCACAGACCGTTTCCTGCGAAACGCCCAGCTCAATGCTGAGCCGTACCTGCGTCATGTGCATTTCTTCCCGAAGTTCTTGAATCCGATTCGGCAACAGAATCACCCCTTATAAATTTTACAGGTAATAGTTGTAAAATTTAGGTGTCTGTGCTATAATTATTATAAGTTGTTACTATACCGGATTGGAGATGATTTCGATGAGGTATTGTTCGCATTGTGGCAAAGAGATCATGCATGAATCTGCTGCATCTTGCTCACGGCAAGGGTGGCTTTCATAATCTGAAAATAAGAATAGGAGGTTTTTATGTTCTGCAAAAGAAGTGCCACCAAAAATGACGACACTTATACGTTTAGTGGAGGATGGATATGATTATAGGTTTGATTCTATCCACTATAGGCATAATGGGAAGCATTTACATGTGGACTTACATTATAAGTGACGGCCGGTACAATTACTCCATCCCCCTTACCGGTCATGAAACGATGGTTCTCGTAGTGTTTTCCACTTGCTTTCTGATGGCGGCCGCCGGCATAGCGACGATCATTTTCTCTATAGCAAAGAAAAACAATGAGGATACGCTAAAAAGAATCAACAATATAGGACGAGAAGGCATCCAGTTAGGCGTTTGCCCTCACTGTGGAATCAATGTTACTCAAAACACTGAAATTTGTCCTAAATGTGGGACAAAAATATCTAAAAACGAAAGGAATTGATTAACAAATGGCACGCACAAATGTTGTAACATCCTACTCTTGCAGCTATGACGACGCTCAAAGAAAAATAAGCACAATCCTCTCCCAAAAAGGTTTCAAGCCTACCACTCTGAAAACCGGCGAAAAAGTGTGGAAGAAAGGCAACGGCATTCTGACCGCCATGCAATTTGTGAAGGTCGATTTTTCACAAAATGAATTTGTCATGTCAGCTTGGGTTCAAGTAGGTATCGGTAGTTTGGGCGGCGGCGAGATGGATTTGACCGGTGTTGTTGCTATTATACCGAAAAAGCAGTTAATGACGGTATTGGAAGATATCAAAAAGTCATTTTCATTGAGCTGATTGCGAATCCACCATACACAAACCCGGCCCCCTGCTTTTTTATGGCAGGGGGCCGGGTCAGCGTGTCGAGAAACCATCCGCTTCACCTTCGGCTGCCGTTTCTGGTTGCCCTGTAGGGCGGGCGATTTCGCCCGCCGCACCTCCGCAAATTCAAAAAAACGTGTGCCGAACAAAATTA
>OLNN01002666.1_pt1 | contig 12224 bp, 9 predicted proteins | sample 1672141 | NCBI WGS metagenome assembly OLNN01 (sample SAMEA3136652, study PRJEB25190) | human gut metagenome | biome: human gut; feature: human-associated habitat; material: faeces | place: Austria | collected 2013 | reverse complement strand
ATGAGGTCATTAAGGACATGCGCCAGCAGCTGCCCGACTGCGAAGGCTATTCCAATTCGCGCGGTCTGTTCTCCGCGCGCAAGGCGATTATGCAGTACTCGCAGATCAAAGGCCTGCCCAATGTTCAAATGGAGCATATCTACACGGGCAACGGCGTGTCCGAGCTCATTCAGCTTTCGATGAACGCGTTGCTCGACAACGGCGACGAGATTCTGATCCCCAGCCCCGACTACCCGCTGTGGACGGCGTGCGCGACCCTTGCCGGCGGCCATCCTGTGCACTATCTGTGCGACGAACAGGCCGATTGGTATCCCGACCTGGAGGATATGGAGTCCAAGATTACGAGCGCGACCAAAGCTCTCGTCATCATCAACCCCAACAACCCCACGGGTTCCGTCTATCCGCGCGAGGTGCTCGAGGGCATCGTCGAGGTTGCACGTAGGCATCAGCTGATGATCTTTGCCGATGAGATCTACGACCGCCTGTGCATGGACGGCTACGAGCACGTCTCGATTGCCTCGCTCGCCCCCGACCTGCCCTGCGTAACCTTTAGCGGCCTTTCCAAGTCGCACATGATCGCGGGCTATCGTATTGGCTGGATGGTGCTTTCGGGCAACCAGCGCTGCATGAGCGACTTCATCATGGGCGTCAACATGCTCTCCAACATGCGCCTGTGCTCCAACGTGCCGGCTCAGTCGATCGTTCAGACGGCACTCGGTGGTCATCAGTCCGTTAACGACTACATCCGTCCCGGCGGCCGTGTCTACGAGCAGCGCAACTTTGTGTATGAGGCGCTCAACAAGATTGACGGCATCTCGGTGGTTAAGCCGCGTGCGGCGTTCTACATCTTCCCCAAGATGGATGTGAAGAAGTTCAACATCACCGATGACGAACAGTTCGCCCTTGACCTGCTGCACGAGAAGAAGATCCTGATCACGCGCGGCGGCGGCTTCAACTGGGCTGAGCCCGACCACTTCCGCATCGTGTACCTGCCGCGCATGGAAGTACTCAAAGAGTCCCTTGAAGACCTCGCCGACTTCTTCGATCACTACCGCCAGGCGTAACGGCAAAGGTAGACTGTAATGAAACGGTCGGCCCGCAACGGATGCGGGCCGACCGTTTTCTGTCTAAGCCCGTGCTGTTAGCGCTTGTCTCGTTGAGCGGGCGAGGTTCGCGTGTGAGCGGTAAGTTCTATTCCAAAATGGAATACAATGGGCTTAAGCTGGAATTGATGTCCGGGTACCTGCTTTTCTAGAATGTTTTCAACAAGATGAAAGGCGGTTCCAACCAATGATTATCGATGCAAATTCCTACTGGTTCGACGAGCACATCTTTCATGACGAGACGCTCTGCGAACAGTTTTTGGCCGAGGTACCCCGCGCCTATGACACCGAAGGCTATCTGACCATGAATTCCGCCGGCAAACGACAAATCGTGATCGAGATGCCCGCCGGTTCTCCGGGTCTTAACTACATTGAGGGCGACTACACCCTCGAGAAGCGCTTGGCCGATATGGATGAGGCGGGGGTCGACAAGGCGATCCTCAAGCTCCCCGGTTGTCACGAGTGGATGTCGCTCGAGATGTGCCGGCGTTTCAACGACGGTATGGCTGCTGACGCGAAGGCGTCAAGTGGCCGTCTGATTCCGCTTGTCGCTGTGCCGCCCTTTGGCACCAAAGCGAATTTGGAGGAGCTCGATCGCAGGCTCGACGATGGTTTTGCGGGTGTGCAGCTCTGCGCTCACTACGGCAAGCGCTATCTCGACGACCAGGTCTTCTCGAGCTTTTTCGAGCACCTGAACGAACGCCATGTCACCGTTTACGTGCACCATGTTCCCGTGCCGGTCGAGAACGAATCGCTTCTCGCGTACGACAACCTTCGCCGCTCTTATGGCCGCTGCGTCGACCAAACTACGGCGATCGGCCGAGAGATCTTTGGCGATTTCTTTGAGCGCTACCCCAATATCAAGATGGTCCACTCCATGCTCGGCGGCGCATACTTTGCGTTCAAGGAGATGCTGCTGCCTCATGGTCCCAAGCGCCCTGATGCTTCTGGCCGTTTTCAGGTCGATACCGAGACCGTTTCCAGGCGCCTCGAGAACAACATCTATTTCGACATGTCCCATGCTCAGCCTTGGGGCAAGACACTCCTTGCCTGCGCGGTTGACGTGCTGGGTGCAGACCATATTGTTTTTGGCACGAGCTATCCCGTTAAACGCGAGTGGCTCACCGAGGGTGTCGCCTGCGTTCGCGCTGCAAATCTGAGCGATACAGACAGCGACCTTGTGCTTGGCGGTACGGCGCAGCAACTGTACGGTGTCGAGTGAGCGGCAATCAGAGGGGAGTATCTGCCATGGACGAAGGAGAGATGAGGGCTGGGGCCGCTCGTGTGGCCATCGATCTTGGGGACGTGTTGCCGTTCGACGGTTTCGACGAACTCCGTCATGAGGTCTTCGCCCGTGCCCTTATCATCGAGGGGACGGGGCGACGCGCCTGCGTCCTTTCGCTTGAGGTCACCTCGATCGCTCCGGCTCTACTCGCCGATCTGCGTGAGGTTGTTGAGGATGCCGCCAATTGCAGCGGTGCTTATTCTTGGGTGGTTCCTACCCACACGTTTTCCATGCCTCACGTCCGCACTCCCGGGCATCTTGTCGACGATGCTGCCCGCAACCGCAACGAGCGCTATCGCGCAGCGCTCGTCGCTGCCGCCCGCACGGCTGTCGAGCGCGCTGTTGCGGGCATTCGCTCTGCCACGCTCGCCACTGTGGAGGGCGAATGCCCCGTGAACGTTAATCGCGACATTGAGACGCCTGCCGGCTGGTGGTTGGGCTCGAATCCCAGGGGGTTTGCCGACCACACGATGCCCGTACTCGCCATAAGGGATGCCGGGGGCGAGTATGTTGCCGTGCTCGCGACGGCGGACGTTCAGTCCTCCGTGCTCGACGGGTCGCGCGACTCCGAGGGGAGGCACATGGCGAGCGGAGACCTCTTTGGTTTTGCCGCCATGTCACTCGAGCGCGAGCTGGGCGGCGTTGCCCTGTTGCTGCCAGGCGCCGCGGGCGACCAAGGTCCGGCGGAGCGCGCCATGAACGTCATGTTCGATGCGGCCGGCGTTAAGCAGACGGTCGATGCCCATGAAGACGGATACCGCATGCTGCACCAGCAGGGGCAGGCCTTGGGCGATGCTTTGATCGAGGCCGCTCGCATGGCGCGTGAGGATGACGCCACCGGCATCGATGCCCGCACGGTCGACGTTTTTCTGCCCGCTCAGACACGCGCCGATTTTCACTCTTTGGCTCCGCACCGAACGTATGAATTTCATGCCGCTGGCGAGCAGCGCACGAGGGTCTATCTGCTCCGGCTGGGAAACGTCGAGCTTGTCGGCGTACAACCTGAGGTCTCGAGTGCATTCGGCGCCACTGTGCGCGCCGCTCGGTCCGGCTCTGTGTTCTTTGCCACGCTCGTCAACGGCGGACAGAAGTACCTACCGGCTCCCGACGCGTACGAAAAGATCACCTATGAGGCCATGAACTCCGGTTTTGCCGCCGGATCCCATGAGCGCCTCGTCGAAATCATCATTGCCGCCTTGAATGCGGCGTGACACAGAAGGAGAACGTGCATGAACATTGGACACGCGCGCCGCAAAATCACCCCACAGGGCGACATCTACCTGATTGGCTACCGCAATCTTCCCAACCGTCTGGAGCCTGCGACAGGCGTCCATGACGACGTCTTCGCCAACGCCATCCTCTTCCAGCAAGGCGAACGTGAAGTGTTTCTCTTTAATGCCGATGTCCTCGAGTTCGAGGAAAGCATGGCCGAGGAAGTCAAGACAATGCTCGCCGAGCGCTACGGCATTGACCGTGATTGCGTCCTGCTCTCGGCGACGCACGACCATACTTCAATCGTCGCTTACCACCGCAGCTGGTGGACGGGAAAATTCGACGAGAACTACTACCGCTGGTTCCTCGATACCATTTGCCAATGCTTTGAGGAGTGCCGCGCCAACGCACAGCCCGCGATTTGTCGCTTGGGCAAGCAGGTCATCACCGGTTTCTACGACAACCGCATCATCCCAGGTGAACTCGCCGACAATGAGGTCATTGTCGTATCGTTCTTCGATACCGAAGGCAAGCCATTTGCGGGCTTTGTGAACTGGGCGGTGCATTCCGCTTGCGTCGGACCCGACTGCACGGAGCTCACGAGCGAACTCGCCGGTCTTACCGGCAAAAAGCTCGCTCAGAGTCTTGGTTACTATCCGGCCATGGTCGTCGGTGCTGCTGGCGACTGTAGCGACCGCAATTTTCGCCAGGGACGCGGCATTCCCGAGGTTGAGCGTGTTTCGACCGGTCTTGCCGAGGCGATTTCCCAGATCAAGCTCGATCGCGAGGTCGTTCTTGACCGCATCGAGCCTCAGACGTTCTATCACACCGTTGCCCATGACGATTTTTCGCTCACGCTTAAGTGTGCCGTCATCAGTCTGGGCGGCCTGCATCTCTTTGTGTTCCCGAGTGAGCTTGGCAGCGACCTGGGCATTCGCATGAAGCGCGAATGCCCGGTCGAGGGAATAGTCTGCGGTTACACCAACGGCTATTTTGAGTATTTCCTTCCGGCGCGCGAGTACGGCCTCTCCTTTGAGACCGAGCGTACTCAGATTCCCCAGGGTGAACCGGAACGTCTGTGTGACAAGTTCTGCCAGACGACGAGACTTCTCGGCGCAGCAGCTTCGCGTCTGTAGACCTGATTGCGTGGCATGGGCCAATGAGGCTCACTGCCATGTGATCGGCATCTTCCATCTTCTCTGCCGTTTCCCATCCCGGGCGTACGTGCGTCCGCGGATTTCAAAGGGGGAAGCGGGTTCCTTGTCCTCCCACGTCGACTACGGAGGCATGAAATCTACGCTATGCCCCGCTCAGAAAAAGGAGAATTCCATGAAATACCAGAAGCTTTGCGATGAAATCATCACAAAGGTCGGTGGTCGAGACAATGTGTTAGACGTGAGCCACTGCATTACGCGTCTCCGCTTCCACCTCAAGGATGAATCGCTCGCCCAGACCAATGAGCTTAAGGCGACGAAGGGCGTCGTTGACGTTATCCAGGCCGGCGGACAGTATCAGGTCGTGATTGGTGCCACTGTCGAGGCCGTCTACAACGACCTTGTTCAGATTGGCGGGTTCGACTCCAAGCCCGCGCTCGATATCGATGAAGGCGACGACGTCAAAAAGAGCGATCCATTCTCGCGTCTGCTTGCCATCATCTCCGAGATTCTGCAACCGGTTCTTGGCGTGCTTATGGCCGGTGGCTTTATCAAGTCGATGCTCGCGCTCTGCACGGTTGCCGGTTGGCTTGCCAAGGACAGCAATACGTATGTGACGCTCTCGGCAATCGGAGATTCGGTCTTCTATTACTTTCCGCTAATCATTGGCTGGACGTCGGCCAAGAAGTTCGGACTTAAGCCCGTTATGGGAATGGCGCTCGGTGGTATCCTCGTCTACCCGACGCTCGTTGCCCTTATGGGCGGAGATCCGCTCTACACGCTCGGCGCCGGCACGGTCTTCGAGTCCAATGTCTACGGTGATATTTTTGGCATCCCGCTGATCATGCAGAATTACTCATCGACGATTCTGCCTGCGATCTTTATCGTCTGGATTGCCTCCAAGGTGCACAAGGCCCTTTCTAACGCGCTGCCCGCGCTTGTGAGCTCGTTCTTCTCCAACATCCTGACGCTCCTCATTTGCGGCATCCTTGGCCTGCTTGTGGTCGGTCCGGTCATGACGGTCCTCTCCAACATCGTTGCCCAGATCATCTTGATGCTCATCAACTTCCAGCCCGCCATCGCCGGCTTCGTCATCGGCACGTTCTGGAGCCTGCTCGTCATGTTCGGCCTGCACTGGGGTATCATCCCGCTGTGGTTCCTCGATGTCGCAACCTACGGCTATGACCTCATTAATCCGCTCGTGTATGCAGGCGGTTGTGCCATCGCCGGTGCTGTGCTTGGCATGATCATCCGAACCAAGGATTCCGAGGAAAATGCTGCCGTCAACATTCCCGCCCTTGTCTCTTCGATTTTCGGTGTCAACGAGCCTGCGCTTTACGCCATCTTGCTGCCGCGTAAGCGCCTTATGTGGGCAACCTTTATTTCCGCTGGTGTAGGCGGCGCCATCGCCGGCCTCATGGGTGCCAAACTCTATGCCTTCGGTGCCTCCGGCCCGCTCGGTTTTCCGAGCTTTATTAACCCTGCCGGCATCGACATGGGCTTTATCGGCCTTGTCATCTCCGGTGTGGTCGCTTTCGTTCTGGCTCTTGTCGCCGCTATGGTGATCGGTACCAGGAAGGATGAGGGCGGTAAGGCGCTCAACATCTCGGTGGACTAGTCTGTCTGCGCACTTTAACTAAATATGCCTCGGACGGCGACGTGCCGCCCGAGGCATATTTGTGTTTTGTGCCGTTGTCAGCGTGTTTGCGGACACAAGTCTGCGGTTGTGGAGCAGCGGGGATTATGACGGTCGTGCCGCGGTGGAAGACGTACGGTCGCCCTGCAGGAGCTGACGGTAGGGGAGGAAGCCGATGAACGAGACGACCGCCTGCGAGTGCGCGGCGTTTCGCTTGAGGTAGAGCCTGACCTCGGAGGTCGTCGCGGGCTCGAGCGGCACCAGGGCTACCTTTCCGCTGGCGAGCGATTCCGCCGGCTTGCGCATGAGGAATGAGACGCCGGCGCCGCGCGCGACAAGGGAGATGATGTTCTCGGCTCGTTTGCCGGTGAACGTAACACGTGGGCCAAATCCAGCTTCGCGACAAAGGGAAAGGACGAGCTCGCTTACGAACGAGCCTTGGGGAAGCATGAGGAAATTCTCGTCGATAAGGTCGTCTATCTCGACGGTGTCACGTTCGGCGAGCGGATGGTCGAGTGGAAGGACGGCCACGAGCCGGTCGGTCGTAAAGGGAATCTTTTTGAACTCCGGCTCGATGGCGCCGCCGTCACGGATGAAGGCCAGGTCAATGTCCTCGTGCAGGAGCATGCGCTTGAGTGTGTCGCCCTCGCCCTCGATGAGCTCAACAGAATATGAGGGGTTCGCCTGCTGAAAATCGATGACGGCGTCCGTGATCCCATAAGGGGCCATAATGGGGATAGAACCGACGGTGAGGTGCTCGAGCGGCTCACCTGCGCCTATTTGAATGGCGGCAAGATAGCGGTGCTGAAGCGTCGCAATTTTTTGCGCATAGGGGAGGAGCGCTTCACCTTGCGCGGTGAGTGTTACGTGGCGCTGGCTTCGATCGATGAGCTTGCAGCCGAGTTCGTGCTCCATTGCCATGATGTGCTTGGAGAGGGTTGATTGCGACATGAAAAGCAGTTCCGCCGCATCAAGAAACGTGCGTGACTGCGCTAAGATGGCGAATTCGCCAAAGCGGCTGATATCCATAGGGAGGCCTCCGGTACCCTCATTTTGGCAGGTGGCCTAAACCACGACGCCATCGCAGTGGTCGATTTCGTGCTGGATGATCTCGGCGGTGTAGCCCGAGAAGTTTTTGATGCGGTGGACGAAGTTCTCGTCCAAATACTCAACCTTAATGCGGCGATAGCGGGTACAGGGACGCTCGCCGATCAGCGAGAGACATCCTTCGCTCGTCTGATAGGCATTGACCTGCTCAAGAATTTGAGGGTTGTACATCAGGAGTGTCCTGTTGCCGTCCTTTACGCAGATGATGCGTTTGCGCACGCCGATCATGTTGGCGGCGAGGCCCACGCACTCGCGCTCATGCTCGTGGAGCGTATCCAGGAGATCCTGCCCGGTCGCGGCATCGTCGGGTCCCGCGTCTTCGGAAGGCAGACGCAAAAAGAACTCGGATTTCATGATGGGCTTAATCATGGCGGGCTCCTCATGTCTTATGCTTTCGTGGACTTTTAATAATAGCGCGGAAGGAAAGCTGTGCGTCCGCGTTACAATCTTTCGACGTTGGACCATGTTGCCAGATTCGTCGTGTACGGCGTCTGGCGTAAGTCTAGGGCTCATTTTTCGCCCTGGACTGTTCCTCTGGGGCGATGCGACTGTCGTTCCAAGAGGAAGGAAATGCATGGGGAGCAAATCTCAGCAACAAGTTCAAGTAGCGCCATCGGCCACTGCGGCGATTCTCGTCGTAATGTATATTGCAGCCTTTGTTGCCGCGTTTAACGAGAACATCATTAACGTGGCGTTGCACGACATTATGGCGGCCTTTTCGGTGAGTGCCACCACGGCGCAGTGGCTCGTTTCGGGCTACATGATCGTGACGTCGATCTTTACGGCCATCATGGCCTTCCTGTCCGGCCGTTTCTCGACGCGCAAGCTGCTGTTTTTCGCATGCGGATGCATGGTCGCCGGCGAAATCCTGTGCCTGGTCGCTCCGTCGTTTAGCGTTTTGCTGCCAAGCCGTATTTTGCAGGCTGCGGGATCGGGCATCTTGTTCCCGCTCATGATGAACGTGGTGCTGTCTTGCGCTCCGCGCGAGAAGCTCGGTCTGTATCTGAGCCTGGGCGGTGCCTGCATTACGCTGGGGCCGGCGTTTGGACCCGTGATCAGCGGTCTTATGTGCACGTTGTTTGGCTGGAGGGCGGTGTTCGTAGTGCCGCTGGTGGGCGGCATTGTGGTCGCTGCGGCGGGCGTAAAGCTTGTTCAGAATGTCGGAGAGCGTTCGAACGCCACGCTTGATATTCTGTCGGTTGTTTTGCTCGCCGCCGGTATTACGGCATTTGTGTATTCCGTAGGCGAGTTCTCGACCAATCTGATTGCCGGCATCGTGACGCTCTTCGCCGCCGTTGTGCTGCTCGGCCTGTTTGCGGCCCGCCAGCTTAAGCTCGAGCATCCGGTGCTTAACGTGCGTCCCATGGCGAGCGTTCGTTTTTGGCCTGCGTGCTTGCTTGTGGTGGTGTCGATGATGACGACGTTCTCGATGAGCGTTTTGTTGCCGCTCTATTTTGAGGGCGCATACGGCATGACCGCACTTGTTGCGGGCCTGCTCATTTTGCCGGCAATTGCCTGCAACGCCGTGACCTCGATTGTGGGCGGACGCGTGATGGACGCCCGTGGCGCATGGCCGCTGCTGCCGGTCGGCTTTGCCCTGATTGCCGTGGGGCAGACTGCCATCTCGATGACGGCGGCAAGCATGAACATCGGCGTCGTCGTGGCGCTGACCGTTGTGGTGTATGCCGGAGTCGGTTTGGTGCTGAGCCCCTCGCAAACGGCCGGCTTGGAGACGCTACCCGCCGCTGAACATCCTCACGGAACGGCATTGCTTAACACGTGGAATATGATTGCCGCATCGTTTGGCCCGTCGCTGTTTATCGGTCTGCTCTCGAGTTCTGCTGCGACCGCCGGCGCCGCTGGCGCTGCGACAGACGTTGCCCAGGCGATTGGATTTGCAGCTGCCGTGCGTGTAGCGGCTGTAATTGCCGTGGTCGGGTTCGTGGCGTCGCTGGTGTACGCTCGTCGCGAGTCACACATGTCGCATTAATGTGTGCACATAGATTCTGCAGCTAGATTGGATGGCGACACCATAAACTAATGGACGTTTTGCCGAGAGGCATGAATGTTTAAAGCGCAAAGAGTGCGCGACGGGCCCCGCGAATGGGGCGATGATGCTCGAGAGGGCCAAGAAGGAGTCTCATGTCCGAGAACGAAGAGATCATGAACGAGACCATGGCTGCCGAGGTCGAGGCAGTCGAGACCGTGGAGACCGAAGCTGCCGAGGTTGAGGCTGCTGACGAGGTTTCCGCCGAGGAGGAGGCCGAGGTTGTCGAGGCCGCCGTTGATTACGATGACGAAGAGCTGATGGACAAGATGCAGAAGGCCGCCCGCCTGCTGCGTAGCCGTCGCTTTGCTATTTCCAAGGAGGAGGAGGCCAAGGCCGAGCGCATGGCGAACATCGAGCGCGCCATCAAGCTTCTTGACCTCAAGCCCAAGATGGAGCAGAAGGAAATGTCCGACTTGCTGGGCATGCGCCTTCGTGAGCTCGATGGCCTGATGGCTGAGGCCGAGGCTGCCGATCTGGTCGGCCGCATCGACGACGCCGAGGGCGATATGCGCAAGATCGTCGTCTTCGCTGCCGAAGATGCCGCTGAGGGCCTGGTCGAGCTTGCCAACAAGAAGGAGAAGCTCCTGCCCGAGCTTTCTTACGAGGAGGCCACCGAGCTGATGGCCGCTCTCGATAAGGTTATCGCTCCGCTCGTCGCCATGGGCCTGGACGAGGATCGCGGTCCTCGCGGCGGCCGTGACGACCGTGGTGGCCGTGGCGGCGACCGTGGCGGTCGCGGTGGCGATCGCGGTGGCCGCGGCGGCTTTGGTGACCGTGGCGGCGACCGTGGCGGTCGCGGCGGCTTTGGTGGCAACCGTGGTGGCTATGGCGACCGCGGCGGCGACCGTGGCGGTCGCGGCGGCTTTGGTGGCAACCGTGGTGGCTATGGCGACCGCGGCGGCAACCGTGGCGGCTTCGGCGGCAACCGTGGTAACGACCGCGGCGGTCGCGGTGGCGATCGTGGCGGCCGCAACGGCGGCGGCTTCCGCGGCAACCGTTTTTAGTTACGGCGTTTTACCAAACGCCGTAACGGGCCGACGCTGCGCGGGCCGCATTTGGACAATCTGACGTTCAACTTCAAGGGCGCGACCAGAAGGTCAGCGCCCTCTCGTTTCACGTCACCTTGCCTCAAATGCGACCCGCTCGCTGTCCGTCCTCTACCTGCGGCGCTGTCTTGCTCCGGATGCGGCAGTTAGGGACGTTCCTTTTCTGCCGGCAGTTTGGGACACTCCTTGTAGTCATTGGGGACGTTCTTAAATGACTAGTCGTTGGGGACGTTCTTGTTTGACTAGTCGTTTAAGAACGTCCCCAACGACTACATAGCATGAGAGTGGATAATCTCCCGGTTTGAGCCTGCATCCAAGCTTAAAGTGGGAGATTATCCACTCTCATTTCGTTTGTTGATTTCGATGCCTACATTTGTAGGAACAGTTCGTGGAGGCGGGTGTCTTCGTCGAGTTCGGGGTGGAAGGTTACGCCGAGCTGGTTGCCCTGACGGGCGGCGACGATACGGCCGTCGACTTTTGCTAAGACCTTGGCGTCGCCGTGGACCTCGACGATGCGGGGCGCGCGGATGAACGTCAGCGGCACTTCACCGTCGATGCCGGCTACCTGCCCCTTGGTTCGAAAGCTGCCGAGCTGCCTGCCGTAGGCATTGCGCTCGACAAGTACATCCATGGTTGCCAGGCGCGGCGTGCCCTTATCGTCGTGGGCGGCAAGGTCGTGAGCCAGTAGAATCAGGCCGGCGCAGGTGCCCAGGACGGGCATGCCTTCAGCGATACGGGCACGAAGCTCCTCGAGCATGCCCAACTCATCAAGCAGCTTCCCTTGAACGGTAGACTCGCCGCCGGGAAGTACCAGACGGTCAAAGTCCTGCTTCAAATCAGCCGCCTGTCTCAGCTCAATACAACGTGCGCCCAGTTCGGATAGCCTTGCCTCGTGCTCGGCAAAAGCGCCTTGGACCGCCAGCACGGCGACCGTTTGGTCTGTATAATCGCTCATGTGCGATCCTTTCTGCTGGACTAGCGCCCGCGCTCCTCCATGATGATCTCGATTTCGTCGGCGTTGATGCCCACCATGGCCTCGCCCAGGTCCTCCGAAAGCTCGGCGATGAGTTTGGCATCGGTGAAGTTTGCCACGGCCTTGACGATGGCGGCTGCGCGCTTGGCGGGGTCGCCGCTCTTAAAGATGCCCGAGCCGACAAAGACGCCTTCGGCGCCCAGCTGCATCATCAGCGCGGCGTCGGCGGGGGTCGCTACGCCGCCGGCGGCAAAGTTCACGACGGGAAGCTTACCCGTGGCATGGACCTCGCGCACCAGCTCGACCGGAACCTGCAGTTGCTTGGCTGCCTCAAAGAGCTCGTCGTCGCGCAGGGCAACAACGTCACGGATCTGCTTTTGGATCTTGCGCATGTGACGCACGGCCTGAACGACGTCGCCTGTACCCGGCTCACCCTTGGTGCGAATCATCGTGGCGCCCTCGGCAACACGGCGCAGCGCCTCGCCCAGATCGCGGGCGCCGCAGACAAACGGCACGTCAAACTGGGTCTTGTCGATGTGATAGACGTCATCGGCAGGGGAGAGAACCTCGGACTCGTCGATGTAATCGATCTCGATGGCCTGCAGGACCTGCGCCTCGACGATGTGACCGATGCGGCACTTGGCCATGACGGGGATGG
>OLNN01002664.1_pt1 | contig 12242 bp, 10 predicted proteins | sample 1672141 | NCBI WGS metagenome assembly OLNN01 (sample SAMEA3136652, study PRJEB25190) | human gut metagenome | biome: human gut; feature: human-associated habitat; material: faeces | place: Austria | collected 2013 | reverse complement strand
TGAACAGCCTCCAGAAACCGCTGTCATCGGAAATGTAATTCTGTCTTTCTGCCGTATGATGAAAATGAAGGGAAATCTTCTCCGGAGATTTGGCTCGGATGTGTTCCGTCACTATGTCGATGTTGGACATCACCTTTTCCGGCTTCCTTGAATGCTGTGATAATCCCTTTTTGATAATAGATGGAATCAAAACTGGAAGCACTGACCGGTGACAGCAACATCGGAACACTCTTGTGGGTAGTGTTTGATTCTGTCAGCACATGGCTGAAAGCTGTCAGTCCGCCAATGCCCGACAGTCCCGGGTTAGTCTCCCGTTCGTAGCCGTACAAAGCCCAGTTGCATGCCCGTGAGGTTTCTCCCACCCCCATTACATATACTTCCCTTTCATCAGCCTGATGAGTTCTTCTAGCATGAAAGGTAAAATCTTTAGAGGTCTTGTGATAATTCCGCGTCTGGGCCGTCCGTTGAAAAGCAAGTGCTATGTTGTAGCATACGTTGGCAGGATACAGTTCGGATTTCGGCTCATACCGGTTATCTGTCAAATAAGCAGTGCCTAAGGATAATATTCCGGCAGACAACACATACAGAGTGCGACGGCGAGCTTGCCGGATGAATGCTTCGGACAGTCTGCGTTTGTGTACAATGGATATGGTTGCCAGAATTAATGCAGGTATATAGAGCACTACCACAATAACGATGGCAGGTATCAGATTGTCCAGCAGTTCCAGCGCCTCGCTCGAATTGGTTGTCACCAGATTCAGAAACATATCCACTGCGATAATGGACTGACCGAAAAGATACAGCAATACAAGCTGGAAGGCTCCGAAGAAGATGAACGGAAATAGCAGCCAGAATGTCCTGCCACAGTTTCTCGACCAAGCCATTACAGCATAATATATAGAAAGGGGTAGCAGGATATTACATATCTTTGCCGTCCATGATATGGGTTCTGTAAAGCATAGCACTACATTGGGCACTATCAGAATGACCAGAAACAGATAGAACAAATGTTCCTGATTGTCGAACCATTTTTTTATGTCTCTAAAAAGCTTCATTGATATTGAATATAAATCCGGTCTGGTGTTTGCCAAAACCTAAATCCAAACGTACGTTTACTCTCTTTTTGAACTCCCAGCGGTAGCCGAAACCATAATTAGGAAGAATATGCCTGGCCTCCAATTCCGAGAAATTCGGGAATATGGTTCCCGCCCCTACCCATACGGCAACTCCATTTCGCTTCCATACATGTTGGCGTAGTTCCAGCTGGGCATCCATTGCACACTTGTCACGGTAGCGCCCCTCATAATAGCCACGCATAGAATAGGAACTTCCCAATGTTGCCATCAGTCCCCAGGGCGGATTTCCGTAGTTCAGCAGAGTATGGAACTGGCCTGCCAACACCCCACCCTTCCACACGGACTGGTAATAGCTGGTCGTCAGTTCCGTATTGCTGAATGCATATTTATTTCCCAAAAAGGCCGGACTGAAGCGCTGGTCTATCCGTAGGTAATATCCTTTATAGGCATTTGTCAGAAAATCGCGTGAATCATACAACAAGGAAAACCCCAAGCTCACGTTGGTGCTACGCGCTTTCATTCCTTTCCATAATTCCGGTTTTTCAAAGTCATGTCCATACACGTAATCAAATGTTGTCATCGGACCGATATAAAAGTTACGTGCCATCCGGAACATGAAGTCCACCTTAACCTGCGCCTGAAAGCGATCGTATTCACTCTCATTGTCATCATTGGCTCCATTGTCATATCCTTGTCCCCAGTAAAGGCTTGGGAAAGAATAGAAATACAGATTGTAGTTCAACCGGTATTTGTCTTGGGGAAACAGATGGTTTCCACGTACTCCCAGCAAATAGAATCCCACTGTGGAGACATCCCCATACAGAGAGACATTGGACGGAGGGAGAATACTATCGTTCCGGTCGGTACGGTAGAGTCCTGCCGCCACCAGTCCGATTCCAAATTTGGTGTCACTGGAATAATGAGGCCCGCCTATAATGCTGAAATCAAATTTCTTGTTTTTCTTTTCTTTGTTGGCATCGTTGAAGTAATTCAAAATTTTTCCGAAAAAACTGCGTTTCTTGGGAAGCGAGTCTATCGGATACGTAGAAATTGAGTCCACAGAGTTTTTTGCTTCTGCAAGGTGTGTTTGTGCATGAACAGCCGTTTCTGTAATCAGCATCAATATTGGTAATATCCATTTTGTCAATTTAGTGTCCATTTACTTGTAGAAAACTTCCGTGGCAAAGTTAGTTTTTATGTTCTTCATTACAACAATGTTACTGTTCTTTTTGTTTCCAATTTTTCTCTTTTAATGTTCATTTCTACATTGCATGTGGGGTTTACTCTTTTTAACTACATCATTTATAGAACTTTCCTCGATTTATACTGTTATTTTAATATTACAAAGAACAACATGATATTGAATTATGAAAACAGCAATGGACATTCCCGATAAAGAGGGACAGAAACGACTGGTAATCGTAGGCGGCGGCTTTGGCGGATTAAAGCTGGCACGAAAATTGAAAAGCAACAAGTTTCAGATAGTTTTACTGGATAAGAATAACCATCACATCTTCCAACCGTTACTCTATCAAGTGGCCACAGCAGGTATTGAACCGAGTGCCATATCATTCCCATACCGAAAAATCTTCAAAAAAAGAGAGCATTTCCATATACGTATTTGTGAAGCACAGCAAGTCTTCCCGGAACACAATCTGCTGGAGACTTCCATCGGCACGCTGGCATACGACTATTTGGTCATTGCCACCGGCTGCAACACAAATTATTTTGGAAACGACGGGCTGGAGAAACAGACCATGGCACTAAAGAATACTTCGGAAGCCTTGTTCAACCGAAACCAGATATTGGATAGTTTTGAACAAGCCCAGAACACCGGTAATAAAGAAGATCGCAGGCGTCTGATGACCTTTGCCATTGTAGGCGGTGGAGCTACGGGAATAGAGTTGGCTGGTGCTTTGGCCGAGATGAGGAAGTTTGTCCTTCCTCAAGACTATCCGGACTTGAATATCAATGAGATGCGTATCATCTTGTTGGATGGCTCTTCCCGGCTCTTGTCTGCTTTTTCAGAAGAGTCTTCCAAAGAAGTGGCCGATTATCTGAAGAAGCGTGATGTGGAAATCAAATTGAACCAACGGGTGATGGGATACGAGAATTATCAATTGGCATTGAATGACGGGACTGCCATCGATACCAAAAATGTATTCTGGGTGGCCGGTGTCAAGGCAAACAGCCTTCAAGGATTGCCTGCCGATGCCTATGGACCGGGAAACCGCTTGAAGGTGGACACTTATAACCGTCTTTCTCAATATCCCAATATTTTCGCTATCGGGGATACGGCCCTTATGATTTCTGAGGAGTATCCCAAAGGACACCCGCAAGTGGTGCAACCAGCCATCCAGCAGGCCCGCAACTTGATAAGGAACTTGCAGCGTGCAGAAACAGGCCTGCCGTTACAGCCGTTTATATATCAAAACAAAGGCTCCATGGCGACCATTGGCCGCAATCATGCCGTAGTCGAGCTTAAGAAACTGCGTTTTGGCGGTTTTCCGGCATGGGCTGTGTGGCTATTCATCCATTTGATGAGTATTGTGGGTGTAAAGAACCGTCTTTTCATCTTCGTAGACTGGATGTGGAGTTACTTTACCTATGACCCGTCTTTACGGATTATCATCAAACCCTTGAAGCGGGAGTAAACTTTTATTGAGTAATATTTGTTATAGTTCATATACGAACTTAAAAACGAATGAATATGTTAAAACGACTTTTATTTCCTGTCAAACCGGACGGAACGGCAACATCTGCTATGCTATTGATTGCAAGAATTGTATTCGGTATATTATTAATGAACCACGGCATCCAGAAGTGGACTAACTTTCAAGAGCTGTCGGCTGTTTTCCCTGACCCGCTGGGTGTAGGCAGTCCGCTGTCTTTAGGACTGGCTATCTTTGGTGAATTGGCATGTTCCATGGCATTCATTATAGGTTTTCTCTATCGTTTGGCTATGATACCAATGGTGTTTACAATGGCTGTTGCCTTTTTTGTAATTCATGGTAATGACCCGTTTGCCACGAAAGAGTTGGCTTTTGTATATCTGGTAGTGTTCATATTGATGTATATCATAGGTCCGGGCAAGTTTGCCGTTGACCGCTGGATAAGAAAAGCTCTTTTCCAAAAGGCTCGTAAATAGACACTTCCGTTTTACTGAAAACAGATTTTAAGCTCAAATAGGATGTATTTTCGTAAAAAATCCTATATTTGCGGATGCTTAAAATAACTCGATGAGCTATAAAGCTAATTAAACACAGTAAAATAAAAAAGAGTGATTATGAAAAAGTTCAATTTGAAGATGGCTGCGACCGTAATGATTTGCGGCTCGTTTCTTTTCAGTTCTTGTATCGGTTCTTTTGGACTGCATAGTAAACTGGTCAGCTGGAATCAAGGTATTGGTACCAAGTTTGTAAACGAACTGGTTTATCTGGCATTCAATATTATCCCGGTATATGGCGTTTGCTATCTGGCCGATGCATTGGTCATCAACTCCATCGAATTCTGGAGTGGTTCAAACCCTATGGCCAGCATTGGTGATGTAAAGAAAGTGAAAGGCGAAAACGGTGACTACCTGGTAGAGACACTTGAAAACGGCTATTCTATCACCAAAGAAGGTGAGACTGCTTCTATGGAACTCATTTACAACAAAGAGTTGAATACTTGGAATGTTGTTGCCGATGGTGTCAGCACAGAATTGCTGCAAATGAACAATGACGGCACTGCACAAATGACCCTTCCGAACGGTGAGGAAATGACAGTGACGCTGGATGCCCAAGGTGTGGCAGCAGCACGTCAGGCGACGATGATTGGCACGTACTACGCTTTTAATTAATGGAAAATGGAAAATTGAAAATGGAAAGTGGCTGGTACATAGATGCCCAATAAGCATTTCTCACTTTCCATTTTCAACTTTCATTAGAACGGATATCCCACAGCAAAGTGGAAAGCAAAATCGCGGCTGAATTTAGGATGAATAATGGGATAACGGTCTTTTTTCTTTTCATAAGCCGGATTGATGGCCTTCATACCTCCGTCGAAACGCAATACAAAGAAATCCAGGTCAAGACGCAATCCCAAACCATATGCCACGGCAATCTGCTTATAGAACTTGTCAAATTTAAACTGACCTCCCGGCTGGTCTTTATAATCCCGTATTGTCCAGATATTCCCGGCATCTACAAAGAGGGCTCCTCTGAATTTCCAGAACAACCGTGTGCGGTATTCAATGCTGGCATCCAGCTTGATGTCTCCCGACTGGTTCATGAAGTTATTATCGCCGGGGAAAGAACCGGGCCCCAAATCACGTACAGACCATCCGCGCACACTGTTGGCGCCGCCGGAGAAGTAGCGCTTCTCAAATGGAAGCATTGTTGCATTGCCGTATGGAATGGCAATACCGGCACCAAAATGAAATGCCAATGAATTGCGGTTGTCAATGACCAGATTCTTGGCAAAGTCAAAATCGCCTTTCAGGTATTGGGCAAAAGGAATGTTCAACAAAGTGTATTCCCCCGATGCATTCTTCTTCATTCCTCCGAGCTTTGCCACAGCATACAACAAGTTACCCGCCGATTCAAAATTGAGGCGGATGGTATAGGAATTTCCGATACCGGAGTTATTCATCAATGCTCTTCCGGCACTGTTGTAGATATAGCTATAGCCGGTGCGGACAATAAAGCGGTCTTCATAATTGTATTTGAGGATGTAGTTCTCGTCTTTCTCCAGATAATCCTCTTTGAATGTCTGGTCTATGCTGGGCATATACAGATAGTTGATGTCCAGCAAATCAATGCGATGCTGCGAACGCTGTTGTTGTACCCCCCATTTGTAGCTCCATCCGGCAGATGCTACAATGCGCGTGAATTCGGGTCTCATCTGGTAGTTATATTGCAATCCGAATTCTGTAGTAGCCCTTATCCTCCGCTTGAAATCGCTGGATACAAAGGGAAACATAAACCGTGGGAAGTTGATGGTTGCTTCCGCACCTAATTCTATGTAGTCTTGATTCAAGGAACTCTGCAAACCGGACACAGCCTCGTATGCCCCACGTAGTTTGAACATGAATGTTTCGGAACCTTTGAACATGTTGCGGTGCTGAAAAGCCACCGAAGCGGCAGCTCCCAGGTCGCCGGCAGAGTTTGTGCCTTCCACCTCAAAAGATACGGACTGATGCTTGCCTCTGGTCAGCATCACATAGGCGTTGAGCTTTGCACTGTCACTCTGTTGCACTTCAAAAAAACGGATATTGGTATATTTCAGGGCTTGCAGGCGTCCGTAGTTGGAGTAGGTACGCTGCACGTTCTGCTCGTTATAGAGAGTTCCCGGAGTGATGCGCAGATTGTTGGTCAGCACTTTGGGGCGCAGATAAAGCTTGTCTTTGTAGTAGATAGGAAAGCCTTTGTAATGCAATGAATCATTCACCTCGATGCTGTTCTGGGTGGATGCCTGCAACACATTATAATCGGTAATGAAACTCACTTTATTGATAGTGTATTGCCGGTGATTCTGCGGCGTATCCTCGTTATGCTGTCTGTATGGAGCCAAATGCAGTGTCAAATCTACCAGATAAGAATTACGGACAGTATCCGCAGTATAGGATATGTACTCTTTATTGAACTTGTAATATCCATTCTGAAGCAGTTTGTTTGTGATGCGCTGGCGTTCTGCATCCAGTACATTGACATCAAAATACATGCCTTCGGATAATAAGGTTACTGCGGAATCCTGCCGCATGTATTCCTTTATTTTACTGTCCTGGATATCATATTTCAAGGTACGAACTTTATAGGGCTTGCCGGTTGTCACCTTATAGACCAACTTCATCTTTTTCTTCTTGACTTGGCGTACTGGTTCCACCAGGGCGCCCATATAGCCCATATTCTGCACAGCCTTAGTGATTTCTTCCCTGGTCCGGTTGGTTTCCTCCTCACTGTATATGACCGGGGCATCACCTAATTTCCTCAATGTACGGTTTATCCAGCGTGTAGAGTCCCGTCCGGACCAGTTGTAGACATACAACTGGGTCTTTATCAGGCTGAACCACTTCGCATTGGGATTCTGGCGGATGTACATGGAGAGATTGGATGGTTTTACTTCCTTATTATCAGTATGTATGCGCACTTCATCCAGCAAATACGAGCCGTCCGGCACATATTTGGTAGAAGAACAGGAAGCCAACAAAAGTACGATAGTAGTAAGTATCGCGTAGCGGAAACCTTTATTCATACCGAGTCATTAATTGCGCATAAACAGCTACAAATATACTTGTATTTTTTTGTTCCCGAAATAAAAAACGCCGGAAGAGTGCAGAGTTTTTGATTATATTGAAATAATCACGTATTTTTGTCAAATGATAACATGTGTGTCCTATGGCATTAAGTAAAAATCGCATTAAATATATCCACTCGTTGGAGCAGAAAAAGAACCGGAAGGCCGACAAGGTATTTCTGGCAGAAGGACCTAAACTCGTAGGGGATTTGTTGGGACATTTTCCTTGTCAGTTCTTGCTGGCAACTTCAGAATGGCTTTCCCGGAACCGCCCTCTCTCCACCGTAACGGATGTCACGGAAGTATCGGAGGAGGAACTTTCGCGTGCCAGCCTGCTGAAAACTCCCCAACAAGTGCTGGCTGTGTTCCGGCAGCCGGATGAGGAGACGGATATTTCCGTCATCAGCCACTCCCTCTGTCTGGCTTTGGATGATGTGCAAGACCCCGGTAACCTGGGAACGATTGTCCGCCTTGCTGATTGGTTTGGGATAGAGCATATTTTCTGTTCGCCCAACACGGTGGATATCTATAATCCCAAAACTGTGCAGGCCACGATGGGAGGTATCGCACGCGTCAGACTGCATTATACTCCCCTACCCGAGTTCATCCGCTCACTGAAGGATATTCCCGTTTACGGCACTTTCCTGGACGGAGAGAATATGTACGGACAACCGCTCTCGAAAAATGGGCTGATTGTGATGGGTAATGAAGGGAATGGCATCGGAAAAGAAGTGGAGGCACTCATCAACCGCAAACTATACATACCGAATTATCCCGCCAGCCGTGAGACATCGGAGTCGTTGAACGTGGCTATTGCTACAGCAGTCGTTTGCGCTGAGTTCCGGCGCCAGGCTGCATTGTAGTAAAATCAAAAGGGAAAAACAGCCAGGGAATCAAACAAGGCAGTTCTTCCTCGATGCCCGGAGGGATTGCCGTCAGTATATTGCGGCACTTATCAAAGTGAGGATAATCTGTCTTCGCCTCCGTAAGCAAAGCTATGACTCCCGGTAGCCATTCCGTATTCTCCACCTCTTCTGTCAATGGGAAGATACGTGATACACATTGTCCTTCACCTATCTCCACCACATATTGTTTCAGATAGCCATGCCCGGGAAGAAACAGAAAATGGGAAGCGTAGCGTTTCATGCTTTCGGACGGGGACGTATGGTTCTGGGAGTCGTGGTATTTTCCTGCTCCTGAATTTCCAGAGGTTTCAATTTCTCAGGTTTTCCGATACTGTCTTTGCGAAGGGAGTCTGTCGCCTGCTGAAGGCTGTCCTTTGGGGCAATGACCAAGCTGTCCGTGGCGTGATAGCGCATCAGTGAGATACGGTCTGCCAGCAAAGGCTGTGGAGTCTCCTGCTGCGGATAATAGATGAACCCGCGTATTTCCTTGATTTCTCCTAAAGTATCGGCAAACAAGGTGAGCGTTTCCACACCTGTGTCTTGTACTTTCCGAATGGCACTGATGACACTGTCATTCTTTTCGTAAAGAATCTGCATCGCCATCAACGGAGCATGTATGCTGTCCGGTGCACCGTTGTGGAAACGGAAGCGCACGCTCCAGCGCAGCGTGTCACGGTCGTGGAAATTGGTGTCTGATGGCAACGTAAACGTTATCTTGTTGTCCAGGGGCATACCCGTCAACTGATAGATATGCTGCCATATCCACACGTCGATACTGTCTCCGGGAAGTGATTCTTTCGGCTTGTTGTCACGCAGGGCAATCAAGTGGTTGATACCGTCTCTCTCGGCTTTCAACCGTACATTCACTTTCTCGTAGATTTTGGTAAGTACTTCCGGGCTACGGGCAAACCAGACCATAGAAGAGTCAAAATCGGCCTGAGTAATGCCATATTTCTTGAAAACCGACTCAATGTATAGCACCCGCTTATAACTTTCGTTATACGGCACTTCTTCACCCATAGCTTTGGCTATGTGATAATCATAAAGCACGTTTTCCATCTTGGCATCCGGAAGGACGGTCTCAGGTCTTTTCACCTTACAAGCCGTCAGACTGAACGCCAGAAGGACTACGCTACACCATTGAATTCGATTTATTCCTTTCATGATTTCTTTATAGCAGCATGATAGGCATCATTGAAGTCCTTGCCGTAGAACAACAGCAAAGCAATGATACCGCAACTGATTGCTGCATCCGCAAAATTGAATATCGGGCTGAAGAAAATGAAATGTTCTCCGCCGACAAACGGCATCCATGCGGGCCAGTTTGTATCAATGATGGGGAAATAGAACATATCCACCACCTTGCCATGGAACCACGGGGCATATCCCCCTCCTTCAGGCATGAAGGAGGCTATCTGCGAATGGGTGCTTTCGTTGAACAGCACGCCATAGAACACACTGTCGACAATGTTTCCCAAGGCTCCCGTCAAGACCAAAGACACACAGACGATAAATCCGGTCTTCATGCCTTGCTTCACGAACTTGTACAGAAACCAGCCAATGACCGTGACTGCAGCAATGCGGAACAAGGTCAGGAACAGTTTGGCGAATATTTCCATACCGAAAGCCATACCACTATTCTCGGTAAAGTATATATAGAACCAATCCGTAATCCGGATACTCTCATGCCAGTACATGTGGGTCTTTATCCAAATCTTGATAATCTGGTCTATAACCAATACCGAAAATATGATAAGGCAGGCTATCCGGCCCTTCGTAAAGAATTTACCCATTTTTATTTCTTGCCGTTGTTTTTAGCTTCGATGCTCAAAGTGGCATGGGGCACTGCACGAAGGCGCTCTGCCGGTATCAGTTTGCCGGTTTCGCGGCAAATGCCATATGTTTTGTTCTCAATGCGCACCAAAGCAGCCTGCAATCCTTGGATGAACTTCAACTGGCGTTGGGCCAGACGTGTGGTTTCTTCCTTGGATAAGGTGTTGGCACCTTCTTCCAGTACTTTGTACGTAGGAGATGTATCGTCGGTGTCATTACCGTCTGCACCCGTCAGGCTGGCCTTTAACAGTTCATAGTCACGTTGTGCCAACTCTAACTTCTCCATAATGATAGCGCGGAATTCTTCCAATTCAGCATCTGAGTATCTTGTCTTTTCTGCCATAACTTTTACGTGTTAATCAGGGTTAGTATTTAATTATTCTTTCACTACGCTCACGTACAGCGAGAAATCGTCGAAGTTCAGTTCTGTACCATTTTCTACGTTGTCTGCCAGCGTCAGTGAAGTTCCTAAAACTTGGTTGCGAATATAGTCATTATATTCATTTACCGCATCATCTGTTTGAGGATTTTTTGATAATGTAATCTTTATTTTATCTGTTATCTCAAAACCGCTCGACTTGCGGATATTCTGAATGCGGTTTACCAGCTCGCGTGCAATACCCTCACGGCGCAGCTCTTCGGTAACGGTAACTTCCAGAGCCACGGTCAGTTTGCCCTCGTTGGCAACCAGCCATCCCGGAATATCCTCACTGAAGATTTCCACATCTGCCGTTTCAATCACGGCTTCTGCACCGTCCAGATTGAACGTATAAGAGCCTTTCTTCTCCAGCTCGGCAATGGCTTCCTGGGACATTTCTGCCACAGCAGCAGCCACGGCTTTCATCTGCTTACCGAATTTCGGTCCCAGCTTCTTGAAGTCGCATTTCACTTTCTTTACCAGTACACCGGCAGCACCGTCCACAAACTGGATTTCTTTCACATTCACCTCGTTCATGATAAGTGCTTTCACAGCCTCGATGTGTGCACGCTGTTCTTCATCCACTACCGGTATCATGATGCACTGAAGCGGTTGGCGGACTTTGATGTTCACCTTGCGGCGCAGTGCCAATACCATGGAAGTGACGTCTTGTGCCATCTGCATGCGGACTTCCAATCCCTTGTCTATCATTTCCTCCTTATATTCGGGGAACTTGGCAAGGTGTACGGAAACCACATTGTCGCGTCCCGTAGCTGCAATCAGGTCGGAATAGAGCATATCAGCATAGAACGGAGCGATGGGTGCCATCAGCTTAGCCACGGTTTCGAGGCATGTATAGAGTGTCTGGAATGCAGAGAGCTTGTCCTGCGTCATACCACCGCCCCAGAAACGTTTGCGGTTCAGGCGGACATACCAGTTGGAGAGGTTGTCGTTCACGAATTCGGAAATGAGACGTCCTGCTTTCGTGGGCTCGTATTCATTGTAGCAGGTATCCACGTTCTTCACCAACGTATTCAGTACAGAGAGAATCCAACGGTCTATCTCAGGGCGTTCTGCCATGGGCACATCGGCTTCTTTGTAGTCAAATTCGTCTACATTGGCATAGAGGGCGAAGAATGAATAGGTGTTATAGAGTGTTCCGAAGAACTTGCGGCGCACCTCTTCCACTCCATCCACGTCAAACTTAAGATTGTCCCACGGAGAAGAGTTGGTAATCATGTACCAGCGCAACGGGTCGGACCCGTATTTCTCGATGGTCGAGAAGGGGTCTACGGCATTGCCCAGACGCTTGGACATCTTGTTACCATTTTTGTCGAGCACCAAGCCGTTGGAAATGACAGCCTTATAAGAAATACTGTCGAACACCATTGTAGCGATGGCGTGCAACGTGAAGAACCAACCGCGTGTCTGGTCCACCCCTTCGGCGATGAAATCGGCAGGATATACCTGGTGGCTATCCAGCAGTTCCTTATTCTCGAACGGATAGTGTATCTGTGCCTAAGGCATGGCACCGGAATCGAACCAAACGTCAATCAAGTCCGTTTCGCGTTTCATCGGCTTGCCGTCTTTAGAAACAAGGATGACATCGTCCACGTAAGGACGGTGCAAGTCTATCTTGTCGTAATTCTCTTTGGTATATACACCCGGCTGGAAGCCCTTCTCCTTGTAAGGGTTGGACTGCATCAGGCCGGCAGCCACGGATTTCTCTATTTC
>OLNN01002657.1_pt1 | contig 12263 bp, 10 predicted proteins | sample 1672141 | NCBI WGS metagenome assembly OLNN01 (sample SAMEA3136652, study PRJEB25190) | human gut metagenome | biome: human gut; feature: human-associated habitat; material: faeces | place: Austria | collected 2013 | reverse complement strand
GGCCAGTACCAGTGCGAGAAAGTTATGTAGTCTGGGTGTTTTCATAAAGGTCCTCCATTTGGTAGGCGATATGTTTTTTATTACAGTATAAAATAGGAGTTCCTAAAACGCAAGGAAACAGTTACAAGTTGTTACAGAAGTGACGAGAAAAACTTCACGAACGCGTGTAAAGCGAAAATGCATTACGCACAAAAACGAGATGCAAAGTGACTGCGCTTTACACAAGAAAAAAGACTGAAATTCCAATGTTTTTGCGATACACAGGAGGAAATGGAGATAACAGGGCTCCGGATAGTATTGGTCATCAAAAAAGTGAGGATCTCCATGCTTTATCGCATGCGCATAAAAAAAAACTGCCGAAATCACACAGATTTCAGCAGTTTCAATGGTCGGAACGCCGGGATTCGAACCCGGGGCCTCTTGGACCCGAACCAAGCGCGATACCAAACTTCGCCACGTCCCGTTGACAGTTTCTTATTATATCCGCTTATATTCGGAAAGTCAAGAACATTATTACAATCTGGAAGAGTAGTTTTCCAACGCATATTTTTTTGACGTCCCCCATAGGATGGAAACAAATCGGAGAGGAAGTGAGCGCAATGACAGGCGGACATACCAGGAAAGGTGCCAACCGGACCCGGCTGACTCCGGGAGATCGAAAACGTGCCGCTTGGATGAAGCGGGAGATGTTACGGCTGATGGCGGCGGGCCTCATTTTTCTCGGCTGTTGGGTAGGCAAGACCTGTGTACCGAAGGTACAAGATCAGTTCGGACCTGTGCTGCAGAATCTGCTCTCCTGTTCCTGTGACTTTGAGGAGGCAGTCCGCTGTTTCTCGGCGCAGCTGGAGGGAGGCGGCGATGTAGGGGACGCCCTGGAGGACTTTTGTGTAACCGCTTTTGCGGTGCAGCCCACCAGTCAGACTACCGGCGAAATGGTGGAGCGATTTGCCCTGCGCAATACTCTTGCCTACCGCGGGACGCTCACGGATGGATTTTGATGAGACAACGCCAGAACCGCATTCCCGATCACCAGCTCTGGCTTGGACGAGTCCGGTTTACGCCGGGCTTTCTGTTTTTGGCGGCCCTGCTGCTGTATCAAAGTTCCTCCGCTTTTTTGATCAGCTTTCTGGTGGCGGCGGCCCTCCATGAGCTGGCCCATGTGGGCATGGCACGGCTGCTGGGGATTCCCGTTCGGACCCTGTCCATGACCGCCTTTGGCTGCGTGCTGACGCTGGCGGATGAGGCGCTGATTCCCAACCGGAAGCTGCTGCTCATTGCGGCGGCCGGACCCTTGCTCAATCTGGGGATAGCGGCCCTCTGTCAGGGACTATTCCATACGGTGGGACTGGCCGCGCTGTTTGGAGCGGAAAATCTGCTGCTGGCCCTGTTCAATCTCCTGCCGGTGTTTCCGCTGGACGGCGCGGTCATCCTCTCGTCCGCCCTGTCCTTCCGGTTGCTGCCGGAGCAGGCGGAGCGCTGGACCTGCGGCTGTTCGCTGGCGCTGGTGGCGGTGGCGGTGACGGCGGCGTTGCTTCTGCACGGAGCGGCACGGCCGAGAGTCCTTCTCTTCGCCCTCTGGCTGGCGGTGGGGCTGGTCCAAAAGATCGGCAACCGCCCTTGTCTTTTTTCCTTCTTTCAGGTAAAATAATAAAATCTGCGAGCGAAAAGCAGTTTGACTCAGAGAGGGATTGACAAGCGGTTATGAAGGCAGAATTAGAGCGTATTTTACCCCGGGTGCAAAAGCCCGCCCGCTACACCGGCGGGGAGTACAACGAAGTAATCAAAGAGAAAGCGGACGTGGATGTGCGCTTTGCCCTGTGCTTTCCGGACACCTATGAAATCGGCATGTCCAACCTGGGGGTGCGCATTCTGTACGGTGTGATGAATGAGACGCCGGGCGTCTGGTGCGAGCGCTGTTTTGCGCCCTGGGGCGACATGGAAGAGGAGCTGCGCCGGGCGCAGATTCCCCTCTACGCCCTGGAGAGCGGCGACAGCCTCCGTGAGTTCGACTTCGTCGGCTTCTCCCTGGGCTACGAGATGGCCTACACCAATGTGCTGAATATGATGGACCTGGCCGGGATTCCGCTCCACAGCGCGGAGCGTGGCGAGGAGGACCCCATTGTGGTCGCCGGCGGCACCTGCGTCTACAACGGGGAACCGCTGGCGGAGTTCATCGACATCTTCTCCCTGGGTGAGGGCGAGGATGTGACCCTGGAGATGATCCAGCTCTACCGGGAGGGCAGAGCGAAGGGGTGGAGCCGGCGGGAATTTCTGCGCCATGCGGCCCATGTGCCGGGGCTCTACGTACCCTCACTCTACGAGATCGCCTACCGGGAGGACGGGACGATTGCTTCCATCACGCCTTTAGAGGGCGCGCCGGAGCGGATCACCAAGCGGATTGTCACCGATCTGGACAAGTCCTACTTCCCGGTGAAAACCATCATCCCCTCCACTGATATTGTCCACGACCGGGTCATGCTGGAGGTGTTCCGGGGCTGCATCCGGGGGTGCCGGTTCTGCCAGGCCGGGTACTGCTACCGGCCGGTCCGGCCCAGAAGCGTGGACCTGCTGGTGCAGCAGGGCATCGAGTCCTGCAAGGATTCGGGCTATCAGGAGATGACCCTGTCCAGCCTGTCCACCAGCGACTACCGGCCACTGACCGAGCTGTGTGACGGGCTGCTGGAGTACTGCGATCCCCGCAACATCAATCTGAACCTGCCCTCGCTCCGGGCGGACGGTTTTTCCATGAGTGTGATGCAGCGCCTCCAGCGGGCCCGCAAAACCAGCATCACCTTCGCGCCCGAGGCGGGCACTCAGCGTCTGCGGGATACCATCAACAAGAATGTCACGGAAAAGGATCTGCTGCAATCCTGCCGCACGGCCTTTGAGGGCGGGTGCAACGCGGTCAAGCTCTACTTTATGCTGGGTCTGCCCACCGAGACCGACGAGGATGTGGTGGGCATCGCGGACCTGGCCCAGAAGGTGTACTGGACCTGGAAGGAGTATGCGGTCAACCGGGCCCGCGGGGTGCGGATTACCGTCTCCACCTCCTTTTTTGTGCCCAAGCCCTTCACGCCCTTCCAGTGGGAGGCCCAGATCAGCATGGAGGAATACCACCGGCGGGTGGAGCTGCTACGCAGTTCCATTAAGAACAAGTCGATTCAGTACAACTGGCACGAGATGAATACCAGCTACATTGAGGCGGTGCTGGCGAGAGGCGACCGCAGGCTGGGCCGGGTGCTGGAGGAGGTCTGGCGGGCCGGAGCAAGGCTGGACTCCTGGAGCGAGTACTTCTCCTTTGAGCGTTGGATGGACGCCTTTGCCCGCACCGGTGTGGATCCGGATTTCTACGCCCGCCGGGAGCGGAAACGGGAGGAGATTCTGCCCTGGAGCATGATCGACATCGGGGTGCACACCGACTACCTGTGGCGGGAACGGGAGCAGGCATATCGTTCCGTGATTACGCCGGACTGCCGGGTCAAATGTATGGGCTGCGGCGCAAACTGCCTGCTGCCGGGCGGCGTCTGCGATGAGGACAGGAGGTAGCAGAATATGGCAAAACCCAGAAACCGGCTCTTGTTTTCCAAGGGAGGACGAGCCCGTTATATCTCCCACCTGGACCTGATGGCCACCTTCCAGCGGGTCTTTCTCCGGGCAGGGGTCCCCATCTGGCAGACCCAGGGCTTCAATAAGCACGCCTATGTCTCCATTGCGCTGCCTCTGTCGGTGGGCTACTCCAGCGACTGCGAGATTCTGGAGTTTAACCTGGATGAGGGGATGCCCATGGAGGAGGTACCGGCCCATATGAACGCCTGTATGCCCGAGGGCATCCGGGTGCTCCAGTGCTACGCCATTGAGAAGCCCATCAAAAAGCTGGCGGACATCGACTGGACTGTCACCATGGAGTATGATCACGGTGTTCCGGAGAACGCCGTGGAGGAGATCACGGACCTGCTGGGCCGGGAGAGCTTGGTGATTCAGAAGAAGTCCAAGAAGGCCAAAAAGGGCTATACCGAGCTGGACCTGATCCCGATGATCCACACCTGGGAGATGACGCCGGCAGAGCACGCGATTCAGGTGCACGCCAGGCTCATGGCCCAGAATCCGGGGCTGAATCCCGCTGTGATTATGGACACCATCCGCGCCCAGTACCCGGATGCGGCGCCGGATTTCGTGCGCTGTCACAGAAACGAAATATTTGACGTGGAGGGAAACGTCTTCCGCTGAGAAGCCGGAACGATAAAAACGCTATGCAGTAGGGGAGACCTCTGCATAGCGTCTTTTTATCTCTATGGCGTTTCGATGCCCTGCTCCGGCGGCTCTTTGGGCGCGTTTTCCAGCACTGCGGGCAGCGTTGAGCGGAGGATCAGGGACAGGTATTCCAGCACCTGTTCCTTACTGTATTCGTCAGGGTGCTGGAAGCGGTTGATCAGCATCCCGGCCAGCGCCTCAGTACACAGATTGCAGAGAAAGGACTTGAAGTCCGCCGCAACCCGAAGACCCAGCTCCCGTTCCGCCTGCTCCACGGCGGTGCGCATGATGCCGATGAGATCGTTGTAGAAGAAGCGCTTCATCTCCTCCCGGCCCATGGAGTCGTAGGCGCAGTTGAGGATGTGGGCATTGTCCTCCACGTAGTTGATGACAAACAGGATGGCGTCCTGGTAGTCGATAAGCAGGTCGAACTGGCGCACCACCTCCACCGCCTCCTGTTCTAGCATCCACTTCAGCAGAGAGTAGATGTCTGGAAAGTGATAGTAGAAGGTCTTGCGGTTCAGGCCGCAGTCTGCCGCGATCTCACTGACGGTGATTTTGGAGAGCGGTTTGTGCTCCATACGCTGTTTCAGTGCCGCGGCCAGTGCCTTTTTGGTGTGCAGTGTGGCTGCCTCGTGCTTCATGTTACCACCTCTTACAGGAGATCAGTATACACTTGTCCGGTAAAAATGCAAGGGAATCTCCACCCCAAATGGCCGTACTTTGGCCGTTTTTTACCCAGCCGCACCGAAATTGACCGTTGTTTTCGGCGAAAATTCCTTTTATACTACTGTTCATCAGTGAGAAAGGAGCGGGCGTATGGCAGAACAGATCTTTAAAGTGTGCATGCAGGTGCCGCTCGGAGAACGGGAGGGGTGGCTGTGCATCCGGGAGCGGAATGGTGTGCTCAGCGGCTATCTGGACCTACTGGGTCACAGCGAACCCCTTTCAGGGGAAATCGAACCGGATGGTCAGTGTACCATCTCCGGCCGGATCAGATCCCTTGTGCGGGCCATGGACTACACGGCCACAGGGACCATCTGGGACGGCCGGGTGTTTCTGAACGTCCGCACTCAAAAAGCAGTATTTCAAATGACCGGAGAGGAAGTGTGCGATGAGACGGTTTTATGAACAGGTTGTCAAGCGGCCCAAGCTGATTGTGACGGTGTTTCTCCTGCTGGTTGTCCTCAGCGCTGTGTGCAGGCAGTTTGTGGCGGTCAACTACGACATGAACGACTACCTGCCGCAGGACAGCGCGTCCACTGTAGGGTTGGACAAACTGGAGGAGGAATATGAGGGAGGCATCCCCAACGCGCGGGTGATGGTGCAGGAGGTGACGGTCCCGGAGGCCCTGGAGTACAAGGAACGGTTGCTCCGGGTGGATGGGGTCACCGATGTAACCTGGCTGGACGACGTGATCGACGTGACCCAGCCGCTGGAGATGGCGGACGCCGATGACGTGGAGACCTACTATCAGGATGAGGCGGCGCTGTTCTCGGTGACCATAGACGAGGAGAAATGCCTGGATGCCGTCAGCGAGATCCGGGATATCATCGGTGACGACAACGCCATGACCGGCAGCGCAGTTTCCACAGCGGTGGCTACCACCAGCACCATCAGCGAAATTGCGAAAATTGCGTCGTTCGCCGTGCTCTTTGTATTGTTCGTACTGGTGGTGACCACCACCTCCTGGGCGGAACCGCTGATTATTCTGGCCGGTGTCGGCGTGGCTGTGGTGATCAACGCGGGCAGCAACCTGATTTTTGGCGAGATCTCCTTTGTCACCAACTCCGCGGGCAGTATCCTTCAGCTGGCGGTGTCCCTGGACTACTCGGTGTTCCTGCTGCACCGCTTTGAGGAGTGCCGCCGGGAGACGCCGGACGTCAGAGCGGCGATGGCGGACGCGCTGACCATGTCCACAGGCTCCGTTCTCTCCAGCGGCCTGACCACGGTGATCGGCTTTCTAGCCCTATGCCTGATGAAGTTCCGGATCGGACCGGACCTGGGCCTGGCGCTGGCAAAGGGCATTGCCATCAGCCTGATCTCGGTCTTCACCTTCCTGCCGGCGCTGATTCTGCTCACCTACCGGCTGATCGACCGGAGTCGCCACCGCTCCTTTATGCCCAGCTTTCAGGGTTTTGGGCGGTTTGTCAGCCGAGTGATGATCCCGATGGCCTGTGTCTTTGCTCTGCTGATCGTCCCCAGCTACCTGGCTTCCAATTCCAACAGCTTTTACTATGGCTCGTCCCACATCTTTGGCGCGGGCACTCAGCTGGGAGATGATACCGCGGCCATTGAGGACGCCTTTGGCAAAAACGACACCTATGTGCTGATGGTGCCCAAGGAGAGCACCGCCACCCAGCGGGAGCTGTCCGATGCGCTGCACCGTCTGCCGGAGGTCAAGAGCATCCTGTCCTATGTGGACACGGTGGGCGTGGAGATACCGGAGGAGTACCTGGACAGCGGCACGTTGTCCCAGCTGAACTCGGAGCGCTACACGCGGATGATGTTGTCTGTGGATGTGCCCTACGAGAGTGAGGAGACCTTTGATCTGGTGGAGCAGATTCGAGCCGTGGCCGAGCGCTACTATCCCGGCAGCTGGTATCTGGCCGGACAGGGCGTCTCCACCTATGACCTGATGGAGACGATCACTGCGGATACGGTCAAGGTGAATCTGGTGGCCATCGGCGCCGTCTTTGTGGTGCTGCTGCTGACCATGAAATCGCTCTCGCTGCCGGTGATTCTGGTGCTGAGCATCGAGACTGCCATCTGGATCAACCTGTCCGTTCCCTATTTTACAGACAGTACCATCTTTTATATCGCCTATCTGATCATCAGTTCGGTGCAGCTGGGCGCTACGGTGGACTACGCCATCCTGTTGACCGACCGTTACCGGGAGTACCGGCAGGACCGGGACAAAAAGGAGGCGGTGGTCAGTACCATCTCTACAGTGACCGTGTCCATCCTCACCTCAGCCAGCGCGTTGACGGTGGTGGGATTCTTGCTAGGGTACTTCTCCACCCACGGACTGCTCTCCCAGCTGGGCTACTTTCTGGGCAAAGGGACCCTCTGTTCCCTTGTCATTGTACTGTTTGTGCTGCCCGGCCTGCTCTATCTGTTTGACAGGGTGGTGATGCGCCGCCACCGGGCGGTACTTCCGAAAAAATACGGCGAGGTGAGTTAATATGATGAAAGGTACGAAAAGAATTGCCGCGGCGGGATTATCCGTCCTGTTTCTCTGCGGCGCGGCAGTGCCTGCCTCCGCAAAGGGGACGGCCTCGGAGAAGGAGGAGATCGTATACATCATGACCGATCCCTCTGGCGGTATCCAGAGCGTCAATGTGGTCAACCGCTTCTCCGGCAGCGGGAAAATCACCGACTACGGCGACTACTCTGCCGTGAAAATGCTGACCAGTACCGATCCGATTGCGCAGAACGGGGATCAGATCACCTTCACCACCGACGCCGATCAGGTCTACTATCAGGGTACCCTGAAGGGAAAGGAGATTCCGTGGAAGATCGGAATCACCTACTACCTGGACGGGAAGCAAGTGCCCCCGGCTCAGTTGGCCGGGAAGAGCGGTGCGCTGAAAATCCGGTTCTCGGTGCAGGAGAATCCCGGGTGTGACGGCACGTTTTTCGACGACTACGCCCTCCAGGCGTCCTTCACGCTGGACACGGACCGGTGCAGAGAGATTACCGCCGACGGCGCGACGGTGGCCAATGTGGGCTCGGATAAGCAGCTGACCTACACTATCCTGCCGGGAAAGGGCCTCACGACCACCATCGAGGCCGACGTCACCGACTTTGAGATGGACGCTGTCCAGATCAACGGGATCAAGCTCAATCTGAACGTGGAAATTGACGAAGATGAGCTGATGGAAAAGGTGGAGGAGCTGATGGATGCCACCGCCAAGCTGAACGACGGTGCAAAGGAGCTGGACACCGGCGCCGGGGATCTGGAGTCGGGCAGTGGTGCGCTGAAGGATGGCATCTCCACGCTGAACAGCGGCATCAGTGAGTTGGATCAGGGCATTGCCGCCCTGCAGACTGGGACCGCCGCCATGGAAAAGGGACTGAGCCAGCTCAACGCCAAATCGGGTACGCTGACAGAGGGCTCCGCTCAGGTGCGAGCGGCTCTGGAGACGATTCAGAGCAGTCTGGATCAGGTTTCGGTCAGCACGGACCAGCTGGAGCAGCTGACCGCCGCCTCCGGCGCGGTAAAGCAGGGGATCAGCGACCTGTACGATGGGATTACCGCCCTGCAAAGCAACCTGGGATACGCCCAGTACAAGGGGATTATGGCCCAGAACGGCCTGGATATCGACGAGCTGAAGGCGGGGAATCAGCAGGCGATCTCCGATCTCTCCGGGACCATTGCGGGCCTGCAAGCTACTCTGGACCAGATCAAGGATATTCCCGGCTATGAGGAGCAGACGGCGGAGCTGGAGACACAGATTCAGCAGCTACAGACCATTGCGACACTGCTTCAGGGCAACAACGCGGCCATCGGCGGCATGGAGAGTTATCTGGACAGCCTGTCGGGCGCGGCAGCCGAACTGCAGGCGGGCGCCGCAGAGCTCAAAAACCAATACGAGCAGTTTGACAGCGCCATTGCCAAGCTGGCCGGCACGCTCAGTGAGATGGTTGTAAAACTCTCCGCCCTGTCCGACGGAATCGACCAGCTGGTGACCCAATACGCGGCGCTGGACGATGGTATCGGACAGCATACCGACGGTGTGGCAGAGCTGGTTGTTGGCTACAAGCAGTTGGTGGGCGGTGTGTCCGATCTGGCCGCGGGCAGCAAGCAGCTGGTAGACGGATCGGATGATGCCTATTCCGGCGTGTCTGAGCTGTATGACGGCGTTGTGACCCTGTGTGACGGCACGTCTGAGCTGGCTGATGGCACGGGAGAACTCCATGACGAGACCTCTGATATGGACACCAAGATACAGGATGAGATAGACGCCCTGATGGAGTCCATTCAGGGCGATGAGACGGAGACCGTCTCCTTTGTCTCCAGAAAGAATAACAAAGTTGACGCGGTGCAGTTTGTGATCAAGACCGCGGCGATCGAGAAGGAAGAGGAAGCGGAGGCCGAACCCCAGGAGGAGGAACCGCTGACCGTCTGGCAAAAGCTGCTGCACCTGTTTGGTCTGAGCTGAGCAGATGTAGATAAAAGAGAACCCCTGCCGCATTGTTCTGTGCGGCAGGGGTTTTATAGCTTCAGCTAGATCCCGGTCATCAGGTAGACCACCCAGACGATGGCGCAGTAGATGAGGCAGGGTAGGAGACAAAGCCGGATGATACGGCCTTCGTTTCCCGGTGCGTTGGTAGTGGAGGTGACGGCGACCACGTTGTTGATGCAGATCATGTTGCCCAGCGCGCCGCCGGTGAGCTGTAGGGCCAGGATGGTAGAGGTGGACAGGCTGAGCATCTCCGCCGTCTGGTACTGGAGCGGGCCGAACAGGGTGCTGGAGACGGTACAGGAGCCGGAGACAAAGGCACCGAAGATCCCGATTACCGGGGACATGTAGGGGAAGGCACTGCCTACCAGGTCCACCATCAGCTGGCTGATCTGGGAGAGCATACTGTCCAGTCCGGAGGTGTTGACGCCGGAGTTCATCATAATCTGCACCATGGCCACGCCAGCCACCAGGGCGATGGTCAGGTTAGCCATCTGACGGCCGGTGTCCTTGGCCACCGCTGCGGTGCGCTTCCAGGGCAGACGGCAGCAGAGTGCGGTGATTAGCGCCACCAGAATAAAGGGAAAGATGCCGGGATTGTAGGCCCACTGAAGGGAGATGTCCAGACCTTCCACGCCGAGGATGCTGTGGATGTCAATGCTGATCCCCTTCAGAATATCCTTCAGGCCGAAGGCGGAGACCCGGGTCACCAGAAGGAGCAGTGCGATGGCCAGATAGGGGGTCCAGGCCAGCACAAACTGCTTTGTGGTGGGGGCGTTCTCCAGCTTGTCCCCGGTGTCTGCCTCCTTGCCCTTGAAGTGCCAGACGTACTTGGGCACCAGTATGCGGAACTTGGCGGCGAGAACGGTGAGGAACATGCCCACAATGGAGCCGATAATGGAGGCGAACTCCGGTCCCAAGTAGGTGCCCAGCAGGTAGTAGGGTACGATAAAGGTGAGCGCAGCCAGGAGCGAGAAGGGAATCATCTCGGCGATGCTACGCAGTCTGCGCCCTGAGCCGAAAAACAGGACCAGGACGGCCACCAGCAGCAAGGGTACCACCAGTCCGCCGATACCGAGAAAGAGGCAGACCTTGTGAGTGACTGCGCTGGTAAAGGCGTCAGCGGATACGCCGGAGGCATCCAGCTGGGAGGTGATATTGGAGATGGTGGTCAGGATAGGGGTGCCTACCGCGGCAAAGGGTACCGGGGTGCTGTTGGAGATCAGCGAGACCACGCAGGCGGCGACGGCGGGAAAGCCCAGCCCCACCAGCAGAGGCGCGGCCAGTGCGGCGGGAGTGCCGAACCCGGCGGAACCCTCGATAAAGGCGCCGAAGAGAAAGGCGATAATGATGGCCTGGACCCGGGGATCCGGTGAGATCCGCTGAAAACCGCTGCGGATGGTGTCCATCAGTCCCACTGCTTTCAGCGTGTTTTGCAGGAAGATGGCGCCGGCCACAATCACCAGCAGGTCCACCGCCTTCAGCAGTCCATAAATGGCGTAGGCGGCGGTGGTCAGCAGATCCATCTTCCAGACGAAGAGGACCAGCACGATGGTGAGCAAAAGAGAGAGACCCACCGATTTGGAAGCGGATATGTTGAACAGGACCATGAGGAAAAAGGCCAGCAGCAGGGGAACCGCCGCGATCAGGGCGCAGGTAATGCTGTACATCAGGAATAACCTCCCATACAGGTCGCACACCAAAGGAGAAAGGTGGCTTGGTTGAAGGGCATAATACAAATAGGATAGCGAAAGCGGCGGGAAATTGCAAGCATTATTTGGCATAATAGACAAATAACGGCCTCTGTGTCGAAACAGAGACCGTTATTTGCAAGATTTCAATTCACGCACGGGTAACTTTACCGGAACGGAGGCATCTAGAGCAGACGTAGACGTGGGTGGGAGAGCCGTTCACGATTGCCTTGACGCGCTTCACGTTGGGCTTCCAGGCGCGATTGGAACGGCGATGGGAATGGGATACCTGGATACCGAACACTACGCCTTTGTCGCAAAAGTCGCACTTAGCCATTTTGCATACCTCCTCTTATATAGCATTAACAGCATGTTGTAAAACAGCTTTATCATCATACCAGATACGGTATACAAAATCAAGAGGAAGTTCAAAAATTTTTTCGAAAATTGCGGGAGAATCAGAGAAACAGGCGCGCCAGCCAGGCAAAGCAGATGCAGGCGGCGATGCCCAGGGTCGTGGGGATGGCGGCGGCCAGGAGGGTCCACTTCCAGCTGCCGGTCTCCTTTTTGATGGTCATCAGGGTGGTGGAGCAGGGCCAGTGCATCAGGGAGAAGAGCATGGTACAGATGGCCGTGACCCAGGTCCAGCCGTGAGCCACAAACAGCTGCTTCATCTCCAGCAGACTGTCCAGCTCCAACAGACTGCCCTGGGCCATGTAGGCCATGATGATAATGGGGATCACAATCTCGTTGGCGGGAAAGCCCAGGAGGAAGGCGATGAGGATCACGCCGTCCAGCCCCATCAGCTGGGCAAAGGGGTCCAGAAAGCCGGCACAGAGGTTGAGCAGGGTCACGCCGTGGACCGTGATGTTGGCCATCAGCCAGATGACCATGCCGGCGGGCGCAGCAACGGCCACAGCCCGGCCCAGCACAAACAGGGTCCGGTCAAAGATGGAGCTGACGATCACCCGGAGAAACTGGGGTTTTCGATAAGGGGGCAGTTCCAGGGTGAAGGAGGAGGGGACGCCCTTGAGGATGGTCATGGAGAGCAGTTTTGTGACGGCGAAGGTGACCAGAATGCCCAGCAGGATGGCGCCGGTGAGCAGCAGGGCCGAGAGCAGCGAGGAGAACATCC
>OLNN01002654.1_pt1 | contig 12275 bp, 11 predicted proteins | sample 1672141 | NCBI WGS metagenome assembly OLNN01 (sample SAMEA3136652, study PRJEB25190) | human gut metagenome | biome: human gut; feature: human-associated habitat; material: faeces | place: Austria | collected 2013 | reverse complement strand
GGAACGCCTCATTGCCGGCAATCCTCACAACACTTCCCCCTTCCTCATCCACCGCCAAAAACAGGGGAATTTTGCTGGCGTTCTGATACGACTCCAGCTCCATACGAACCTGATCCGCCGTCTTTCCGTCGAAATCCTTTGCGAAGAGCATAAATCCGCCTGGCTGATATGTCTGTACTGTGGAAAGCGCCCCCTCCGAAGGACAGCGGAACAGGAATACCTGCGCCACTTTCTCCTCAAGGGTCATTTTCTCCAATTCTACCTGTGCCTGCGGATACCCCTGCGAAAAAAGTCCCTGGGCCATTTCCGGAGCGCTGGGAAGCATTGCTTGTCCCGAAGAAGAATCTGAAAACGCCTCAAAAGGTGTCTCTGAAGAGGGATTTCCTTCTGGACGGCTTTCCACGACCGCACTTTCCTCACTCGATACATCCGTCTCCGATTTTGCCGGGGCGGTGGAGGCCGAAGACGGTCCGGTTTCCCCCGCTGGAACAGCTGTGCACGCAACCCCTAACAGCAACAAAACCGTCGCCAGAAAAACTGCAATATTTTTTATTCTCATCCTTCGTTCCCCCTCAAGCTCCCAAAAACAGAACAACCTGCCAAATCCTGGCAGGTTGTTCCTTATGCCAGAGTGCATTTTCAAACACACTCTATCACAAATCCTATTCTTTGACAAGTTCACGATACAAACGAATGTATTCATTCGCCGACTTGCCCCAACTATTGTCACAACGCATGGCGCGTTCAACCAAGATCTTCCAGCCATCACGGTTGTAATAACCGTCGATCGAACGATGCAGCGCATGCAGCATATCGCCGCTGTTATATGTACGGAACGTAAAGCCATTTCCATAGCCGTCGCCGCTATCCTGGATGGAATCCTTCAGACCGCCGGTCTCACGCACCACCGGGATTGTGCCATAGCGCAGAGAAATCATCTGTGCCAAGCCACAGGGTTCGCTCTTACTGGGCATCAGGAAAATATCTGCGCCCGCATAGATCTTGCGGGACAGCTCCGGGACAAAACCGAAGCACGCACATAGGCGGCCCGGATACTTATTTTGCATATCACGGAAGAAATTCTCATATTCAAAATCACCAGAGCCAAGAATCACAAACTGTGCGTTTGTCTCCCACATCAACTGGTCCAGCGCTTCCTTGACAAGATCAAGGCCCTTATGGGCCACCATGCGGGTAACCATGCCAATCAGCGGAACATCCGGGTCCTGTGACAAGCACAGGCGCTCCTGCAACGCGCGTTTATTCTCCGCTTTGTTGGCAAAATCGTCCGCTGTATAATTGGCATAGATGTCCTTATCCGTCGCCGGATCATAACTGACTGTATCAATCCCGTTCAGGATACCACTGAGCTTCCAAGAACGTTCCCGCAAGATACCGTCCAACTCATGGGAATACCACGGATCGAGAATCTCCTGGGCATAGGTCGGGCTGACCGTCGTTACGCGGTGGGCCGTTTCAATTGCCCCCTTCATCAGATTGACGCAATCATCATACTCCAACAGATGGTTTTCTGACTTCGGAATGCCCAGTACATCTTCTACCAGCTCCTTGCCATACTTCCCCTGATACTGGATATTATGGATCGTGATAATGGTCTTGATTCCACGGTACCACTCGTTGTTGGCATAGAAGATGCTATAATAGATCGGCACTAGAGCGGTTTGCCAATCGTTGCAGTGAATGATATCCGGTTTAAAATCGATGTAAGGCAGCATTTCCAATGCGGCACGGGACAGGAACGCAAAACGTTCTGCGTCGTCATAATGGCCATACAATCCCTTGCGCTTGAAATAATACTGGTTGTCAATTAAGTAATAGATCACACCGCCGGAACGCGCTTCGAATACGCCACAGTACTGACGGCGCCAAGCAACCGGCACCGACAAACTGGTGACAAAACGCATACCATCCCGTAACTCCTGCGGAACCTCTTCGTAGAGCGGCATCACTACCCGGCACCCGATCAGCCGTTCGCGGAGCGCTTGTGGCAGAGAACCCGCCACATCCGCTAGGCCGCCTGTCGCGGCAAACGGCCGCGCCTCGCTGGTACAATATAATACTTTCATGGTTTTCGATCTCCTCCTTCGCTTTTCATGTTGCATCTAAGCAGTCCTATCAAACCACGCTACCCTTGCTGATAAAGACCGGATAAGACTGGAACCCCATGAGGGAACGATCATTTTTAATTACAACATCTTTATCGATCACGACATAGTTGAGCTTGCAATTCGGCCCAATCTCACTGTCCTGCATAATAACGCAGTTTTCCAGCTTGCTGCCCTTGTCGACTTTCACGCCGCGGAACAGCACGCAATTCTCGACCGATCCTTCGATGACGCACCCATCCGCCACAAGGGAATTGCTGACATTCGCCCCTAAGCCGTAGCGTGCAGGCATGTTGTCGCGCACCTTGGTGAAAATCGGACGATTTGAATCAAATAGCTGGCTGCGTACCTTTGGCAGCATCAGGGCCATATTGGCCTCGAAGTAGGAGTTCATTGAGCAAATATTTTGCGCGAATCCCGTAAACTCATAGGTATAAATGCGATATTTCTCAATATTTCTTTGCAGGAAATCTCTCTTAAAATTATAGAGATTGCGGCTCACACACTCGGTGACCATCTGGATCAGCAGATCACGGCGCATCAAGAGCATACTCATGCCGAAGTTGCACTCACCACTCTGCCGTGGATTGATTACCATGTCCCGCACACGGCCATCTGGGTCAATGGTATAAACCGATGGATTGCTGATCATCTTTGGCAACTTTCCATAGCGGTAAACCACGGTGATGTCCGCTTGATTTTTCATATGAGTAACCATCACGTCGCGATAGTCAATGTTACAGATCACATCGCAATCGCTCAGAACTACATATTCTTCCTGGGAATTCGTGAGGAACCGCATGATGGATTCCAGCGATTCAATCCGGCTGTTGTTGACCAGGGATTCGTGGCCAAACGGCGGAAGCATAAACAGGCCGGAGCTCTTGCGAGACAGGTCCCACGCTTTCCCTGAGCCGAGATGATCCATCAATGATTGGTAGTTGCCCTTTGTAACCACACCGACCTTATTGATTCCGGAATTCACCAAATTGGATAGCGGGAAATCGATCAGACGATAACGGCCGCCAAAGGGCACCGAACCCATGGTGCGTTTTTCCGTCAATTCCCGAATTTTTTCTTCGTGGACATTTGCAAACAAAATTCCCAGTATGTTATTTCCGCGCATCATTTTGACCCCTCCTCTGCAAGTGTTTCCGCATCAATCATCGCCTTGGGGGGTACGGTTGTGCCCGGAGCAAGGACGCAGCCGCTTCCAACGACCGCAACACCCCATTCGTCCTTATTCTCAATGTCCTCCGGCCGTGCGCCTACAACGCTGCCTTTGCCAATCACCGCATTTTCCGCAACAATCGCATATTGGACAATGGCGTTTTCCTCAATACGCGCACCTGGCATAATGATTGAATCCTTTACCTGTGCGCCTGGCGCAATGTAAACGCCTGCAAACAAAACTGCAAAGTCGATCTCACCATACACATTACATCCCTCTGCTACCAAGGAATTTTGTACCTTGGCGTCCTTTGCTACGTAATGCGGCGGCATGACTGGGTTGCGTGAATAGATCTTCCAACTTTCTTCGCTCAAGTCCAGATCCACATTCGGATTGAGCAGGTCCATATTGGATTCCCACAAACTCTCGATGGTTCCGACATCCTTCCAATATCCCTGGAACGGATAGGCAAACATGCGCTCCCCAGCGTTCAACATGGCCGGAAGAACATCTTTTCCAAAGTCATTTGAAGACTTTGGATTGGCCTCATCCTCCTCTAGGTACTTGCGCAATTTACTCCACGTAAATACATAGATTCCCATCGAGGCCTTATTGCTCTTTGGTACCTTTGGCTTCTCATCAAATTGATAAATCGATCCATCTTCATTGGTATTCAAGATACCGAAACGAGATGCCTCCTCCATTGGGACTTCAATCACTGCAATGGTACATGCAGCGTCATTTTCTTTGTGAAACGCCACCATTTTGGAATAGTCCATCTTATAGATATGGTCTCCGGACAAAACGACCACATAATCGGGATTATACCGTTCGATAAAATTGATATTCTGATAGATTGCGTTTGCCGTGCCTTTATACCAATCGGACTTGCGGCTGCGCTGATACGGGGGCAGGACACGTACGCCAGCATTCATACTGTCCAGGTCCCAAGGCTGACCGCTGCCAATGTACTCATTCAGCAGAAGAGGCTGATACTGTGTAAGTACACCTACACTTTCAATACCGGAATTGACACAGTTTGAAAGTGGAAAATCGATGATTCGGTATTTACCGCCGTATGGCACCGCCGGTTTTGCCAGGTTCTTTGTGAGCACGCCCAACCGGCTGCCCTGGCCGCCTGCAAGGAGCATAGCGACTACTTCTTGTTTTGGCATCATAATGATTCCTCCTTGGCTTCATATTTCAGTGTAAAGGGATTTCGGTTTATGAACGTCCACCAAAAAGGTGGATTACGCTTTTGGTTCGGCCTTCTTCTTGCGAGGGCGTGTTGTTTTCGCGCCTGTCTCGGAAGAGGTCTTGGCGGTAGCCGCCTTTTTAGCCCTTCCTGCCGATGCCGCCTTTGGTTTTGTTTTAGCCGGGGCCTTCTTTGTACGGCGGACCTTCTTCTGCTTGCAGCGAAGGAAAACAACGGACAGAGGCGCCAGATTCAGACTGATACTCTGTTCCATCCCATGCATCGGCTCGTCATCCAACGTTTTGATCTCCGTCCCGTTCGAGAGGCCGCTGCCGCCATAAATCACCGCATCCGATGAGAAGATTTCCTCATAAACGCCCAAATAAGGCACCCCTATGCAGTAATTTTCCCGCAGAACCGGCAGGAAGTTGCACACCACGATCAGTTCCTCACCCTGCTTGTCAAAACGCCGGAAGGCGATGACGCTTTGGGTGTAATCGTCGTTGGAGATCCAGGAGAAACCCTCCCAAGAAAAATCAACCTCCCACAAAGGCGCATGCTCCAAATAGAAATGGTTTAAATCTTTGGAGAAACGCTCCATTTGTGCATGCCGTTCATCGCTGAGCAAACACCAGTCGAGCTCCTTTTCATAATTCCATTCGATCTCTTGGGCAAACTCTGTCCCCATAAAATTCAATTTTTTCCCAGGATGCGCCATCATGTATGAAAGGAAGGTGCGAACGCTCGCAAATTTCTGGTCACGGTCGCCGGGCATTTTATTAAACAGAGAACACTTTCCATGCACCACTTCATCGTGGGAAATGGGAAGTACGAAGTTCTCGGAAAATGCATAAAAGAACGAAAATGTAATATTGTCATGGTTAAATTTACGATAAATTGGGTCGAGGGAGATATAATGGAGCATGTCGTTCATCCAACCCATATTCCATTTATAGTTGAATCCCAACCCGCCGCAGAACGTGGGCTTGCTCACCATAGGCCAGGAGGTGGATTCCTCCGCGATCATCATAACCTCGGGGAACAGCTCAAAGATGGATTCGTTCAACTTTTGTAGAAAAGCGACCGCTTCCAGGTTTTCTTTGCCGCCGTTCTTATTGGGTACCCATTCTCCCTCTTTTCGGCTGTAGTCGAGGTAAAGCATGGAAGCCACGGCATCCACACGAATACCATCAATGTGGTATTTTTCCAGCCAAAACACCGCGCTGGAAATCAGGAAACTGACCACCTCATTGCGGCCATAGTCGAACACCAACGTGCCCCAGTCCTTATGCTCGCCCTTGCGCCAATCGGCGTACTCGTAGCAGGGCGTCCCATCAAAACGCGCTAATCCCGCCTCATCCTTTGGAAAATGCGCGGGGACCCAGTCCATAATGACGCCAATGCCCTCCTGGTGGCAGCGGTCTACAAAGCGCATAAAATCCTTGGGTTCGCCATAGCGGGAGGTGGGCGCAAAGTAGCCCATCACCTGATAGCCCCAAGAGCCATCGTAGGGATACTCCATCAGGGGCATGAATTCAATGTGGGTAAATCCCATCTCTTTGACGTAAGGGATCAGCTCGTCCCCCAGCTTACCATAGGAGAACACGCTGCCGTCGGCATATTTCCGCCAGGAACCCGCGTGTACCTCATAGATATTCACCGGCTGCTCATAGTGAGGGGCTTCCTCCTTGCGGCGGATCCAATCCTCATCGTGCCACTGGTAATCCAGCTCGTACCAGCGGGAGGCCGTTCCGGGGCGGGTTTCCGCATGGCGGGCAAAGGGGTCGGCCTTGTAGACATCCTTCCCTTGGGCTGTTTTTACATAAAACTTGTACAGCTCAAAGGGTTCAAAGACAAAGTCTGTGTAGCCCTCCCACACAGCGTCATCTATTTTTTTCAGAGGGTACTTGGCCTTGTCCCAGTTGCAGAAATTGCCCACCAGGGACACTTCCTTGGCCCTGGGGGCCCACACCCGGGCCACCATGCACTCCTTGCCGTCCTTCACGGTCTTGTGCAGGCCCATATACTCATAAGCCCGGCGGTTTTTTCCGCTGCGGAACAGATAGAGCGGGACATTTTCCGGCTTCTTTTCCGCGCTGGCTTTCGATAGCTTTTTCTCGCGATCCATAGCGCACACGCTCCTTTTTCCGGAGGTTCCGGATTCCTTTAGAGCTATCATACCATACCTGTAAAAAAAATCAAGTGGTTTTTAGCTATTTAAGGCAAACTTGTAATAAAAATTACTTAATCTTTATTTCTAATGCACAAACCTTAGCGCAGTTTTCTGGTCAAGCACCCAGTTGCCCCCTTCCAGCCATTGTAACCCACCCCCGCCAAAAACCTTGCCGGACTTTCTGGGAGGGGATTTTTCCATAAAAAATGCCCACCCCCGGTCACCCGGAGGGTGGGCGCGTCTCAGTTTTTCTCCACCTGGCGCACGTGGAGGACGCCGTCCTCCACGGTAAAGCGCACCTGCAGCCCGGCGAAGCCCAGGCCGTACAGGCGCTGGGGGTCGCGCTGGTAAGAGGGCCGGGGGTCGCCGGCCAGCACGCCCCGCAGGGCCTCCCGCTTGTCCGGGGGCACCAGGGCCTCCAGCTGTGGCGGGAAGTCCACCGCCAGCCGGTCCTCCCGGTGGGCGTCGGCAAACCCGCCCCGGGCCTGGGGGCGGCAGTCGGCGTGGGGCACATAGGGCTTTACGTCGAAGATAGGCGTGCCGTCCAGCAGGTCGGCGCCCCCCACCACCAGGGCGGGGCCGTCGGGGGCGTCATAGTCGACCGCCAGCAGCTCCACGCAGGAGAGGCCGATAGGGTTGGGCCGGAAGGGGGAGCGGGTGGCGAACACCCCCATGCGCACGTTGCCCCCCAGCCGCGGAGGCCGGACCGTAGGGCTCCATCCCTCGTTTACGCTTTCACTGAATACCCAGATCAGCCACAGGTGGGAAAACCCTTCCAGGCCGCGGACGGCATCCGGATGACGGAACGGCGGCTCAAATACCAGCCGCGCACGCGCACCCGGAACCAGCCCGCTCTGGCGCGGTACGCCGAACTTGTCCGGATAACACGTGCTGACGCGGGCGACAGGATGCAAGCGGCAGTTAATAGCTAATAGTTAATAATTAACAGTCTCCGGTCTTTCTGCGTTACGCTTTCGTCAGAAGCAGTGGAGCTGTTCTCCGAGCACTACGGCTTCCACCTTCCCTTTCAGGGTTTTGCCCAGGAAAGGGGTGTTCCGGGCGCGGCTGCGGAGCGTTTCATCCGTGACGGGCGTTTCACCCTCCGGGTCAAACACCACCAGATTGGCCGGAGCGCCTTCTTCCAAAGAAACGGGAGCCAGCCCCATGAGCCTGCGGGGAGCGTCACTGCAGGCGCGCGCCACCGTCTGCCAGGACATTTTCCCGGGTTCCACTAGATACTGGTAAATGGCGGGCAGGAACGTATCCAGCGCAATCATGCCCTGCGGCGCGACGACGAAGTCCTGAAGCTTGGAGAACGGCGTGCAGGGCGTGTGGTCGGAGACGATGCAGTCAATGGTGCCGTCATTCACCGCGGCGATCAGGGCGTCCACGTCCGACTGCCCGCGCAGGGGCGGGAGCGTCTTGTAGTTGGTATCGTAGCGGCCCACGTCTTCATGCGTGAAGAGAAGGTGGTGGAGCGCCGTTTCCGCGCTCAGCCCGGCGGTCACCGGTTTGCAGCGGCGCAGGATGTCCACGCTGCCGGCGGTGGAAACGGTCTGGACGTGCAGGGAGTTGCCCGTCTCCACGGAAAGGCGGATGATGGTTTCCATGCCTATTTCCTCCGCGCAGGAGGGAGAGCCCGTCAGCCCCAGGCGGTAGGAGGTGGTGCCCGGGTGCATGGTGGCCTTGGCCGTCAGGGACGGCACGTCCCCCCGCAGGGCGAAGGTGAGGTTCAGGTTGCTGGCGTACTGCATGGCGCGGTACAGCAGCAGCATGTTGTCCGGCGTGCGGTCCCCGTCCGTGATGAAGCGCACGCCCTTGGCGCGCAGGGAGTCATAGGAGGCCTGCTCTTCCCCGCCGTCCCCCTTGGTCAGGCAGCCGGAGGGGATGACCTCCACCAGCGCGTCCGTGCGGCATATTTCCATGAACGTGGTGATCTGGGCGGCATTGTCCATCACGGGATCGGTATCCGGCATGGCCATCAGGCCGGTCACGCCGCCATGCAGGGCCGCCGCGGTAGCCGTGGCCACGCGCTCCTTGTCTTCCCGTCCGGGCTGGCACAGGTGGGCGTGAAGGTCAAACAGGCCGGGCAGAACCAGCTTTCCGGAGGCGTCTAGCACCTTTTCTGCGGCATCCTCCGGGAGCGTCCCGGCGGGGGCCTTTGCGGCGATTACCCCTCCGGAAACCAGAAGATCCACCGGAGCGGAACCGTCCGCCGTCCGGGCATTGCGAATAAGTACGGAAGTTTTCATGAGCAATCAGTGCTGGGTTTGCGGGGTGAGATGGTAAAGGATGGACATGCGGCAGGCGATGCCGTTTTCCACCTGCCGGTTGATCAGGCAGCGCTCATAATCCATCGCCAGGTCGCAGATTTCCACGCCGCGGTTGACTGGGCCGGGGTGCATGATATACAGGCCTTCATCTGAAATGCGCTTCAGGCGTTCTTCCGTGACGCCGTAAATCTTGTTGTATTCCCGGGCGCTGGGGAAGAAGGGGGCGTCCTGCCGCTCCTTCTGCACGCGCAGCAGGTAAATCACGTCCGGCTTCCAGGCGAACGCCTCGTTGAAATCGGAAAAGCGCGGGATGCCGGAGTGCTCCGTGCGCGGCACCAGGGAGCCCGGCCCCAGGTAGGCCACTTCCATCCCCAGCCTCTTCATCAGCAGGGAAGTGGAGCGGGCCACGCGGGAATGCAGGATGTCCCCCACGATGAGCACGCGCTTGCCCCTTACCTCCGGAAACACCTCCCGGATGGTGAAGGAGTCCAGCAGCGCCTGGGAGGGATGGGCATGGGCCCCGTCCCCGGCGTTGATCACGCTGGCGCAGGTATGGCGCGCAATCACATTCGGCAGGCCGCTGTTGTAATGGCGCACGATCACGTAATCCACCTTCATGGCCTGGAGCGTGGCGATCGTGTCCTGCACGGATTCCCCCTTCACCACGGAAGAGGTGGACACCGTGAAGTTGGTCACGTCCGCGGACAGGCGTTCCGCCGCCACCTCAAAGGAGGAGCGGGTGCGGGTGCTGGGCTCATAAAAAAGCGTCAAAACGGACTTCCCTTTCAGGGCAGGCACCTTTTTGACGCTTTTGGTGAAGAGCTCCTTCATCGGACCGGCCGAATCCAGCAGCGTATGAATTTCCTCGTCAGTCAACGAGGAGATGTTGAGAAGGTCCTTGCGGGGATTCATGGAAAACGGGTAATGGATTGAAAAGTGTCTAGTGGGAGGAGATGATTACGCGGTCCTCGCCGTCGGCCTCCTTCATGCTCACGATGACCTTGGCTCCGGCGTGGTCCAGCACATGGCCCGTGTAATCCGGCTGGATGGGCACTTCCCGCCCTCCGCGGTCAATCAGGCACGCCAGTTCAATGCGGGCCGGGCGGCCGTAGTCGAAGAGGGCGTTCAGGGCCGCGCGCACGGTGCGGCCCGTGTAGAGGACGTCGTCCACCAGCACCACCCTCATGTCATCCGTGGAAAACGGCAGGTTGGAGGAACGGAGGGAGGGGCGGGCCTCCAGCTTGAAAATGTCATCCCGGTACAGGGAAATGTCAATGGCGCCGTACTGGGCTTCCACGCCCAGCTCCTTCACCTTGTCCACCAGCCTCCGGGCGATGACGTCCCCCTGGCTGAGCAGGCCGACGATGGCGAGCGGTTCCCCGGGAAAGCGGGCCACGATGCCGTGGGCCATGCGCTCCAGCGCACGGGAAATCCCCGGGCCGTCCAACACGATTTCCTGTGACGGAGGAGGAGTCATCTGATGGGAAAGGAGTGAACGTTACAGGCCGGCCAGCTTCAGGATGCGGTGGGCGGCCATGGCGGCATTGACGGGGGTCTTCTTGTGCAGGCCCACCGTGGTGCAGGGCACTCCGCCCGGGCACTGGGCGATCGCCAGCAGGGCGTCAATGCCGTTCAGGGGGCCTCCGGGAACGGGCACGCCGATGACCGGAAGGGAGCAGCTCATCACCACCACGCCGGGAAGGGCGGCGGACAGCCCGGCCACAGCCAGAATGACGGCCTTTTCCCCGCTGGCTTCCAGCTCACCCAGGAACTTGACCAGCTCCGGGAGGTCGCGGTGGGCGGACAGGACGGTTTCTTCATACGGAACATTCTCCTGCGCAAAATACTCGCGGGCGGGTTCCATAAAGGGCTTATCATTCGGGCTGCCGTAGATGACGATGACTTTCATGGCTGTGTGTGCGGTTGTGAAACTTGCAGATTATGGCCCCAAGCCCCCTGCCCTGGCAAGACTTAACCTTCAAAAAAAACGGCGGGGGCCGCGGGCGTGAAGGATGCCCGGACGGAGGCGCAAAAACTCCGGAACGGCCTCACCGGGCACACGCCTTTTCCCCCATTTCACCCATCTCTTTCATGGTCTGCCTGTGAAACCGCCTCTTCCCCTGTTCCGCGTCTCCACTGCCCGGAGCTTCCGGAAGGGTCTCCCGCATCCTCCGGAATAACCGCCTTGCCTGACTCAAGGTCCTTTTTCCACTGGTAAAGGCGCTTCAAAAGGTCAGGGGCGCTTTCCCCCTCCCTCTTCATCGTCCCACGGTCCAGCCAGTCAATCAACGCATTCATGGAGCGGCCCAAATCATATTGATGGTCAAACCGTTCCCTGGCCTCGTCCAGACTGGCCATGAGATTCTGCACAACGGATATGTCTTTCCGGGAAAAATCTCCCTTCCAGTATTCATCCACCATCTTCAGGACGTCAATATACGACTCCCGGAAATCAGGCGGACATTCCGCCTCAAACCGTTCCGGCATGAGGTCAAACATGCTTTTACTCCTGTCACCGGACGGAGTTCCCCGTTCCAGGGAAATAATTTCACAGCACAATTCAAGCATGACACGGTACTTGAGGATAGCCGCGCGGGCTTTCCTGAACTGCTGCACTTCCAAATCCACATTCGGCATTCCGGGCGCCCCGACATCCTGGGCGGCACCGGACAGCGCAAACAGCACGGGGCACAGCAATAAAAAGTTCAGGGGCATTCTCATGGTTCACTTTTGGACAGCGGGGCTTCCCGATCGTTCGAAATCTGCGGTAATCCCTTGTTCCTTTAATATTTTACGTTTCCGGGACGTCTTCACCGGGAAAACTTAAAACCTCCACGTTGCGGAATGGGAGCCGCGGAAAGCAATCCATCCCTTCCACGGCTTTCCGCACGTTCGCTCCACCAGGGGCAGATTCCGCCACCGGGCAGGAGGTAAAACGGAAGATAACGGCTTTCTTCTCAAACATCTTCCATCACCTCCCCGTCCTCCATTTCCTCAGCCTCGCCAATATTTTCGGGAACCACGACTTTCCCGGCCTCCATCTCCTCTTTCAGTTCACGGATGCGCCGGGCTTTAAACGCGGGGGTGTCACTTTTCCTGAAACCCAGCCTGGAAGTTACCCAGCGTGCAATCCGTTCCTCTTCATCCTTCAAGCCGTACTTGAACAGCAAGGCGGCCACTTCTTCATCCGCCACGTAAGGCCAGACAATATTCTTTTCAAGCCCGTCCAGGAATTCCTGTATCTTGCTCTTTTTTACAACGACCAGTTCCTGAAAATCCGCAGGACAGCGTTTCAGGGCATTTTCCGGGAATTCCTCCAGGATTACCTGATAAAATT
>OLNN01002647.1_pt1 | contig 12295 bp, 17 predicted proteins | sample 1672141 | NCBI WGS metagenome assembly OLNN01 (sample SAMEA3136652, study PRJEB25190) | human gut metagenome | biome: human gut; feature: human-associated habitat; material: faeces | place: Austria | collected 2013 | reverse complement strand
CTGACCAAACACGGAGGAATCTCTATGCTGAAAACCCTATTCGCCCCCTTACAAGAATTCAAGCGGGCCGCCGGCCTGGCCGCCCTCTTCGCCGCCCTGGAGGTGGTGATGGAGGTCCTGCTCCCCCTGGTGATGGCCCTCCTCATCGACCAGGGCATCTCCTCCGGCCAGATGCCCCTGGTGGTCCGGTACGGTGTTTTGATGCTGGTGGCCGCCTTTCTGTCCCTGGCCTTTGGCGTGCTCTCCAGCCGCTTTGCCGCCCGGGCCTCGGCAGGCTATGCCTGCAACCTTCGGGAGAGTCTCTTCGCCAAGGTCCAGACCTTCTCCTTCTCCAACATCGACAAGTTCAGCACCGCCGGCCTGGTCACACGGATGACCACCGACGTGACCAACCTGCAAAACGCTTTTCTGATGATCCTGCGGATCGGCATCCGCTCCCCCCTGATGCTGCTGGCCTCCCTGGTCCTGTGCCTCTTGATCAGCCCCCGGCTGAGCCTGATCTTCCTGGTGGCCATGGTGGTGCTGGTGGTGGCCCTGGGGGTCATCATGGCGGTCACCCTGCCCCTGTTCCAGAAGGTCTTTGACCGGTACGACGACCTCAACGCCAGCGTCCAGGAGAACGTCTCCGCCATCCGGGTGGTGAAGGCCTTCGTCCGGGAGGAGTATGAGAACCAAAAGTTCCAAAAAGCCGCCAACGCCCTCTACCGCCTCTTCGTGAAGGCGGAGGGCGTCCTGGCCCTGAACAACCCGGTGATGATGCTGGTGGTCTATGGCTGTATCATCGCCCTGTCCTGGTTCGGCGCCCAGTTCGTGGTGGCGGGGAACCTCACCACCGGGGAGCTCACCTCCCTCTTCACCTATGTGATGAGCATCCTCATGTCCCTGATGATGCTCTCCATGATTGTGGTCATGGTGTCTATGAGCCTGGCCAGCGCCCGCCGCATCTGCCAGGTCCTTACGGAGGAGCCCGACCTGGCCAATCCCCCCCCAGCCCATCCACCGGGTGAAGGACGGCAGCATCGACTTTACCCACGTCACCTTCTCCTACCGCCAGGGCAGTGGGGAGCCGGTTCTCCGGGACATCGACCTGCACATCCAGGCTGGGGAGACCATCGGCATCGTGGGGGGCACCGGCAGCGGTAAGAGCAGCCTGGTCAGCCTCATCTGCCGGCTCTACGACGTGGACCGCGGCGCCGTGTCCGTGGGCGGCCAGGACGTGCGGTCCTACGACCTGGAGTCCCTGCGCCAGCAGGTGGCGGTGGTGCTGCAGAAGAACGTCCTCTTCTCCGGCACCATCCTGGACAACCTCCGCTGGGGCAAGGAGGACGCCACGGAAGAGGAGTGCGCCGAGGCCTGCCGCCTGGCCTGCGCCGACGAGTTCATCCAGCGCCTTCCCGACGGCTACCACACCTGGATCGAGCAGGGGGGCACCAACGTCTCCGGCGGGCAGAAGCAGCGGCTGTGCATCGCCCGGGCCCTGCTCAAGCACCCCAAGATCCTTATCTTGGACGACTCCACCTCCGCCGTGGACACCGCCACCGACGCCAAGATCCACCAGGCCTTCGCCGAGAAGATCCCTGGCACCACCAAGCTCATCGTGGCCCAGCGGATCGCCAGCGTCCAGGACGCCGACCGCATCCTAGTGCTGGACGGCAGCACCGTCAGCGGGTTTGACACCCACGAGGCCCTCCTGGCCACAAACCCTCTCTACCAGGAGATCTACGCAGCCCAGACCAGCGGCGGCGACTTCGACGCTCTGGACGCCGACTGAGAAAGGAAGGAATCCCCTATGACCAAAGAAACAACCTCCCGCCCTGCCCGGCGGCAGCAGCTGGCCGTGCTGGGCCGGGTGCTGGGCTACATGGTCCGGCACTACAAATTCTCCTGCCTGGCTGTGGTGGTGTGCATCCTGGGCTCCGCCCTGGCCACCCTGGCCGGCACCCTCTTCATGCAGAGCCTCATCGACGACTACATCCTCCCCCTGACCCAGGCCGCCCAGCCCGACTTTGGCCCCTTGGCCGCCGCCTTGGGCCGGTTGGCGGCGGTGTATGTCCTTGGCATCCTGTGCGCCTATGGCTACAACCGCATCATGGTCAACGTCAGCCAGGGGACCATGCGCAACCTCCGGCAGGAGCTCTTCCAGCACATGGAGTCCCTCCCCTTGCGGTACTTTGACACCCACGCCCACGGGGACATCATGTCGGTCTACACCAACGACGTGGACACCCTGCGGCAGCTCATCAGCCAGGGCATCCCCCAGATCATCAACTCCCTGGTGTCCCTGCTCACCGCCCTCATCGCCATGTTCGTCCTCAGCGTTCCCCTGTCCCTGCTCACGGTGGCCGTCATGGTGGGGATGGTTCTGGTCACTGGCGTCATTGCCACGAAGGCCGCCCACTATTTCCAGGCCCAGCAGCAGGACCTGGGCGTGGTAGACGGCTACATCGAGGAGATCATGGACGGGCAGAAGGTGGTCAAGGTCTTCTGCCACGAAGCGCAGGCCCTGGAGGGCTTCCGCCAGCGCAACCGGAAGCTCTTTGAAAGTGCCGACAAAGCCAACGCCTTCGGCAACATCACCATGCCGGTGAACGCCAACCTGGGCAACATCAGCTACGTCCTCTGCGCCGTAGTGGGGGCCCTCTTCGCCCTGGGCGGAGCCTTCCCCCTGACTTTGGGCACCCTGATCTCCTTCCTCACCCTGAACAAGAATGCCACCCAGCCCATCACCCAGATCAGCCAGCAGGTGAACTTTGTGGTCATGGCCATGGCCGGGGCCCAGCGGGTCTTCGCCCTGCTGGACGAAGTCCCCGAGGAGGACAGCGGCACCGTTACCCTGGTGGACGCAGAGACTACCCCCACCGGTGAGGTGGTTCCTGCCGACCACCGCACCGGCCAGTGGGCCTGGAAGGACGTCCGCCCGGACAGCAGCGCCATCACCTACACCCCCCTGGCGGGGGAGGTGGTCTTTGACCACGTGGACTTCGGCTATGTCCCCGGCAAGCCCATCCTCCACGACATCCAGATTACGGCCAAGCCGGGGCAGAAGATCGCCCTGGTGGGCTCCACCGGCGCGGGGAAGACCACCATCACCAACCTCATCAACCGCTTCTACGACATCGACGGCGGCAAAATCCGCTACGACGGCATCCCCATCCCCCGGATCCGGAAGGGGGACCTCCGCCGCTCCCTGGGCATGGTCCTCCAGGACATCCACCTGTTCACCGGCACCGTCCTGGACAACCTCCGCTACGGCCGTCTGGACGCCACCGACGAGGAATGCGTCGCCGCGGCCAAGCTGGCCAACGCCGACGGCTTCATCCGCCGCCTCCCCGACGGGTACCACCCCCTGCTCACCGGGGACGGGTCCAACCTCAGCCAGGGCCAGCGGCAGCTGCTGGCCATCGCCCGGGCGGCCGTGGCCGATCCCCCGGCCCTGATCCTGGACGAGGCCACCTCCTCCATCGACACCCACACCGAGGCCCTGGTCCAGGCGGGGATGGACCGCCTCATGGCCGGGCGAACCACCTTCGTCATCGCCCACCGGCTGTCCACCGTGAAGAACGCCGACTGCATCCTGGTCCTGGAGCAGGGGCGGATCATCGAGCGGGGCAGCCACGAGGAGCTTCTGGCCGCCCAGGGGCGGTACTACCAGCTCTACACCGGCGGCAAGCCGGTGGCCTAACCCTCCGCGGCCGTTCCCTCCACAAGGGGCCGCCCCTCTGGGGTAAAGTGGTAGACCACATACCGCCGCCCTCCCAGGGCCTTGACCTGGGCCAGGCAGAAGGCGGGGGCCAGGGGGAAGGGCCGCCGGGGATCCCAGGGCCAGGCCAGACAGAACACCCCGTCCCCCCGCCGGAAGAAGAAGGCCCGCCCCCCTTCCCGGGCCCCCTGGGCCAGGACGGGGTCCGCCGGGAAGCAGGTCTCCGGCCGGTCCAGCCCGGTCCAGCCCCTGGGGCCGGATTGCGTGGACCCGCCGGAAAAGGCGTAGGTGAGCACCGCCATCCCCCCGGTCACCGGCCAGCACCCCCGCTTCCGGAGCTCTGCCACCGGCACCGTCCGGTGGAGCCGGCGGCCGCCCCCCTCGGGCAGGAGGGTCCCCAGGTCCATCTGCCCCCCCTCCCCCAGGACATAGCCCCGGTAGAGGCCCTGCCCCGGGCCGGGGACCTCCATGGTGAGTTCCGCCCGGTCCCCCACCTGCCGGCAGCGGAGCACCCCCTGCTCCATGGGAAACCGCTGCTCCATGGAAACACCCCCTTTCTGGTGGTTACCCTATGCGGAAACCGATCAAAAAATCCCGCCCCCATGGGGGCGGGATTTCTGCGTTTTGCGGTAACTGCTCCGGAGAACCTTACTCGTCCTCCAAAGGCTCCATCAGATTAGAATAGTACCCATCGGCGGTGTACAGGGCCATCACGGGGTTGTGGACCAGCACCCGGTCCTTCACCACCAGGGTAGTGGTCACCGCCTGGGCGTGTTTGTAGAAGATGCTGTCGTGGCCCACGCACAGGCCCATGACGATGTTCAGCTCGGTCCCCGCCTCGTTGAGCAGCTGGGCCTGGAGGACGGGGTTGCAGGCCACGGGGCCGGGGCCCTGGTGGGCCGCATCGATGCCCAACGCAGTCTTAAAGATCTCCCCGGTCTTGCACCCCACGCCAAAGACCTCGAAGCCGTTGGCCCGGAGCATCTTGGCCAGGGTGCGGCTCTCCCGGATGAGGGCCACGCAGGTGGCGATGCCGATCTTATGGTACCCCATCCGCTTGGCGAAGAGGATGGTCTCCTGGACCCTGGGCCATTTCCGGTAGCCGTCGGACTCGATGCCCGCGGCCACCTGGGCCAGCTTCCGGTCCTCCTCATCGGTGAGGTACTGCTGGAGAGAGGCCTCCCGCTGCGCATCGCTCACCTGTTTGCTTACGCAGAAGGCGGGGTAAGGGCGGTTAGAGGTGTGATTGTCACACCGGGTCACGGCGCAGTCGATGCAGGAGCGGCAGATCTCGTCCTTCATCGGGTTCCCTCCTTGGCCCGGTCCCGGCGGATGAGTTCCTTCACCGCCTCAACGGCCAGTTTCACGGAGAGGGTCACGTCCTCATTCTCCTTCTGGTCCAGGCCGGCCTTCTCCCTCTCCTGGTTCCAGATCACGTGGAAGGCGGACCCGCACCGCACCCCCAGGGCAGAGGCAGCGGTGAAAAGGGCGGCAGACTCCATCTCGCTGGCCAGGACCCCCAGCCGCTTCCAGGCCTCCCACTTGGCCTCCAGTTCGTAGGCCACCGGCATCCGCTCCGGGGAATGCTGGCCATAGAAGGAGTCTTTGCACTGAACCACCCCGGCATGCCAGGGGGTGCCCATGGTCTTGGCGGTGTCCACTAGGGCGGAGAGGACCTCGTAGTCCGGCACCGCAGGGAACTCGATGGGGGCATACTCCCGGCTGGCCCCCTCGTGGCGGACCGCCCCGGTGGCGATCACCAGGTCCCCGCTCTGGACCTCCAGCTTGATGCCCCCACAGGTGCCGGTGCGGACAAAGGTATCCGCCCCAATGGCGTGGAGCTCCTCCAGGGCGATCACCGCCGAGGGGCCGCCGATGCCGGTGGAGCAGACGGAGACCTTCTCCCCCAAAAGGGTCCCGGTGTAGATGTTAAACTCCCGGTTGTAGGCCACATGGACGGGATTGTCAAAGTACTGGGCGATGACTTCGCTCCGCCCCGGGTCCCCAGGGAGGATGCAGTAGCGCCCCACATCCCCAGGGGCGCAGCGGATATGGAATTGCAAGGTCCGTTCTTCTTGTTTCATTCGGTGGGTTCCTCCCTGTTTTGTCGTTGGGCCTGGATGCGCTTCCGATCCAGGTAGCCTTCTAATATTAAGGTAGCTGCCATGGCGTCCACCTTGTCTTTCCGGTTTTTGGCCCGGATGCCCTGTTCCCCCAAAATCCGGTGGGCGTCCACGGTGGTCCGCCGTTCGTCCCAAAGGATCACCGGCAGGCCGGTGGCGGCCTCCAATTTCTTGGCAAAGGCGGCGTACTTCTCCGCCCGGGGCCCCAGGGTCCCGTCCATGTTGCGGGGATACCCCATCACCAGTTCCTCCGCTCCCTGGGCTTTGGCCAGTGCGGCCAACTCCTCCAGCACCACCTGGGCTTTGCGGCTTTTGATGAGAAACGTCTGGCCTGCCAGCAGGCCCGTGGGGTCGGAAACGGCCACCCCGGTCCGAGCGTCGCCATAGTCAATGGCCATAATGCGCACAAGCATTCCCCCTTTGTCGATACCGCTATCTTAGCGTGTCCCCTCCCCCTTGTCAAGGGAAGGCCCCCTTGGGCCCCAGGGCCATCCGCAGGGGGCGCCGTTTTTCCCGCGGGGGGCTGTCCTCCATGATACCCCGGAACGCCGCCCCGCCTCCATACCCTCCGTGCGGGATTTTCCTACCGCTGCCCTACTTCTTTCCGCCCCATTTCTACTCCGCTGGGAAAGCCGTGCCGCCTGCCCGGAGTCCCCGGCGGTTCCCTTGAGATTCTTGGGAAAATTGTGCTTGACAAGGGGACAGGCCCATGATAAAATAGTCGCACCTATGAAAAGGGCTTATTTTTTGTGCGCAGATTACGGTATCTGCCCACAAACCCTGGACCATTTGGACATAGGGAGGCAAACGATGCCGATCCAGCCGTATTCTTTTTTCATGCCTAAAAAGGCGCAAGTGGAATCCGCCGGGATCGGAATCGCCTGTGGACAGGCGAAAGGCCGATTTCCGGCGTTTTGTTTTTCCCGGGGCCGAACATCGTAAAGGAGGTGCCGCAAATGGCAAAAGCCGGCGCACGGGTGAAGATCACCCTCAGATGCAATGAGTGCAAACAGCGCAACTACAACACAACCAAGAACAAGAAGAATACCCCCGACCGCTTAGAGATGAACAAGTACTGCCCCTTCTGCAGAAAGCACACCGTTCATAGTGAGACTAAGTGATGATGGCCCACATTCCCTGTAAGAAAGAAGGGTGGAACTGAATGTCTGAAAAAGAAAAGATGAACCAGGACGGGGCAGAGGAAAAGGCAAAGGAGACCAAGCCGGCCAAGGCCGACAAGGAAAAGGCAAAAGCCAAAGCCGACAAGGAAAAAAAGCCCGGCGTTGGCAAGCGGATTGCCCGGTTCTTCCGGGAGCTGCGGTCTGAGCTGAAGAAGGTCTCTTGGCCCACCCGGGCGGATACCCTGAAAAAAACGGGCATCGTGATTGTCTGCGTCATCGTCGTCGGCATCATCGTCTGGATCTTCGACGGCATTGCCAGCTCCGTGATCGACGCACTCCTCTCCCTCTTCGGCCAGCACTGAGAAAGGTGAAACACCATGGCGGAAGAAGCGAAATGGTATGTGGCGCACACCTATTCGGGTTATGAAAACACCGTAAAAGCCACCATCGAAAAAGCGGTAGAAAACCGCAACATGGGCGACCTGATCCTGGCGGTGAACATTCCCATGGAAACCGTCACCGAAATCACCGACAGCGGCAGCAAAACCGTGGAGCGTAAAGTCTTCCCCGGGTATGTGCTGGTGAAAATGGTGATGACCGACGAAACCTGGCACCTGGTCCGCAACGTGCGGGGGGTCACCGGGTTCGTGGGTTCCGGGAACAAGGCCATCCCTCTCACCGAGGCGGAAATTGCCGCCCTGGGTGTGGAGAAACGGGAAGTCCTGGTCAACTACCAAGTGGGCGACAACGTCCGCATCACCGACGGCGCGCTGGAGTCTTTCCTCGGTACCGTGGAGGAAATCGACATGGAGCGCCAAAAGGTTCGGGTGGTCGTGTCCATGTTCGGCCGGGAAACCCCGGTAGAACTGGATCTGGACCAGATCGAATCCATCTGACCCTGCGGAACCATCCCCGCAGGCGTGGGAGGAGCGGGCCGCCGCTCCGTCCAACCACATTTTCATAATGGAGGTGCTCTAAGTGGCACAGAAAGTAACTGGATACGTCAAACTGCAGATTCCCGCCGGCAAGGCAACGCCGGCGCCCCCCGTTGGCCCCGCTCTGGGCCAGCACGGCATCAACATTGCCGCCTTCACCAAAGAGTTTAACGAGCGCACCAAGAACGACGCCGGCCTGATCATCCCCGTGGTGATCACCGTCTACGCCGACCGTTCCTTCACCTTCATCACCAAGACCCCTCCCGCTGCCGTCCTCATCAAGAAGGCCTGCAACATCGAGAAGGGTTCCGGCGTGCCCAACAAGGACAAGGTCGCCACCATCAGCAAGGAAGACGTGCGCAAGATTGCCGAGACCAAGATGCGTGACCTGAATGCCGCCACCATCGAGGCCGCCATGAGCATGATTGCCGGCACCGCCCGCTCCATGGGCGTGGTCGTTGGCGAGTAAGGCAGGAGGGTAGAGATATGTTTAGAGGAAAAAAGTATCAGGACAGCGCAAAGCAGATCGACAAAGCCACTCTGTATGACACCGCAGAGGCTATGGATCTGATTGTGAAAACCGCTCCCGCCAAGTTCGATGAGACCGTGGAGCTCCACGTGAAGCTGGGCGTTGACTCCCGTCACGCCGACCAGCAGGTCCGCGGCGCCATCGTGCTGCCCCACGGCACCGGCAAGGTGCCCCGCGTGCTGGTCTTCGCCAAGGGCGACAAGGCCGACGCTGCCAAGGAAGCCGGCGCCGATTACGTGGGCGAGGCCGACCTGGCCCAGAAGATCCAGCAGGAAAACTGGTTCGACTTCGACGTGGTCATCGCCTCCCCCGACATGATGAGCGTGGTGGGCCGTCTGGGTAAGCTGCTGGGTCCCAAGGGCCTCATGCCCTCCCCCAAAGCTGGCACCGTCACCCCCAACGTGGCTGGCGCTGTGCAGGAAGCCAAGGCCGGTAAGGTGGAGTACCGTCTGGACAAGACCAACATCATCCACTGCCCCATCGGCAAGGTCTCCTTCGGCCCCGAGAAGCTGGGTGAGAACTTCAACACCCTCATGGGCGCCATCCTGAAGGCCAAGCCCGCCGCCGCCAAGGGCACCTATGTGAAGAGCTGCGTCGTCGCCTCCACCATGGGCCCCGGCATCAAGGTCAACGCCGCCAAGTTGGTGTAAGACCGACAAAAAATTCTCGTATCCCCCGGAAAATTTCTTGACAGAACCTTTCCGGAATGATACAATATCACAGCGTTCCAAAGACAGCAGGTGCCCCATAAATCCTGCCGAGGATGCAGTCAAACAGCCCTTTCCCTGTGGGAAGGTCTGTCCCTACGATTGCTGCACGTCCCCGTGTCTTTTGGCGCGGGGACGTTTTCTTTGGTTCCCATTTTGATTGTGGAGGTGAAACAACTGTATGCCTAACGCAAAAATCCTCAGTGAAAAACAGGCCATCGTCGCTTCCCTGACCGAGAAGTTCCAGAATGCCGCCGCCGGCGTCATCGTGGACTACAAGGGCATCACCGTGGCAGAGGACACCGAGCTGCGTGCCAAGATGCGGGAGAACGGCGTGGAGTACTTCGTCATGAAGAACACCCTGTCCCGCTTCGCCGCCAAGAATGCCGGCCTGGACGAGCTGTGCGATGTCCTGGAGGGGACCACTTCCATCGCCATCTGCGAAGGAGATCCCGTGGCCGCTGCCAAGGTGGTGGCTGAGTTCTCCAAGAAGCTGGCTGACCAGAACAAGTTCTTCATCAAGGCTGGCTTCGTGGACGGCAAGGTCATCTCCGTGGAGGAGGTCAAGGCCCTGGCCGACCTGCCCAGCAGAGAGGTCCTGGTGGCCACCGTTCTGGGCACCCTCATTGCCCCCATCCGTGGTCTGGCCACTGTGCTGGACGCCAACATCTCTGGCCTGGCCCGCGTGATGCAGGCCATCGCCGACCAGAAGGGCGAGTAAGCCCATCCCCTGTTTCCAACAGAGACACCCCTGGTAAACCAATTATTTTTACTATACTATTTGGAGGTATCCTACTATGGCAAGCGAAAAGATCACCGCTCTGATTGAAGAAGTTAAGGCTCTGACCGTCCTGGAGCTGTCCGAGCTGGTTCACGCCCTGGAAGACGAGTTCGGCGTTTCCGCCGCTGCTCCCGTTGCTGTTGCCGCCGCTGCTGCTCCCGCTGCTGAGGCCGCCGCTGAGAAGACCGAGTTCGACGTGGTTCTGGCCAGCTTCGGCGACGAGAAGATCAAGGTCATCAAGGCCGTCCGTGAGATCACCGGCCTGGGCCTGGCTGACGCCAAGGCTGTCGTTGAGGCCGCTCCCAAGGCCATCAAGGAAGGCGTGTCCAAGGACGAGGCCGAGGAGCTGAAGAAGAAGCTGGAAGAGGCTGGCGCCAAGGTCGAGCTGAAGTAATTCCCCTTCTTTTCTCATTGCTATCCAGAGCCCTCTGGCACTGTGCCAGAGGGCTCTTCCCATTTTCTCTAAAAATATTTTTATGGCAGCTGAATGGATCGCCTCCCCTCCCTCGTGTTATTGGTAGAAGGCAGAAACGCCAAACCAAGCAAGGAGGAACGCATTATGAAACCATCTCGCATTGCCATTCTCATCGCCGTCATTCTGTTGGTGGTGGGCGGTACCACCGCCTTCGCCGCCAGTTCCAGCGCTGTCCAGCAACCCAACACCAACTGTGCCTTCCGGGACGCCGACGGGAACGGGATTTGTGACGTCTGCGGCGCCGCCCAGACCGCCGCCACCTGCTCCCGCTGCGGCAACCACTACACCGACGCCGACGGCGACGGAATCTGCGACAACTGTCCCGCCGCCCAGACGACCACTTCTTCCAGGGGCCAGGGCAATGCCTGGCACCACACAGAGCACGCCGGGCACGGCCATCAGACCGGCCACCATTGGGGAGGGCACCACGGCTGCTGAGCCATCACCAGAAGAGAGAGGACACCATGCGGAGTGAACAAGAGGTCAACGCCGCCATCGACCGGTACGCCGACACCGTCCGGCGGCTGTGCATGCTGCATCTGAAAAACTATGCGGACACCGAGGACATCTTTCAGACCGTTTTTCTCAAGTACGCCCTCCACACGGCCCCTTTCGCCGACGGGGAGCACGAGAAGGCCTGGCTCATCCGGGTCACCCTCAACGCCTGCAAAGATCTGCTGAAAAGCGTCTTCCGCAGCCGGACCGTGGCCTTGGAGGCAGCGGCGAATCTGCCCGCCCCGGTCCCCCAGGAGAACCAGGAAGTGCTGGAGGCCGTCCTGGCCCTGCCGAAAAAGTACAGAGATGTGGTTTACCTCCACTACTACGAGGGGTACTCCGCCCCAGAGATCGCGGGGCTGCTCCACCGAAACGTAAACACCATCTACACCTGGCTGGGCCGGGCCAAGGCCCTGCTGAGAACCGCACTGGAGGAAGGGGGTGGAGAGGATGGATGACCGGATCCGCGCAGCCTTTGACGCCATCCACGCAGAGGAAGCGCTCAAGGAACACACCAAGGCCGCGCTGGCCGCCCGGCAGCGCCCGGCGGTCCGCCGGCGGCGTCTGGCCCCCCTGCTGGCCTGCCTGGCCCTGGTGGTGGCCCTGCTGGGCGGCGGAGGGTGGCTTTGGTTCACCCCCACCGCCTCGGTGAGCGTGGACATCAACCCCTCCCTGGAGCTAAGGCTCAATCGCTTCTCCCGGGTGGTGGCAGTGGAGGGGGCCAACGCCGACGGCCAGGCCCTGGCCCAGGAGCTGGACCTGCGCTTCCTAGACTGTGCGGCCGCCCTGGAAGCCATTCTATCCAGCGACACGGTCTCCGCCCTGCTGGCCCAGGACAGCGCCCTCACCATCGCCGTCAGCGGCCAAGACGAGGCCCAGTGCCAGGACCTGCTCACCCAGGCCCAGCACTGTACCGCCGGCCAGGAAAACGCCCACTGCTTCTCCGCCAGCAGCCGGGAACATGACGAGGCCCACCAGGCCGGCCTCACCCTGGGCAAGTACCGGGCTTACCTGGCCCTCCACGACCTGGACCCCACCGTCACCCCGGAGGAGGTCCAAACCCTGACCATGGCGGAGATCCGGGACCGGATCCAGGCCCTGGGCGGGACCCTCCCCACCGGGTCCGGGGAGCACAGTCAGACCCAAGCCGGCCACCACGGCCAGGGCCACCACAGCGAATGACGGCAAATGGCCGGGCACCCAAACAAGGCGCCCGGCCGTTTTGCGTCCGGAGGAGTAGAGTAAGTAAAGAAAGGATTCGTGAGAACTGCTGTTTCGGCTGTTCCCACAAACTCTTTTTGATTTAGCACTTACTGAGATATCACTGGTGTTTTTACAACGTCAACATAACGAGAGGGTAAATATCCCTGTGCTCCACTCTCTGTCTCAACTTTTATGTAATCCAGGCCATTCCCCATTCCTCCACCAG